>Ga0207098_10421_pt1 | contig 13277 bp, 15 predicted proteins | sample Alteio_BWMinHeat_84_FD_153548 | JGI IMG/M metagenome (GOLD analysis project Ga0207098, IMG submission 153548) | Enriched cells from forest soil in Barre Woods Harvard Forest LTER site, Petersham, Massachusetts, United States -... | ecosystem: Environmental > Terrestrial > Soil > Temperate forest >...
TCCCCTCAACAGTCTCCTGCAAAAACATTAACGCCCGGCTATACCCCTAAGGTAGGAGATTATCAGATTCGAAAAGGTGGGCCGGTAATCAATATTATTACCGCCGGACAAAAGCCCGGTACGATTACTGTCCACAACCCAATTACACCTTTACCCGGCGAAGAGTTTGAAGATACGATGAAACGCGCTCGTGACGCTGCGTCGAAGGTCACTCCCGAACAGATTAAGGAAGAAGAGGACGAAGATATTCGCCAAGCTCCGGGAACATTGGCAACTGCGGTTGCGTTAGGTGCAGCAGGGCCAGTAGTTTACGGTGGTGCTAAGGGCGTCTCTGTTTTGAAGCAAGCTGTTGTCGGCGGCGACTCTCAGATTCTCGGGCATCCTGAGAACTTGATGACTCCGGAATTTAGAAAGGCACATCCTTATTGGTCGGGAAGTGCTGAAATGCTCGGGAGTCTGTCTACGCCAGAGAACGCGGCCATGTTAATTGGCGGTGGAAAACTTGGTAAGTTACCCGGGCCCGCGTCGAAGATTGCATCCCGTTTGGTTTCTGGTGGCTTCGGTATCACGATGTTATCGAGCGCAGTACGTAATGTTCCCGAGTTATGGGACGTTATGCAAGGTACCGGCAAATACGCTGATATGTCGATGGACGACCGCGAATCGATTGCTAAGAACTTGATGTTTCATTTAACAACCGAAGGCGCGATGGGTGCTCAAGCATTGGAACACGGTATCGTGGGCGAAAACAACGCTCTGACCGGAATGGGCGCTCGCGGCGACGCCGCATTAGGCGAAAAGATTCAACAAGTGACTGAGGCTGCCAAAGCTGCGCCTTCGAAGATAATTGACACTGTCGGTTCGATATTAGGTCGTACAACAGATTTTGATACCGCAATTAAAAGAGCCAGCAAAATACCAGCCAAACAGGCTGTGGCTCATGCTGAAAAAATCGCCAATGTGAGCGAAGATTTGCAAGCTTTGGCCAACGAGCACAAAGATACTATCGAAGACCCGAAGACATTCGCTGAAGCAATCGATTCGCACATCCAAGAACAGGAAAAGCGACTGCAAGAAAAAGCCGGAGCAACCCAAGGCTCAGATGAGCCCGTCGTCCCGAATTTGTCTCAGCGTGTATCCGACAGGCTCGATAAGCTCTTCGATGATAATAAAGGCTTATACGGAGACGAATCTCAAGTAGCCGAAGCTAAGAAAAAGATTTTGGAAGGCATTCTACAAAGCCGTAATGGCCAATATTTGCTGGAGCCAAATCTATTCGAAGCCGAAAATGTTCGTCGTCGTTTCAACCGAGAGGGCAAGCCTCAATATGCGACTAACGCCACTCCGACCACAGATGCTTATAAAGCTGGTGCATCGGAAGCCGCTAAAGAACTTCGTTCAGCGATTGATGAATCGTATGAAGCCAAAGGCGTCGGCGAAGTCAAGGAATGGCGCGCTAAAGAACCAGACTTGATTGATGTGCGCGACCGCCTTTATGATGCGCAAGCCAAGGCCGAAAGCGCCGGTGAAGGCACTGTTTTCCGCTCATTGATGAAGAAAATCGGTGTGCCATCGACCGTGATTGCAATTGCGTTGGGCCACCCGATTAGTGGCGCCGCAGTTGGTGCCGCAGTATTGGGCGACCAGATTCATCAGAATTTGACCAATCCAAATGTCAACGTAAATCGTGCATTGGACATTGCGGCTAAAAACCCTACAGCCAAAACGACCGAACCTACATTTAAACCGCCTACGAGGCAGTTTACGCGTACGCACGCCGCGCTGGCAACTCATTACGGTGAAGTGGTGGGCCAGTCGACTTATCCAGAATTAGAAGGTCGATTTATGGCGGAGATTGCAGCCAAGGCTCAACGCGGTCAGTCACTAGAGCCAGCTGAAAAATCTGTATTAGACAAAATAAACAGCCACAATATTCAAGATGTCGAAGATTCACAAAAAGCCGCAGAGAAGGAACAAGCGGAACAACAAAAGGCGTTAGACAAAGCCGCTCAAGACGCTGAAAAAGAAAAGAAAGAGAAGGAAGAAGCCGGTTTGAAGACTAACATGGCCCCTCCATTCGAAGCTGAGCCCCACATCCGTCCGGAAGACGAGAGAGCTTTGCATCACGAGATGGGTCACCATTTCCAGATTGCCAAGGCCGGACACCCGACCCACGATATCATTGGACGTTTGCACGAACAAATCGACCCCGGATTCGAGGCTGAAGCTCGTTGGCACAAGGACGCATTCTTTGATGACAAGGGTAATATTGACCTAAACTACGTGAAAGATAATATCGGTGACTTGCTGGATATCTTCCACGGCGGCGCCGTAGCCGATGAGCTTATGAATGGCACGCCGGTTCACAAAAATTCAGGCGCCCGAACTGATTTGTTTCGTGCTCGCAAGATGCTTATCGACGTGGGCTTCAGCCCGTCTGAAGCCGGACAGCTGATGGCAGCATCGGAAGGCCGCGTAAGAAAAGACTTTACAACCCCGGGCGTCCGTGATATATTTCAACGATATGCTCAAGCTAGAGAAGCGGGACTTGAACCGGGTCTCCTAATGAGCCCGGAAGTTTCAGGTAAGGCAATTCAAGAATTCAAAGATGTATTGGAAGGAACAAATGAGACCAACAACGAACCGACACCTGTTGGAAAAGGTGAGCGAGGCAGTACAAAAGGCAAGCCCGGAGGAGCTGGCGCAGTTCCGAACGGACGTGCGGAAGGAGCACGGGCTGCCAGCGAGACGGGAGAAGGCGCTAGAGGCCAAGCCGGAAGAAGCCGAGAGCGAGGATTAGAAACTAATAAGACCAGTTTGGCTGAGAAGACAACCGGCTCTGCGGATGACGATGTTGCAATCAAGAAGGGCGGCGGCGTTCCCGGTGGTGTAATGGACTTCGGCGAGTTCGGAAAGGTTAGAATGTTTCACGACCCAAAGACCGAAACTACGTTAGCGTTCAAGCAAGACGAAGCGATTACGCCCGAATCGGTCAAGGCCAAACTTGACGAGTCGAGAAAGCAATATGGATTGAAGACCAATAAAACTGCGAAAGATTTCTCAGAACTCTCAGAGATGGGAGGAAGACACGGCTGGATTTCTAATGGAAAGTTTTATAGAACAGCCGCAGGAGAAGAGCACGTAGATACTGCGGAGCGTTTTGGATTAGACACCGAAAACAGCATTAGAGTTTTGAATAGTGGCGACCACGCTGTGTTTGATGCTCCCAGAAATGAACCAAAATTCAGAAAACAAATTTCAAATGCTATACTTGAAAATCCCGAATTAAAAAATGTGGAAGTAGAGTTTCGTGCAAATAAGACTCATGAAAAAATGGGTTCAGAAGATGCGCTCGATTGGCTTGACCGGGGCGCTCGCGGCTCAAATATCCTCACGATGGCCCGCGATGTTTCTGAAAGCCAAGTAGATAAGGCAGCGAAGGGACTACATAATCGAAGTTTGAAGACTAATAAGACCGCTATAGAAGAGAAGCCGGAAACTGTTTCCGACCATGCTGATGAATTCAACAAGCTCGCAGGTCGTTCGGAGGTCAATGCCAAGCCGATTCCGCACAGTCCGGAGGTCGCTAACAGGATAGCGCAAGCTTATGAGGCTATGTCGCATAACCCTAATGACCCTGCGGTTAAGAAGTCTTATGACGCGGCCAAGAAAGATATCGACGACCAGTGGAACTATGCCACCAGTAAGATGGGCGTGAAGTTTGAGCCTTGGACCAAAGAAGGCCAGCCATACGCTAATTCGAAAGAGATGACGAAGGATGTAAAGGACAACAATCATCTTTACTTCTTTCAAGGTGGTGAGCTACCCGCTGACCATCCGTTAGCTGCCGTGGACCCCAAGACCGGGTTGAGTTACAATGACAAGCTGCGTGCGGTCCATGATTTGTTCGGACACGCTGCACACGAGTTTCAATTCGGGCCAAAGGGCGAAGAGAACGCTTGGAACGTGCACCGTCAGATGTTTAGTCCGGAAGCCATACCAGCACTTACGACCGAAACCCGCGGCCAGAATTCATGGGTTAACTTCGGCGAGCATTTGAAGAATCAGGAAGGCAAGATACCCCAAAAGGGTGAGGAAGGGTTTGTTCCACCAGCCGAAAGACCTTATGCGCAAAATAAGGCCGGATTGTTGCCGGAAGAATTTCACAAGCCAGTGGGCAAGTATCATCCAGACCTTCAAAAGGTTATCGACCAGAATAAGTTGGTAGATACGCTTCCCGACGATGCTTCCTTCCTTACTCCCGATGGTAAGTTCGTCGATTTAAGCGGCACACATCCCGAGGCAATCAAAAAAGCAACTGGCGAAGACTTTAACGATGCTGCACTGTCAGAAAAGATTAAGAACGAAGAGCCCGGTACGGAAGATAACCGAGTCAAGTTTTTAAATGATACGGGCGCCATTAGAACACGTTTGCGTCAAACGATGGCTGGGACCGAATTGGTTGCATCTGTGCCCCAACAAGGTGTAACCGAAGAGCAACTTCAAGCGCTTCGTAAAGCCGTAGGCAAGCGAGTAGGCCGTGAAGGCAATTTGGTTATCGAACGCGCTGATGCATCTCCAGAGAACCCTCTATACTCGCGCAAAGAATTTCCTCGTGTCTCCGACGTAGACCAAATGTTGCGCGATATTCAAGCTCACCCGGAACAGAAAAGTAGTGAATTTTCAAAGAAAAGTCCATTAACAAAAGAAGAAGTTGATAAATGGTGTAAAGGTAACTGTTCTGTATTTTCTTTGGCTTTATCTAATGAAATTCCTAATGGGGAATTTGTAGTATTGGGAAAACCAAATACCGTAGAACACGAACACGTAGGATTACGGATTGGTGATAAATATTATGACGCTCGTGGTCAAATGACAAAAGAGGAGTTTCAAAAGGGTTTCGGAAATGATAAACTTCCTATAAATTCTGTGACACGAGAGCAAATAGAAACAGAGGCAGGTGTTGGATTACCGGGTATTAAACCTCCGTATAAAGGTACAGATGTAGAAAAAGCAGCTGCAGCTGCTAAAAAAGTTGCTGATGTTGTTAAGCCCGTTATCGAACCACATTGGTTAAATAAAGTAGCGCAAAATCTCGATAAGCAGCCTGCCGGTGGTATTAACCCCAACAACCCTGACGCCCCTAGTAAGCGTTACGGCTTTGAAATTCTACCCGAAGCTCGTAAGGCATTAGATGCCAACCCGACTGCGGCTGATTTTCAAGCATACGCTAAAGAACACGGCGACAAATTCGGTCTTCATCCGGATATCAAGCTTGGCTGGGATACGACTGGTGCGAAGCCTGAGTTGAACATTGGCGCCAGCACAGATGACCTAGCCAAGGCTAAGGAAATAGCTGCAAAGTTAGACCAACGCGATTTGTGGGATAACAAAGCTGAAAAGACAATTCCTGTGGGCGGCAAAGGCGAGAAGACCGCGTTTCCCGAGTACCCGCTAAATGACCGTTTGAATGATTTGAAGACGAACAAAGCACTTCCTAAAGAAGAAAAAGCCGAAGCATCAACGGCCATTTCTCCCGAAGGTTCTTCTGTAAAACTGCGCGATAATCCGCTGTCTGTGAAATCATCTCCCGGCGCTGACCGTCCATCGACTATCGACGTTGCGATGGCGTTGAACAAGTACACAAAGAAAGCCATTGGCTCGTTGGAATTTGGCAAAGCCGAACCTCAAGAAGTAATCGACCGCGCCAAGTCATTGGCCGAAGATGAGGCCCGTTATCAGCTGGCTCAGAACAATACCGGTGCCGCGTGGTACACGACTGATATGGCCAAGCACGACGAAATATTAACCGGCATGCGCCCGGAGTTAAAAGACCCGGCTAAGATGTCCTTGTTTAAAATGGGCGAGGCCATTCTTTCGTCTGGCCAGAAACCGTACGGAAACTTCAAAGCGGCTGTCAAGGCTTGGGACCACTATAACGAAACTGGTAAGTTCTCTCCGGTCAACCCGGATACGAAACAATCGTGGGGTCCTCGCGGCATCCCGGCTTATGGCAATGCGTTCGAGAGCCTAAACCGTTTGATAGACGAGAAGGGCGAACAAGGCGCCAGCGATTGGCTGTTAGCTGAACACCCGGTTAAGGAACTCAAAGAGTATAATCCAAACGGAGTATACGGCAAGGCCGACGATAAACAAGTTGGTGCAAATATTCTAGGTCCGAAGCGCGGGCCGTTTGCCCAAAACTTGCACGGTTTGGAATCTGCGTTTACAGCCGATATGTGGGTCGCGCGCACGTGGAACCGTTGGATGGGCACGACTGAGATAGCGCCAGACGGCGAACTATTGACCGACCGTCCTCGCTCGGGCCGCGAACGCAAATTGATGCAACAAGCGTTCTCCGAAACCGCGGATAAGCTTAAAATGACCACGAGCAGTTTGCAAGCCGTGCTATGGTACTACGAGCAAGCCTTGTACGCCGCTCACGGCAGTCCGAAAGAGTCGTGGAGCTTCTCCGGTGCGGCCCAGCGTGCTGCAGATGAAGAGGCATCCAGCTTCAAATTTGGTAAAGAGCCCGGATTCGATTTTGGAGCCAACAAGGGCAAAGCAGGGCTTGACAGACTATCGGGAAAAGAGGTAAAATAAGCCATGGATAAAGTGACACCATCGAACCTTCGAGAAGAGGCCCAGCGACTCATCGCTGCAGGCAAGATGCCTTCGCTGGATGAAGTTCTCCAGTCGGTCGCAGGTACGCGCGAGAAGTATGTGCCTCAAGTGCACGAAGCACGTAAAAACAAAGAAACCCAGTCGGAAGAATAAGGAGCAATATGAAACTAATGAGCTTTTTCAAGCGTCCCCGCCATAAAAAGGCTCGCGTTCTTTTCATTTTAAAGAAGCACGAAATCTACGGAGGCTATTCGTATTCAGGCCGGGCATCCGGTTTGCGTCACTCCGCGGAGTTCGTCAGCGACATGCTAAAGCCACACGAGTTCGAATCTGAGGTCGTTGTAGTCGATGATAACAACGATATCGACAGAGAAGTTTTCAGTTTTAAACCAGATGTTGTTTTTATCGAAGCCTTGTGGGTCGTGCCGGAGAAATTTGATGTTTTGAAGCAGCTGCACCCCAATGTAAAATGGGTTGTCAGAATCCACAGCGAACTGGCGTTTTTAGCTAACGAGGGTATCGCTATCGAGTGGATGAAAGGCTATCAGAAGCGCGGCGTTTTGGTTTCGCCGAACTCTTTCAAGACCTTTGAGGACTTCCAATTGCTCGGATTGGACCCTGTTTACCTTCCTAATTTCTATCCAGATATTGCATTAAGACAGAAGTTATTTGGCAGGATGAAACGTACAATTCACGTGGGTTGCTTCGGCGCCATTCGTCCTTTGAAAAATCAGTTGGCTCAAGCGGTCGCAGCCATCAGATTCGCAGACGAAAATCGTTTAAACCTTTTGTTTCATATTAACGGTGGTCGAGTCGAAGATAACGGCGGCAGCATTCTTAAAAACCTGCGAGCCTTGTTTGATTCTACAAGCCATCAATTGGTTGAACACTCGTGGAAGAATCACGAAGACTTTTTGGAACTATTGGACGAGATGGATATCGCTTTATCGGTTTCTTTCTCCGAGACCTTTTCAATCGTATCGGCGGATGCGGTCAGCCGGTTGGTGCCCATCGTAACTTCCGCTGAAGTTGTTTGGGCCGAGCAAGCGGTCAAAGCCAAACCTACATTGGTTAGAGATATCGTCGAAAAAATGGAGTACGCTTTAAACCATCCGGTAAAAAATAGCTTGACAAGGTTGCGCGAATTTAGTAATATATCCGAAGGTATCTGGTTAGACTTTCTAAAACTAAAAGGAGAATAACATGGGCGGACTAAATAGCGGTGACCGGCTTGCGCGCGGCGGTGTCAAAGCTCAGTTCATGACATCCGAGGGCGGTATTCCCGCGGATAAGTGGGCTCAAGCGTTTGATGATTTCAATCCAGAGGAATTCAAGAATGCTCCAAACAAGTCAAGCATCAGGACAGAAATCGAAGACGGTAGTAGTGATGCCAGTTTGTCACCGACCGGAGATGTTAGCACTGGCGTTGGAGAAACTGGACCGGAACCAATCACGCGATAACGTTTTAGATATAAGAATCTACGCGGACTACCCAGCGGACATCGACGCCGTTGGGTGGGTCCGCAATTTTTATTATCCCTCCGCACTAATCTTCCAAGCTAAACCTCATATTGAAGCTCCCTCCGGCTGTTGGAACATCCTTAATTCAATCAAACAAGGCTACGAGACCGGTGCCGACTACATTATATTGCTCGAAGAGGACGTATTAGTCCGTCCGGGGTTTTATGAGCACCATCTTAATGCCATAAACGGACAGGGTGTATTGGCTAGCTGTGGTCGCAAAGACCCGAGTCACTATCCTCTCTATGGCCCCCTCTACACGAATCCTTGCAGTATGCTCCGACGCGAGTTAATAGAACAGCTCCTACCTCACATCTGCGACGACTATTTTTCCAATTTGGGTGAATACTTAGATAGGCACTTCGAGAGCTGGCCGACTCAGTCTCAGTTGGATGATGGGCTCATCCGTCGCGTGATAAGACAAATGGGAGGTCATGCGGCCTACCCTGACAAGCCGGTTTGCGCGCACCAAGGCTTTCGACTGTATGGGAAGCTCGACCTCTATATGAATCAGGAAGTTGGCATAGAAAAGAGAATCGCCCGGCTGAGAGAGATAATCTCGAAGATACGACCGGGCGAAAGATATGCTAGAGACTTTGAGCCGTTTTAAACTTTTTCGATTGTCGAGGTTTTAGTTACCGTCTTTTTATATTTCTCGATTTTGACCAATTGGTAGACCGCAACGACATTTTCCTTGTTGTTATCTGGCACAGCGCTTTCTAGAGTTTCTTTTCCGACCAGATTTGATAGCTCGTGAAAGGGGTACGACATATTTTCATCTACTACATACAACGTTTCTGGATATTTCATATTATCTCCTAAACTTGGCTTTTGTACGTTATCCACCACAACCAATCCCGCCTTCACTTTATCCTCCGACAGTTTGCAAAGAAACTCATACAGTTTGATGTCGGCTTTATCCGGGCAGTTGCCAAAGCTCACTATACACGGCGTAGGCTCCGCTTTGAACGCGAAGCCCGCAACGACCACACCGTCTGTAGCCGCGGTCTGAATGAGATAGTGCAAGGCTTGTTTGGTGGCTTCTGGAATCTCGTATTTCACAAAACTCCTGACCAAACTTGAACCGAAACTTGACCGTTTTGGTCATCCGATGCGTGCACCATGACCTTGCTGACCCCGTGCTTTTTAAGATAGCCGGTGGCTACAGCTGTGGTATAAACGTTGCCGGTTAGGATGATGGCACCAAGCTGGTCATTCGAGACCTTAATCGCGCGGTCCAAGATGGCGATACCCTGACTACCCAAGGCCACCCGGGTCGTAGGACAAGACCCCGTGGAGGTCGCTCGAAGCACTCTGAAAGAGCCCAAATCGGTCAAACTGGTCTTGGTTTCCTCAACTGGTGCCGGGATGGGGGCTGTAGCCGCTACCGGTGTAGCGGAAACCGGGGTAGGAACGATGATAATCGTTGGTTGGGGGTTTGGTACCACCGAGGCCGGTTGGGGCGCTGGTGGGGCTGGAACAGCTTGCAAGCAGTCAGAAAGCGTCAATTTGGCACGCTTGGCCGCGGGTGTTTGGCACATAATTTTGGCGAAGGCCAGTCGGTTACCCGCTACAGCGAACAGCCGAGCGGTTTCCCTATCGTCGCAACCCTTATCGACCTTACCGCCACCGAAAGACAGACCCAAGGTGCCCGTTTGTCCGGCACCTGAATAGGTCTTGAAACAAGGGCTGGTAGGCAGAGTTTCCGGAGCGATAGCCGAAGCCACCTGTCGGGGAACGTTGGTCACGATATTGGTTTCTTGTGCGTTTTGTTGCCCGCCATTACTGGCATTCGATGTCGAACTAGATGTCGAATTGGAAGAGTTGTTATTCGTATTTTGATTGGAGTTCTGATTCGAATTGTTGTTAGAATTGTTGGAGCTTTGATTTTGAGTCTGAGATTGCTTTTGTTTCTGCTTTTGACTCAAGCTGGGGTCGCCGGTCTTTGGTGTCTGACACTGGAAGGTAATTCCCTCCACGGTATCGACCTGCCCGTCTCCGTTGCCAGAGCCATTACCCTTTGTTCCCGGGGGAACCTGTACTCGAATCTGGCCCGGTGTGGTACACTCCCATGCACGAGCGGAACTACACGCGAAGCTACAAAACAACACTACAACTATTGTAAACATTTTTAGGCTGGTTTTCACATTTCTCTTTTCTATTTGATTTAACTGCTAAATTTATTTAAATTTGTTCTTCCGATGCTTTTTGCTGCGCCGCGCCATCCAGAGCTTCTAATTCGTCAAGCAAATCGCTTACGCAGCATTCTGACTCGTGCCAGCCTGTCTTATGGCTCTCGCGCCACTTAGCAATCAATTCTCGTATCTGCCCTTCGCGCTCGCTGGCATAACGGGTCAGCAGGTCGGCCAGTTCACGAACGCGATAGTTCACAACGTCAGGCAGTACGCCCAAGTTTAGGTTGTGCGTCACTAGCCACTCCCGCGCTCTCTCGCTCGGCTCTGTGCTCATGGCTTCTCGCCGTTCTTTGCGAGTATTCGTTTCCATCGCTGCCACTCAGGAGCCTTGCGCTCGTATATTTCCCAAGCTGCGCTGCCATGAAACGTTTTGACAGCCTGCCTCGCTTCCTTCAAGGCTTGCACGGCCTCAAAGCGCCGCGTTTCCAAATCTTCAATCTCGTCCATTGCCGCTCCCTTCCCCGGCTAGGCGGGTCATGGCTGCGTCCCAATTCTTTTCATAGACATGTGCGCTCCATTGGCAATCTGCAAGCACATCGGCCACAATTTCATTCCGCATTTGCTGCCCTGCCTCCAACACTTCCACTAGCCCGGCTTCGCGCAGCGCCTCTTGAATCTCCTCGATTTCGCAGATGTAGCCTTTCGCCAGCAGCATATCAGGAGGCAGACCACGATTCTTCCTGTAGGCTAGCTCGGCCAGCCGTCGCACAATCTCCCCTGCGTCCTTCATTTGCTGCGCTCCCTCTTCGGCTGCTGGCGCTCCAACTCAACCGCCCACACTCTTTCAACTGCCTTATCCTTGTGCGGCATCTTCCACCTTCTCGTACGTAGCTTTGAAAATATCATCTTTGCACGGATAAAATTCCCCTTTTATGCCCTTAATAATCCAATCGCCTTTCTGCGCCGTCATCTCGCCTTCGAGCGTTTTGATTGTCACCGCGCCGTAATAAGACGAAATCGCCCAAGTGCCAGAATCCGCCTGGTTGAATCCCGGCGTGCAAGCGTTCACCCAATCGATGATTCGCTGCGTACCTTCATGCGTTCCATCAAGACGTTCAGCTTCGATTACTATAGGTTTCTTGCGAAATTTCATCCCCTTACCCTTTCCGCTCCCGCTTCACTCTCAGATTCCAGCCCAAACGGTTCCACGTTCTTGCTTGGCGCTCCGCTGCCTTCTTGCTGAACCAACGGGTTAGCATTGGCATCACTGGCTCGTCGCGCTCAATAAATCGGTATATGGCCATCTTGCTCCCCCTCTAAAGCCTAGAGAAATCGCCTCGCTCGTAATTTTCAGCCCACGCGCCAGTTACCGGGCTACTGCCTAGAATGAATAGGACATGGTGGGTCAAATTTCGTGTGGCGTTCTCCGCAATTGCATCCGTCATTCCTCAAAGCGCACCTCCCTTCCGCGCTCCTCGCGCCAAAGCCAGAGAATCAAAAGGGTGTCTCGCCCCGTCACCGACTCACTTCGTAATTGTCGGCTTCGCAGCACTCGCAACTCATTTCCACCTCAGATAGCTTTATTCCTTTGCGTACCAGCAAGTCCACCTTATCGCCGCAATTCGGGCATCGCCCTTCGGCAGCATATTCGTTGTCTCGCGGCCATGTTTCTATTGGCCTGATTCTCGCTGGGCGTTCTGCTTTACTCGGCTGAGTGCTCATCGTTTCCCTCCCTTGCCTGCTGGCTGGAGCCGCGCCCCAAGCCTCTTATATCGTTCCCATGCTGCTTTCCTCGCTTCCGTAATTTCTGCAACGTGTTCAATCGGCATATCCGCGTAGCCCAGCGAGCAAATAGCGTCGTAAACCCGCCATGCCCCATCAACGCGAGCCTTGTCAGCCCGAAGCTTATTTTCCCTTGCTGCCTTCATCGCGTGCCTGCCTCGCGCTCCAACTTCTCCCGAATGGCTTCTTCAATGAAGCGACGATTATCAGCCTGCATATCTCTGCCTTCGTCGTTCGTTTTGAAATCCTGCATGGTAACTTCAACAATGAAACGCGACCACAGAAACCATCCCCGTCGTACTTCAAACTTCTCAAATGGTGCTTTCATCGGGCGCTTCCTTCCCTTCGCGGTGGTCATGGGCGTTTCTCACCCTTAACGCTAATCTGCGTGCAAAGAGTCTCGCCCATTATATTTGTGCCTGTGCGAATCTTAATCGGCTCGCCGCGCAACAATTCGAGAACTTGAGCCTTCGTCAACTTGAGCTTATCTACTACACGCCAATTCGCTGTATTCGTCATGCGCTGCGCTCCTGGCTGGCGGCGAGCCATTTCTCGCAAATTTGCCTGATACGGTCGCGGGTGAGTCCAGCACCGTAACCCATCAACACTTGGCCGATTAGACCATCCAAATCTAGCTGGCGTTCCGTGGATTCGCCTGCCGCCGCGCGGGGCGGTGTCCAGCGTGGAGAAAATTCTTCATCTAGGTTGCATTGGTTTGACGCTCCGTGCATCTCTTCGCGCTTGCCGCAAATAACGCAAAGAGGCGGCGCTGCCTCGGCCCCCGGCTCCTGTTTGCCCTCGACGGGCGCTGTTTTGAGCAATTCAACGGCGCGCTGTGTTTGTTCTGCTACAGTTTCAGGCCCACGATGACCACAGATTTCTTTCGCTAATTCGCGGGCCACCTTGCCCTCGACGGGCGGGGCGGCAACATCTTCGAGATAATCAGCTACCCTTTCTAACGCCTTTCCGAGCAACTCGGAAGCATCTGTCAGACGCACATCTGCGTCCATCACTTCGACCATTTGCCTTGCATCGCGGATTGCCCGCTCAACAGGAGTAGCGAGGTCAATTCGGTAACGGCGCGGAATCTCGTGCTCGAACTTGTGTGGTAACGGTCGCTTGATTTCATCCATTTTCATGTCCTCCGAGATTCGGTCTAGTGCCTTCGGGCTGAGAGCGGCTGGCGCTGGCGGCTCCTGTTTGCTGGCGCGTCCC
>Ga0207098_10422_pt1 | contig 13271 bp, 9 predicted proteins | sample Alteio_BWMinHeat_84_FD_153548 | JGI IMG/M metagenome (GOLD analysis project Ga0207098, IMG submission 153548) | Enriched cells from forest soil in Barre Woods Harvard Forest LTER site, Petersham, Massachusetts, United States -... | ecosystem: Environmental > Terrestrial > Soil > Temperate forest >...
CATCCCCCTTACCCTCGCTGAAGTCGATCAGCTTCGCCAGGCCAAGTCGGTCGAAGCCGCTTTCGCGCAGAACGATGCAAGCATGATCGCCACCGATGGCGACATACCGCAGTCGGTCAAGGTACTGGAGATGACCGGCAACGGCCTTCAATTCCTGGACGCGCCTCCGCTCATGGGCCGGGCCTTTACCGCGGCGGAGGCTCCCGCCGGTGTAGCCCCTCCCCCGGTCGCCGTCATCAGCTACCCGTTCTGGAAGACCCACTTCGCCTCCAGTCCCGACGTTCTCGGCAAGGTCCTCGAACTCAACCACCAGAAATACACCGTCATTGGCGTCGTCGGTCCGCGCTTCACCTGGCATGATTCCGAAGTGTACGTGCCCATGCCGGCAGGCATGGACCCCAGGAGCCGCTTCCAGACCCTGATACGCGTCCGCCCCGGTGTCTCAACCGAGGCTGCGGCGGGCGAACTGACCAGCTTCGTCGAGCAGGTCGGCCATACGGAACCATCACTCCTGCCACGCGATGGCTATCGCATCAAGGTCGAGACCCTGAACGACTGGATACTCGGCCAGTTCAAAGGCACCCTGATTCTGCTCTTTGTCGCCGTCGCGCTTCTGCTTCTCATCGGCTGCGGCAACGTCTCCATCCTCATGCTCGCCCGCGGAACCGCCCGCCTGCAGGAGCTAGCTACCCGCCTCGCCCTGGGCGCCTCCCGCTTCCGCATCGTGTGCCAACTGCTCACCGAGACGGTGATCCTGTCTGTCACCGGCGGCGCGCTGGGCATGGCCTTTGCCTATGGCGCCATACGGCTCATCACCGGCCTGATCCCCGAGTACTCCATTCCCCATGAAGTCGTCATCACGCTCAACATACCGGTTCTTCTCTTCAGCACCGCCGTCTCGGTCGTCATTGGAATCCTCGCCGGCCTCTCGCCCGCCTTGCAGTTTTCCAGTCCCCACATCGGCCAGATGATCCAGTCCTCCGGCTCCCGCAGCACGACATCGCGCGGGGCGCGAACCCGCGCTGTCCTCATCGTCGGACAGACCGCGCTCACCGTCCTTATGCTCGCCGGCGCCGGCGCCTCCATGCGCAACTTCCTCGAGGCTTACGCTGCCCCGCTCGGATTCGACAGCCATCACATACTCACGCTCCGCATCGGCCTGCCCGAGAAATCGTTCCCGGGCTGGCAGGAGAGAGTGAACTACTACGACGCGCTCATCGAGAAGATCAAAACCACGCCTGGAGTGACCGACGCCGCGATCTCCGTGGTTGGCCTTCCGCCCGACAACAACTGGCGCCAGCCTGTACAGGTCATCGGCAGCGCTCTCGACAGTGGCCGCCAAAGCGGCGTTTACCTGGTCAGCTCCGAATACTTCTCGGTCCTCCGCATCCCCCTCCTCGAAGGAAGAACCTTCACCCGCGCGGAAGTGCTTCGCGCCGCGCACTTCGCGGTCATCAGCAAGACCTTCGCCCAACGCTACTTCCCGAACGCCGATCCCATCGGAAGACAGATACTCCCCACCCAGCTATCGCAGGTTCCCTCCACGCTGCTTCGCGGCCCCAACATGGATCAGCCGTACCAGGTCATCGGCGTCGTCGGCGATGTGCGCAATGACGGCTTGCACCGTCCCATCCTTCCCCAGGCCTATGTCCCCTCTACGATCTTCGCCACCGGGGGAAACGGCTTTCTTGTTCGCACCCCGGGCAGTCCCACCGCGGTTCTCCACGACCTCAGCGCCAATATCCGTACCCTCAATCAAAACCAGGCCGTCAGCTTCGTCTATTCGATGGACGAGTATCTTTCCATGTTCACCTGGGCCCACGAGCGCTTCATCGCCGTGCTCTTCGCTGTCTTTTCCTTCGTAGCCCTTGGCCTCGCCGCGATCGGCCTTGCCAGCGTAGTGGCCTACTCGGTCGAGCAGCGAACCCGCGAATTCGGTATCCGCACGGCCCTAGGCGCCCCGCAGTGGAATGTTCTCCTGCTCACCCTGGCCTCAACGGCCCGAACCACCGGCATGGGACTGATCCTCGGCATTTCTCTCAGCATCGGCCTCAGCGATGCCGTCCATCGCTGGACGCAGAGCAGCCTGCGCGACCCCTCCGTCCTCGCGGTCATCGCAGGCGTATTCCTTCTCGCCTCGGCCGTCGCATGCCTCCTGCCCGCGCGAAGAGCAACGCGTATCGATCCCATGGCCGCCCTTAGAGACAGCTGATCGAGCGGCTTCCACAGGCGTCCGCCCGGATTCTTTCAAGAACTTGTCATGTTGAACGAAAGTCGCCGAGGCGACTGGAGTCGAAACATCTGCGGTTGTTCTTCACTCAACCGCGTAGTCGCACCGAATTGTTCTCCCCGATACCCGATGATTCCCCGCCGTTGATTGAACGTAGTGGCCCCCGGCCTTAATATCCAACTCAGTTCCTAATAAGGGCGGTCACGATGGATGCATTGTTCACTTCTTCCGGCCTGATTGCGCTCGTCACGTTAACGTTTCTTGAGATCGTGCTCGGCGTCGACAACGTGATCTTTATTTCGATTCTGTCGAGCAAGCTTCCGCAGTCTCAGCAAAGCCCGGCTCGGCGGATTGGACTGCTGGTCGCGATGGGCATGCGCGTCCTGCTTTTGCTGTCAATTTTCTGGATCATCAAGCTGACGGCTCCGCTCTTTGTTGTCCTGGGGCGCCCCATCTCCGGACGAGACCTCATCCTGATGGGCGGCGGCCTGTTCCTGCTCGCGAAGGCGACGACTGAAATTCATGAGCGTTTGGAAGGCGAAGACGGCCGCAGTTCAGCGCGAGTGCGACCGACATTTGCCGCCGTCATTACTCAGATCGCGCTGTTGGATATTGTCTTTTCGCTGGATTCAGTCATTACCGCCGTCGGCATGGCAGAGGAAATCACCATCATGGTGATAGCGGTGATCCTGGCCGTCTGCGTCATGATGTTTTCCGCGGGGCCCATCAGCGCCTTTGTGAATCGCCATCCGACGGTGAAGGTCCTCGCCCTGTCCTTTTTACTGCTGATTGGCATTTCGTTGGTCGGCGAAGGGCTCGGCATGCATATTCCCAAGGGCTATATCTACTTTGCGATGGGCTTCTCGGTTTTTGTGGAACTAATTAACCTGCGCGTCCGGAGAGTCGCTGCGCCTGTGCAACTGCGAGAGCCGTACGTTTGAACGCTTGGCCGCAGCGAACTCCGCCCGATCGGTTGTAGGATGAGCCTATAGACCACCGCGGGGGAACTGGGGAAGTTTGCCATGGCTGTTTCATTCAAGCGCGCTCTCTGCACCATCGTCGTAACCGGAACGCTGGCCGGAGCGGCTGGACGGCCCGTCCGGGCGCAGTCGCTGGAGCCGGTGGCGCCGTCCGCGGCCCCCAACCCGCTTTCCGATCCCACCGTGAACAACGGAAAGATCCTCCTGTTTGATCTCGAGGCCCGTTTTGCCAAGGATGTGCTGGAGCGCGGCGGGGTCGCCTTCGCCGAGTGGTTTGCCGACGACGGGGTCGCCCTGGGCAATGGCGAGGCGCCCAAGATCGGGCGCGTGGCGATCGCCAAATCGGCCAACTGGTCGCCCAAGGCCTACCGGCTCACCTGGACCCCGACGGACGCGGTGATGGGGCCTTCTGGAGACATGGGGTATACATGGGGCCACTTTGAAGGCCACAGCAAGGACGCCAATGGCAATCCGGTCACGACGACGGGACGATTCATGACCATCTGGAGGAAACAGCGCGACGGAAACTGGAAGGTGGCTCTCGACGCCGGGGCCAATGAACCCACCGCGGCGGGCGACTGCTGCAAGCTGACCCCCGGAAAATGAGGATGGGGCAGCGAAATCATTTTCCGCAGTAGGACTCGAACCAGCGGCTGATATATACCTGCGCATGGGCCTCGCCGCAGTAATGACGAGCGCCGCGGAGATCGGCGGCCTCCTGGGTCCACTTGAAAACCGTCAGTTTCTCGTCGCTGCAATGGATGACCACCCACCGCACCGGACGTTCGGACTCCTCGCCGCAAATCTCACATCGATAAATCGTGTCAATCACACCTGACCCCCGCTGATCTGTGTCCTAGTCCCTGGTCCCTAGTTCCTAAGTCCCTACTCGAGCATCTGCAGATCGAGCGGAGGCTCGAGCAGGCACTCCATCGTCTGGATCCGTTCCAGAGCCCGGTGAAGCGCCGAAGACCGGCACGGCTCCACCGTTACCACAAATGGCAGTGCATGCTGGGGAAAGCCCGGCTTCTGCACGATGGCACGAATGTTAATACGCTCCCGGGCCAGCGAACCGGTGATCTCCGCCACGATGCCGGGCCGGTCGTCGACCAGGAATCGGATATAGTGCGGCACTTCGAATTCCGCGGTCAACTTGGCGGGTGCGGACGGAATCTCGACCCTTCGCGAGCGGTGCGCCAGGGCGAGCAGGTCGCTGACGACTGCGACCGCGGTGGGATGCCCTCCGGCGCCATGACCGGAGAAGACGACGTTGCCGCCATAGTGGCCGCTGGCGATGACCATATTCTCCGTTCCCCGCGACCACGCCAGCGGCGAACGCTGATCGACGAGCATGGGACCGACCGTCGCCGCGACGGTTCCGTCTCTCTTTTGGGCGCGGGAAACCTGGCGGATGGTGTACCCAAGGTACTGCGCATAACTGAAATCCACGGCCGATATCGAGGTGATCGATCGGGGCACAATTTCCTCAGGGTTGACTTCGACCCGCAGCGCGAGGCGCATGAGGATCGCCAGCTTGGCGCGGGCATCGAAACCGCCCACGTCCTCGGTAGGATCGGCTTCCGCGTACCCCTTGGCCTGCGCCTCGGCCAAAACCGCCGCAAACTCGGCGCCCTCCTCCATCTTGCTGAGAATGAAGTTGCAGGTGCCGTTCAGGATGCCTTCGAGGCGTTCGATGCGATCGCCGGCCAAGCCCTGCTCGAGACCCGGGATCACGGGGATGCCCCCGGCCACGGCCGCCCCATATTTGAGGTGTCCACCCTTGGCAGCAGCCAGCCTCTCCAGTTCCACTCCGTGGAAAGCGATCAACTTCTTGTTCGCCGTAACCACGCTTTTGCCTGATTCCAGGGCCCGGCGCACCCAGGTGCCGGCCGGGTCCAGGCCGCCCACGAGTTCCACCACGACGTCAACGTCCGAGCCTAACACCGCCTCATAATCCTCGGTCCATTCCACGCCGCCCCCGGTCCAGTCGACGCGCTTGCGCGCCACCCCCCGGTTGAATACGTGGGTCAATTCCAGCCCTTCCGGCTTGGATTCGGCCAGGATGCGCGCCACGGAACTGCCCACGGTGCCGAAGCCGAAGATGCCGATGCGCAGGGGCTTGATCCCCTGCGATTCCCTGGTGGCGGGGGCCGATAACGGATGCGCCGGACTAGACACGTTGACCTCTGACAAAGTCGTATCCTCGAAATGAGCGTATGAAAATAGACGATGACTCGATCATACCTGACCAAAATTTAGGGATTGTCGAGTGCCTCTTTTGATGGCACGATACCATCTACACTGTAGGGCGAATGCGGCGCACACTTTCCATCTCGCTGATCCTGCTTCTCTGGCTGGGGCCGTTTGCGGCTGTCCTGCCTGGGATCGACGAGTCGCGCCTCCCGCTCTGCTGCCGGCGCCATGGAACGCACCACTGCGCGGATGCGAATCAGAGCGCTTCCCAAAGCGCGAATTCCGGCCCATCGTTCAACGCTTCGTCCCGCTGCCCGCAGTTTCCCGCTACCCTGGCCGCGGCGACAACGGCGGCATTCGCGCCGGCAGTTGGACCCGCCAGCGCGGCACCGGTCGGCGCTAGGTACTCTCTCGGCGCCAGCCGAGACGCCGCTCGCGTGGGCCAGCTCCGGACGCAAGCCGACCGGGGCCCTCCTTCTCCATCCCTCTCCTGAATCCTTTCCGGATCGTTTAGCCCGTCTTGGATATGAGCACTCTTGCAGATTTAATCCTGCCCGGGTGGCAATCTCCTCCGAGTTCGATCCGTTGGCGTCAACGCGAGAGCGAACGTGCTGGGCAGATGCCCCGGGAACAACGTCCGCTCCTCCTCGCCGGTTTCCCTAGAGGTCCGACGCTGCTATGCGCTTTTCTTCTTATGTTGTCACTGCTGTCTTGGTTGCCGCGTCTCTCCACGCTCGCGCAACGGTCTTCGCAACCGTTCACGGCGTAGTCCACGATCCACAACATCGGCCGGTTGCGGGTGCGCACGTCTCCCTGAAAGCAATCAATTCGCAGTTCTCCCTGCATTCCGACACCGACATCACCGGCGAATTCGATCTGCCCGAGGCGCCGCTGGGCCTGTACCAGCTTGAGGTTGTTTCCACTGGCTTTGAGACATTCGCTGAGCCGATCACCGTGGCGTCGGGCACGAACCCCGTGATACATATCGCGCTGAATGTGGCGTCCGCGAATCAGACTGTCAAGGTGGTGGGCCTCGAAAACAGCACTCCGGCCACGGACTCGGCAACTCCCACTACGCTCATTACGCGCGCCGACATCGATAGCACGCCCGGCGCCAGCCGCACCCTCGGAATGCAGATGATTACCGACTTCGTGCCGGGGGCCTACATGACCCACGACATGCTGCACATGCGCGGCGGCCATCAGACCAGTTGGCTGCTCGATGGTGTCTCCATTCCCAACATGAAGATCGCGTCCAACGTCGGCCCGCAAATCGACCCCAAGGATATCGACTCCCTCGAAGTGGAACGCGGCAGCTACTCGGCAGACGTGGGCGACCGCACCTATGGCGCTTTCAACGTCGTGCCCCGCAATGGTTTCGAATTCAGCCGCCAGGCCGAACTGCGTCTCTCCGTCGGAAATCTGTACTCAGGCGAAGGTCAACTCTCGTTCGGCGATCATTCCGCCGCGACTGCCTGGTACGCCAGTCTTACAGGCGGGCGCTCCAACTATGGCCTGGCCACTCCGGTGCCGGAGATCTTTCACGACGCGACAAATTCCCAGAGCACCTTCCTCTCCGTCATTCGAAATCAAAGCTCGAGCGATCAGTTGCGTTTCAGCGGCCAATATCGCCAGGATTTCTTCCAGATTCCCTACGACCCCAATCCCGACGACTGGGAACAGGCCAGCCAGTATTACGAGTCGTATGGCCTGCGCGATACCCAGACGGAGCGCGACGCATTCGTGCTGGCCAACTGGGTGCACACGTTCAATCCGAAAGCGATCCTCTCCGTGGCGCCGTTCTATCATTTCAACTTGGCGAACTATGACTCCCCGCCGACTGACTTCCCGGTGGCAACCATCTGGCACCAGAGCTCAAACTACGCGGGTGGTCAGGCCGACATGCGCGCCGATCTCTCCCACAATGATGTCTCCGCCGGGCTCTACTCCTTCTATTCCGGCGAAAACGATCTTTTCGGCACCGTGGTTAACGACGGTTCCTCGCCGTCCCAACCGAACACTCCGGCCAACGCGACTGCCGGCCTGGTGGAGTTTTACGTCTCCGATCACCTGCATCTCGGCCGCTACGTCACGATCCTCGGCGGTGAGCGCTTCTCCATCCTTCGGGGAACTCTCAACGAGTCCGCGATCTATCCGCGCATCGGCGCAACAGTGGAGATCCCGCATCTGCACTGGGTTCTCCGCGGATTCTACGGCCACTTCTTCCAGCCCGCGCCGCTGCAGACTGTCTCCTCGTCCGTGCTTAACTATGCGGCGAACCTTCCCTCGGGTGAAAACACCTTTACGCCTTTGCCCTCCGAGCGCGACGAAGAGCATCAATTCGGCGTTCAGATCCCGTTCAAGGGCTGGTTCCTCGATGTCGCCAATTTCAAGAGCCGCGTGAACAACTTCCTCGACCACTCCAACCTGGGCGAATCCAACATGTACTTCCCAATCGCCGTGGATGGCGCCCTGGTCCGCTCGTGGGAGATGACGCTGCGCTCGCCGCAGCTTTTCCGCATGGGGCAGTTTCACCTTACCTATGCGAATCAGATTGCAGAACAGCGAGGCGCCATCATCGGCGGATTCACCTGCAGCCTTCCGGGGGACGAGGCCTGCAATCCGCCGGACTTCTCTTATACTCCCGTCGATCACGACCAGCGGCACACGCTGAATACGGGATTCAATGCCAACCTCCCGTTGCACTCGTGGTTCGCCACCAACGTGTACTACGGTTCGGGCTTTGTGAATGGGCTTGCCGGTGCGGATCAGGGCCCGTATAACGGCCCCTACCTGCCTGTGCACACGACCTTCGATATTTCCGCCGGCCACAGTTTCAGAGAAAACTGGAAGGTTGCCGTGAATATCATCAACGTCACCGATCATCGTGTGCTGCTCGACAACTCTGTCACGATCGGTGGATTCCACTACAACGATCCGCGCATGGTTTCGGCGGAGTTGCGTTACCGGTTCCATTTCTAGGGCAACAACTGGCTGCCCCAGGTCTCGATTTTGAGACCTGGGTTTCACGTCCACCAACTCCACATACTAACTAGCCAGCTCCACCTAGAACTAACCGCACTCGACATCAAACAGCCCCGGCATCACTTCGCCCGCTTTGCCCTCGACAACGTCGGAAAATGACGCCGCATTGAGCGGGCGCTCGGGGCCGATATAGACCGTTCGGGCGCTGGCGTGGCGAGCCCAGTTGACGAAACTGGCTGCCGGATAGACCGAGCCGGACGTGCCCACTACGAGCATGACCGTGGCTTTGCCAATCTCGCGTTCGATGCGGTTCATCTCGAGCGGCACCTCGCCGAAGAAGACGATGTGGGGGCGCAAACGAGCGCCGCACGCACAGTAGGGCACCTCGTCGATGCTGCGGTAGACCGCACGATCCTCGACGGGCGTCCGGCCGCACTCCGCTTCGCAGCGGGACTTCGCCAATTCCCCGTGCATATGTACAAGATGAATGGAACCGGCCCGTTCATGAAGGTCGTCGACATTCTGCGTGCAGAGAAAGAAGCGGTCGCCGAGTTTGGACTCCAACTCCGCCAGGGCCATGTGCGCCGGGTTGGGTTCGGCCTTGGCGCACGAGGCTCGACGCTCGGAGTAGAACTTCCACACCAGGGCCGGGTCGCGCTCGAGCGCCTCCGGTGTGCACACGTCCTCGATGCGATGGCCGGCCCACAATCCGTCGGAGGCGCGGAACGTGGCAAGCCCACTCTCCGCGCTGATGCCCGCGCCCGTGAGCACGAAGACTCGATCATTGCGCCCGATGGCGATCATTGCTTTCAAACTCCTCACTTCAAGATTAATCGCTTGTAGCTCGCGTATCGAGAACAGCCTTCACTGTCTCCGCACCGCTTGTTGTGCCGCAAGCGTCAGGATTTCGGGCAAACGCTTTTGCCGATAAGTGAACACCTCTTCGAATCGGCGGCGGATCATGCCGTCCGCCAGCCAGCCCACCGCGCCGGCAGGCGACTCATACTCGATCACATCCTCCACCAGTGTGCCCTCGGCGCCTTCGCGAACTTCGCCGCCAACTCCGTGCCAATGGTGGAACTGCCGGAACGGCCCGCGGACCTGCTCATCGACGAAATGGCGGTTCCAGTCGAAGTCCACGATCCGCGCCATCCAACTCACGCGTTGGGGCAACCAGCGCAAGGGGCAAAAGCTGATCAGGATCTCCGAACCTGTTCCGGCGGCGATGCTGCGAAACCGTCGCGACGGATCCCCGGCCACGGGTCGCGGCGGCGGAGGCTGCATACGGATGTCTTCGATGCGGACCTTCTGCGCCGGCGGCATCAGGTGAGGGAGGTTGGAAGGATTCGCAAAGAATGCGAACACAAGTTCCACCGGGAAGGGAACCCACTGACGAGTTTCGAAGCGCTGCGCCACAGGTTCGATGGTATCGCGCCGCTCCACAACCACTGCGAAGGCCGCTGCGAATCCCCGTCTGGGATTGTTGCTCAGAGGAAACTTGCAGCAGACAAAGAACTGACAATCAGGTTACATCCTCGCCCCATAGTTTCGTTGACCCGCTTTGTCTAACTTACAGGCGTCGTAACAAGGCACCACAACCGAAGCAAACAGACGAGGTAATGGAATAAGACGCCGCGAGTGCAGTTATCACCCACGAGTGATTCATTCAATCAATCATCCAGTTATCGATCGCTACGCCGGAACTGTGCAGCCGGCCCAATGTCCATACAAGAATTCCAGAAATAACGGAATGGAGAACGTTGTGAAAGAGAAACTCTTGTTATTCGGGCTGCTCTTGACCTTGGCAAGCAGCTCTGTCCTCCGTGGTCAGCAAGCGGGTTATTCCCAGACTAACCTTGTTTCCAATACCGCCGGCGTAGCAAATACCACCGACCCTCAGCTTTTGAATCCGTGGGGAATCTCAGCTCTAGCCGGGCAAGATTTCTGGATCGCCAACAATAACGGCGGCACGTCCACACTGTACGACCCGCAAGGCAGCAAAAACGCATTGGTGGTCAAGATACCCGGAGCTACAAAAAATCCAAACGGTAATTGCAGCCCTGGCTGTCCTACAGGGACGGTGTCCAATGCCATTGGCGGTTACTTCTCCGGCGGAACATTCATTTTTGATACCGAGGACGGGCTGATCGTCAACTGGACTGGCGGCAGCAGCGCTGTCGTGGCCTTCGATAACTCCGCCAGCGGCGCGGTTTACAAAGGTCTTGCTTTGCTCAATGGCACGTTTCTTCTGGCGGCCAACTTCCATAGCGGCAAGATCGACGTCTATGATCGCAACTTTAATCCAACGTCGCTAAGTGGTTCGTTCACCGATCCGAACCTTCCCGCGGGCTTTGCTCCTCATAATATCCGCGTCATCGGGAACAGGATCTACGTCGCCTATGCCATGCAGGATACTGCGAAGCATGATTCGCAACCCGGCGCGGGCAAGGGACAGGTCGATATTTTCGACATGAATGGCAATTTCATGAGCACCTTCGTCGCGGCCGGCGACAAACTCAATGCTCCCTGGGGCGTGGTCGAGTCTCCGACTGGCTTTGGTTCGTTCCCTAGCGCGATCCTGGTGGGAAACTTCGGCGATGGCACGATCAATGCATACGACACCACGGGTAAGTTTCTGGGGCAACTCATTGACGCGTCGAACCATGCTCTCGTGAATCCCGGACTCTGGGAGATTACTTTTGGCGGAGGCAGTCTGTCCGGTGATCCGGGCACGCTCTACCTGACTGCCGGCGGCGGCAACCAGCCGAACTTTCCGGTTGGAGGCAACACAACCTCCGTGTTCGCCACCGTCGTCCCGGCGGCCGCGGTCGCCAATGCGGACTTTTCGCTCAGCCTGTCGGCCCAAAGCGCAACGGTCGCGCCCAACGGTTCAACCAGTCTGAAGATCAACGCCAGCGCGGTGGGAGGATTCACCGGCCAGATTGAGCTCTCCTGTGTTGCGACGCCCGGCCTAACCTGCGCCTTCAATCCCGCGACGATCTCACCCGGGTCGAACGCGGCATCCTCGACCCTGACTGTCTCGGCTGCTGCGCCCGCCCCGGGAGGTGGAGGCTACAGCGTACTCGGCATGGTGGCCCTGTTGCCTGGGCTAGGGGTGTTTGGGACCGTGCTTGCCAGTCGGAGGCGGAAGCGACTCACGCGCAGCGGCATTGTGTCCGCCGGCATTTTGGGATTGATCCTTGTCGGCTCGTTGTTTGCCGTCGGATGCAGCAGTGGCTCAAAAGGTCAGATGGCTGCATCGCAGCAGGTGACGCTCATGGTCACAGGTAAATCCGGCTCGCTGAGCCACACCGCGCCGGTCACAATCACTGTCCAGTAAACAGCGGGGGCGGGGACGCACTTCAATGTGCCCCCGCCATTTCCTGAAAAAGGCGAAATTATCTTTGAGCGATGCGGCTGCGCCGGTTCGGGTGGCAATAGCAAAGAGAGGGGCGGCACGATTGGGTACATTGGTGGATAAGGTCCGGTTCGAGCCCGAACTTGTTGGTGGCCGCTGACGTAAGATTAAAGTGAACGCGTGCGGTTGTCACAAAGTCGCTGGAGATCATGACGGGTACCTCATTGCAAGTCACGAAGACGCCGCGCCGTCACAACAAGTACCTCGTCCTCATCGCGGTCTACAAACTGCTTCAGGCCCTTTTGTTTGTCGCCATAGGGGTCGGAGCCCTTCGCCTGCTGCACAAAGACATCGATGATGTTCTGATGCGGGTGGCACATGACTTGCGGTTCAACACCGAATCGCGATTCGTCGATTTTGTGCTCGAACGCGCTTCGCTGCTGAATGATCCGCTTCTCCGGCGGATCGGTTTCGGCGCGTTTTGCTACGCCGCCATCGGCATCCTGGAAGGCATCGGCCTATACCTCGAGAAAGCCTGGGGCGAGTACCTCACGCTGATCATCACCGCGTCCTTCCTGCCCATCGAGGTTATGGAGATCCTGCGAAGGCTCACTATGCCCAGGGTCACCATCCTCATCGTGAATGTTCTGGTGTTGATCTACCTGACAAAAATGGTGATTGATCGGCAAAGGCGCCCCAAAAGATCGAGAGTGGCGCAGCATTAACAAATTTGCCTGGGCATCTTCGCTTTCTTTTCGCCTTACACCAAGCCGCATAAATCCGCAAGCCGGTCGTGGTAACCACGAACCAAAAGAGTTACCCCACCCAATTACTGGGGTGCACGGTCGAGTGCACGTCTATATATAGCGATTTTCATCGCACCTCACGCCGAACATACCTCTCAAGTCCACAAGTTCTGCACAGGAAGGCGATTTTTTCCTTCTATCGCAGCCCGGTATTTTGCGCCATACTGGGTCTGCATGGGTCGATTTGGGACCAAACGGGACATTTATCCCTCCGAACCGTGCCAAATCGTATCGGCGGCGAAACAATGAGTCAAGACCAGGAACCCGAGACCCCTGAGACCTTCTATGAGGCTACGGGGCAGAATGCGGGCGCCTGGGAGGAACTGAAGTATGGATACAGCGGCAATCCCAAAACCAAGCTCGATGAGAGAGGCCGCCTGAAAATGCCTGCCGAGTTCAAGGCATTTACCGAGCGCAAGTACGGCAAAGGCTTCAACGCCTTTTATATCACCAGTATGGACGGGGAGAGCGCGGAAATTTATCCCCTTCCGGAGTGGCTGGAGCGGCAGAAGAAGGTTGTGGCCATGCCGCAGAGCAGCGTGGCCCGCAAGATGTTGCTGGCGAGGTACAACCTGTACGGAGACAGGGCGGACATGGACCCGCAGGGACGGATGCAGATTCCGGAAGAGTTGAGGAAGAAAGCGGATCTGTCGGGCGATGTGAAGGTTTCAGGGGAAGGCAGCCTGCTCCGGGTCACGAGCCTGAACAGGTTGAGAGAG
>Ga0207098_10423_pt1 | contig 13236 bp, 6 predicted proteins | sample Alteio_BWMinHeat_84_FD_153548 | JGI IMG/M metagenome (GOLD analysis project Ga0207098, IMG submission 153548) | Enriched cells from forest soil in Barre Woods Harvard Forest LTER site, Petersham, Massachusetts, United States -... | ecosystem: Environmental > Terrestrial > Soil > Temperate forest >...
CACTTCTTTGGGTTGTCGGTCAGCTGCTGGAGGTCGTCGGCTCCGTAGCGGAAGCGGAATTCACGCCATTGGCGTCGATCCTGGTCAACTTGTGCCGTATGCTCGCGTCCCTCAAAACCGAACAATCCCTCTCCACCCAACTCGAGCATGTCTGCGAGTGATTCATAGAGGGCAGTAAAGTACTTGTTCGATGAGGGACTCGCGGACGATGCGGCTTGCGCTGAGAGCCGCGCTGCGCTGGCTTCAAGCTGCCATCCGTCAACATCGAAGCTTGTAGCGACGCGCCGGACGTACCCAAATCTCTCAGCAGCGGCAAGCATGGCTTCGAGGATGGCACGGTACTCCTGGACCGTTAGTCGATGTTCCCAAATGCTGGCGTGGCGAAGCTGACGTGCGAGGATGCTGGTTGCTCCGGCCTTCACGATCAGAGCATCGTCCCGAACTCCCGCCTGTATTGGAGTAAGAATAAGTGCCGCCGCACGGCGGAGGTCCTCGCGCTGCGAAACACTCCAGGGTTCGCGCAGGTGCTGCTGGGATGAGAGCGCCATCTGTTCAGTCGTAGCCTGTTGCAGTGCGTCCGCGGTTACGGCGAGCCCTCTGCGCAGGTTGTCGAACAGGCAACGAAACGCCTTACAGCGAACTTCATGTCTTGCATCGCGTAAAACCGGTGGCGCGCTCTGAAACTGATCGTCTTGCGATGCGAATTCTTCCAATCCTGGATATAGGGCTTGAACCAAGCCCAGTTCTTCCAGGTTAGGGTTCGTGAACCTCCATCCACGTCGCTGATCTGCCCAAATGCGATGTGCCAATACCTGACCGATGGACCGTTCGGCATCGAGTTGACGGATTCCAATCGCTTCCGGATCGGCCATCCATTCGTTACGCCGGCTCTTGTTGGCGGCGACAAAGCCAAGCTTCTGTCGTACTCTGGTGCCAAAATTCTCTTGACCCAGGCCCTCCTGACCCTCGGCTCGTGCGGCGGCGAGAATGCCCGCTCTGAGTAATGACACAAACAGGAAATCATTGAAATGCCCTGCATGTAGCGCCGCATCTTGGCGATTGTCGGTAAAAGCCAGGAGTTTTCTTTTGTGGCGCTCGATTTGGTGGTTCGGCACATTCATCCAACGCAACGCGCCTGAAGCCAAAACAGTGGTGGCGGAGCTGCGACCCTCCCCAGAAAGCCCTGCAAGCTTATTGATCTCTCTGGCTTGGGAAGAGGGTTGATCTTTGCAGGCGGGACAGAAGCGGTACTTGCCAGGAATAAACCACGCCGGGGTGCCCTCGCCACCTACCTCTCCGGATGCCGTTACTGTGACGCGCTCGAGTTCGTATTTCTTCTTATCGGTCCGAAGCCTCTCGACACCACCACGAGTTTCCCGCCACTCTTCTGGATAATCTTCAATGCCGCCTGTGAATCTAAACTCCTCATCCTGCTCACGTATCGGTACGACATACCCCGCTCGTTGGGCAGAGTTATCTTCATCCAAAGGAGCTTCGTCGATGGGGCGAGGTAGTGCGCGTTCAATTCCGCCCTCCGTCACTAAGGTGACCGGGTGGAATTCCTGTCCGCATCTGCGGCAGAAGAATAGGGGATAGAGTCGGGCGTCCGGCTCATCGGGATCAAAACACTGTCCATCGAGCGTGATCTTGCGCTCGCCCTCTCTCAGAAGCGTCGAATAAACCTGGCCAGCGCCAGAGAAGAACTGATGAAGCTTAAACGCAAGAAACGCGCGGTGACTAGTACCTCCCCTCTGAGAAGCAGGTGTGCTCATGATTGTGAGCATCTCCTGGATTCGGGATCGGCACAGGGTCTGGTCTTTGCCAGTGAACTCGGAAAGGCGCACCGCGGCTTCCTCGAGGGTTGTTGGTATTCGTCTTGAGAGTTTTTTGACGGTCTTCCAGCCCGATCCGCAATTCGATCCAGACTGCCAGCGGATGCAGTTTGAGCTGTTCGTCCCGCAGTCTCGGATCAAACGGACTATCCAAAACGCCGATCAGGCCCTGCTTTAACTCGCCATTCACCCTCATTGTTGGATCAGTAGCCCGATCAAGGCTCTCATCGATCACCGCTTCACTCGGTATCGTCGTACCGAAAAGTCGAGAGGCGACACCGGCAACGGCTGCGGATCGAGCCCCCAGTTCACCTTCGCTCGCCATGGTTGCCGATGTTCCGATGCAGATGGGGTCCTTCCCACGGCAGAGGCGATCCCGCAGACGCCGAACGAGCATGGCGACGTCCGCTCCCTGGCGGCCACGGTACGTATGCAATTCATCCAGCACGATGAAATCGAGCCCTTCCGCATTTGCGACAACCTGCCGATCTCGCTCACTTTGCCGAGTCATGAGGAGTTCAAGCATCATGAAGTTTGTCAACAAAATGTCCGGCTTCGCGTGGCGGATCAGATCACGCTCATCCTGACTCTCCTGCCCGGTGTAGCGCGCAAACGTAGGTCGCAGAGACTCGGGCAGACCCGCTTGATCGATGAACTTCTCCAATTCATTCATTTGGCTGTTCGCCAGAGCGTTCATGGGGTAAACCACAATCGCGCGCGTGCGGGCCGCTTCTCTCGCCGCGCGCGCACGAATTGCCGAATCGATGATGGGTATGAAAAAGCACAGGGACTTCCCTGACCCAGTCCCGGTCGTGACCACGAAGCTCTGCTTCTGTTTGGCTTTGGCCACAGCTTGGGATTGGTGCCGAAACAGGGTGAGGGGCTGGTCGTCAATCCGAAACACCTGCTCCGTCAGTTCGTGGAGCGTGCCTTCAGCCACGAGCTTAGCGAGAGAATCACCCAGTTGGAAGTGAGGGTTGATGCTCACGATCGGTTCCGGCCAAAACCTGCCACTGGCATAGACCTGATCGACTTGCTCTCGAATGTCCTTAGCTCGGATGGTGGTGAAGGAGCGCGCAAACCGTTCGTAATCCTGGACAAGACAACGATCTAAGTCGAATACATCCATCCGAGTTCCCCGGGCCCGAAAACAGGCGCTGATAAGAGTCTCCCACCGGCAGGCTGTGCGCCTGCAGGCTGTTGAACTTGAAGCTCCCGTTGCACATGGAGCATCAGAAATCTGGGAGAATTCTCCAGACCATCATCTGACAATGGAACGCCAATGTCCAAGGCTTGTTCAGAAGGATCGCAAACGGCGTACTATTGCGGCATTGCCGACGCGTCTCGCAAGTGATGGCCTTCGCCGCGATCTGGTCCCCTCCGTAACTCATTCAAATGCGTGATAACACTTATTGTTTTCATATAGATCCGAGGCGTTATCTCATGGGACAATCGAACTTTGGCCACGGTTGGCATATATGGTAACAACGGCAGAGAGCAAATCGTCGATCAGAGGTTCCATCGGCCATGGTTGAAATGAGCGATGGTGCGTTGATTGTCCGCAACGTAGATGACGCGGACCAACTAATGAAGATGATTCGGGGCGCGGCGGAGTCTGTCCGGAAATGGATCGCCAAGCAAAACGGCGATCCTCTCGCGATGCTCCGACGAATGAAGTTTGACCCAGTGGGCTTTCATCCCGTTCTCGGGCATGCGTTGAATCTGGTTGAGCAGATAAATCAGACCTGGAAATACTGCGTGGCGGCGGCAGCTGCTCGTCAGTTGATGTTGTTGCATCCGGAGGTAGAGGGTTTCCGGCTGGCGCCAGGGGCCTACGCCTGCCAAGGCCGATCGCGCCTTTCCTGAGCCCCGCCGTCGCTTGATCGTGATGCTCGAGGCATACGACTGCCAGATTCGACTCGACTGTCCTGCGCCGGTTGCCATCGATATGATGGATCTGTACTGCCCTTTCAAATAGGTGACACACGCAACAGCAGCGCCTGTTCTTCAAAAGAACCCGAAGCTTGTCTTCTCCTCAGATACTTCCTTGGAATCATTGAGCTTCTTGGTCTTCGCTCTCGTCATGTAAAGAATTCTAGGGCACACGCGAGACTGAGGATCGGACAGCGGCCGCGCATGGTTATGTATAAGGTTGACCGGACCCCTCCCCTAACTAAATGCGAACAAGCCGCTACCGGAAGAATGCGGCGCGTCCTTATCTATGCAACGTGAAGGCTCAGATCCGGGAACTACTAATTTCTGGGGAGGTTCAACTGCTCAAAGTGCGCCGCGTTTCGACGCTCAGCATCCGACACCAGCTTCTCAAACGACATCACCTCCACGTAGACACCAAGCTCCCGGTTGTAGCCAAAGACACCCAATCCATCGGGCGTCGGACCGAGAGAGAAGAATTTCGCTTGCCGCGTCAGGGTCGGGGTGATGTCACACACGAGGTATGCAAAAAAAGGAGTGTCGGGCTTGATTAGGATAGGCCGCCCGCCACGGTCCGTTGCCTTGCCGCTCTTGATGAGTTCCGCATACCGGTAGACCTGGGCGATGGGATTTTCCTCATCTGTGTAGTCATCGCGCAAGGGACGTTTGAACTCGATCAGAACCACGGACGAAAATGGCGGCGTCTCGCTTACAAACGCAGAAGGTCCGTTGAAGATGATGATGTCGGCCCTATCCTTGCTGGGCAATTTCACGTCCTGTTTGTCAAACGGAATGTCCGACGCGAGATAGTAGTGATAAGTCAGCTTCTCATCCAGAATCCAGAGATTCATTTGGTCCGGATGTACATCATCCGACGTCTTCTTCAGGGGAAAGATAAGCCGGTGAATGGCGCTTTCGAGCTCGTACTTGCCGAGGGCATTGACTCTCAAGCTCGCTTTCAGGAAGTCGAGGGTTGCTTTCCGGTGAACGATGTGGCGCGCCAACTTCGCCACTCCCGACTCGTTCCACTCTTCCAGAAACTGAGCATACTTTTGCACAAACGTCTCCCAGTCGGCAGGACCACTTTCTAAAGACGAAAGGATCGTGCTGCTTTCCTCGCGAAGCTCGGCCTCGTAGATTTGGTTCGCCTTATACAGCTCGACATCGAGTTTCTCGTCGGGGAGATCAGGCGCAATTGGATCAAGCAAATCTTTCCGATGTTTCACAACCGAACGGTATTCGGGAGCTTTGGAACGGACGTAGTCTGTTATTCTCACTTCCTTTGCGTTCTTGACCGAGGTTGTGAACGGCGATACGAAATCCGCAGCCTCTTCAATCGCTCGCTTCAGAAGCGTCGACCAGCCCGGCCCATGAACCGCAGAATCGTCATCCGGCATGACGAAGTCGGTTCTCTCGCTATTGACGCATTCATCCAGGTAAGCGCCCGATACGTAGCCCGCGTACATGAATGGCCGATTGTCGGTACCACGCAAGCTACCCACCAAGTTTGGAATCTTGCCGGCCAAGTTCTCAGAGACGACAGCGCGGTTGTGGGCGCACAGATGGAGGCGGTGCGTGCCTTGGTAGCCGGGGCTGACGCGGAGATTGTGAACCTGGAAATCGCGTCCGCCGGCCTTGAACTTGCCTACCGTAGTCGTGACCTTAACTTCGGCCTCAAACATTTCGTTCAGATCGTGGACTACTTCGGAGCCGCTGTCATGCAGATAAATCGCGGGTGCCAAACCAAGAACAAAGTGTTCCAGGCAGTGTTCGACGATCTTCCTTCCCACGGTTTCCGAGGAGTGCGGAACCTCCGCCTGAAACTCGGGTCGGTAATCACAGAGCCGAACTGAGGTGCCAATGGTCGCGTCTTTATCGACTTGCACTAGTGAATGATCTTCCACGCCGACCGTGGTCAGGCGCAGGCTGAACTTTCTGAAATACCGTTTCCCGTCGGGCACCCGAAAGGTGCTTTCAATTTCCGCGTGATCGAAAGCTTTCAGCCACAGGAAGCGGCCAATGCCTTTCCCCCCCGATGTTAGCTTTCTGCCGCGTGTCCGCCGTGGAGAACGACTTGTAATGAATGTCGGTGAAGCCGATGCCGTTGTCCTGGATCGTTACGGATCGCACCGGCCCTAAAACTACCCCCACCACCTCGGCCGGAAAAGACTGTTGCGTCAGATCGCGCTCGAGGTAAACCCGGATGACACCGTTCTCCGGATGGGGCGCCTCGTCAACCCCGTGGATCGAATTAATGACAGCTTCGAAAACCGGCAACAGCGCACTCGAAAACGGCAGCTTTGTGTTCTTGATGCGGCCTGGGAGATCAAAATCCATACCAAATCCATTTCCTTTGGAAAAGCAGACCCACCAAATAGTGAATCCGAGTCCACACCAGCATACTCGACGTTGGCATGGAGAACAAATAGCGAAAGTTGCACTACTCTCGGAAACGCACAATGATCGCAAGCGGCTGTGGCAATTGAGGTTGTGGCTACGGTTATCTTCGGAGTCAGCTACGGAATCCAGCCGAGGTCCTCTTTGACGCGCTCGACCGGCAGGACCTTGACGCTCGCCTGGTTGAGGCTTTGCCCTGGCTGCAATTGCAATACCCGAACATGTATTGGAGTCGGCTTGCTGTGGAAGCCAAGGTCCGGAATCGGCAAAATCAGCGGTCTGCCTTGGCAGCTTCATTGGAAGCTGGATACGCGCCTCACTGAGGATAACCTTGTCCACGTTGCCGCTTACCCCATGGAGGGAGTTCCTTCATGGTTCTCGAGGAGAAGTGACTGAAGCCTGCAAGTTACCTCTGCTGCCTTGTGGCTATGGCTGCGTATCGGTCGTCCGCAAAAATCTCAGCTGAATTGGCCGGAGCCGCTGCGATCGATCTTGCGCTACTGCTACTTTGGTCTTCCATTTCACCAGCGACTGGGTTCGGATTCCCGCCGATGCCTACGCCGACCGCCTGGTAAGCAATTGATTCACTTACAAAGCCACAACGAAAGTCAGCTATTGTTTAGACGTGGGCCTCTCAATCCTCGGTACTCTGTTAGACCCGCAGTGGATCGATGAATACGAAACCCGACTCTTGCTCCCAGCCCAAGTTGAGTGGAAGGGAGTAGCGTTTCATCAGAATGCGAACATAGGCAATATCATCCTGATTTGGCTCCTCATCGAGGATGAGGAGCCAGTGATCGCACGTCGCGCGCGGCGGATAGTGGTTGTACTCGAGCAATTGGCCCATGGCTTCTCGGATGGCGCGGCGCGTGTCTCCCTGATATGCAATTTTGAACTCGACGAGAAACTGCGCTTTCTTTGTCTTGAAGACGGCATCGATCTGTCGAGCTTCCTGACTCACAGATATCCCAAAGCTGCTTCTGAACCATTTGCAGAAAGAGTTCGAGAGCGCAACATGCTTTCGAGTGATCGTCCGCATCGCAGCGGGAGTGTAGCGCGAGTATGCATCTTCAGCCAGAAGCGTCTGCTCGATCTGTTCATCGCCGAGACCGCTATTGCGATGTCCCTGTTGCCTGGAAGATCGCTCGTATTCCTTCACCTCGCCTGGGTTCAATTCGAGGACGGTTTGCATCGGAGCACGGGGACTGGAGTACCGGGACGATGTAAAGGTGGAGTCCCAGTCCACGTCAATCAGGTGGCACCATCTCTGAGAGTCCTTGGGACGGATGGGCGAATGAGGGTCAAAGCGATAAGCAATTGAATCGAACGGGGCGCTCACGTACCCAGCGCCTACGATCTGTCCACTACTTGAATCTGCTACGAAGATTTTGTCTCCACCCACAATATCCCACGCAAAATGGGCCAGGCTCCCTTTGCCACCGCGAACCTTGTTCCATAGGGGCGGTGGAATGCGGCGAGAAAAGGGACGGAGATCAACATTATGAACACCGTCGTACGTGATCGCTGCCACGCGGTGTTTTGCACACGCAGGCCACATGTCTTCGCCGCCATTTTTTGCAAATCCGCAACGCAATCGCATTCGCCAGAACTTCATGAACGGCCCCCTCAAGTATCAAGTCGATGTGAAAGACGAGCTACCTTTCGTTGGGTAGTTGTCGTGATCCTGAAATATTCGCGGTAGTACACTCGATATTAATATGACCGCACGTCTGGAACTCGCCTTGGATCTGCTTCAGCCAGAGCAGTGGCGCCGATTTGAGCAGTTCGCTTCTCAGTTTCTGGTCGGTGAATTCCCGGGCCTGATCGACATGGCGGCCCCTTCGGGCGACGGAGGTAGAGATGCGGAAGTATTCGCACTCAGGGATGATCCCACCCTATATTTCCAGTACTCGGTCAGGCCCGACTGGGAGAAGAAAATCCGGGAGACCGTGCAGCGTCTAAACGAGAACTTCTCAGATGCTCAGGTGCTGGTATACGTAAGCCCCAAGAGAATCGGAGCTGATGCCGACGAATTGAAAGCGGATCTGCGAAAGAAACACCGCCTTCATCTCGAGATCCGAGATCGATCCTATTTCACCACGCGATTTGCCCAGAGTCACGCAACAGAAGCCGCCTCTGAAGCGCTTGCCGAGGAGATCGTAGATCCCTATTTGGCTTCTCGACTCTCCAGTCACGGAAAACCGGCAACCCTTAACCCCTCGGAGACGCGAGCGGCGCATCTCTTTCTGATGCTCCAGCTCAAGGATGATACCGCCGAGAAGGGTTTAACGAAGCTCTCTTTCGAGGCGGTAATCCGCTCGACCTTGGCTAATACCGACACTGAACACCGCATGAGCAAAGTGGAGCTCATGCGGCAGCTGAAGGAGATGCTCGCCGGCATTCCCAATCAGCGCATTGAGGAACTGGCGTCTAATGCCCTCACCCGTCTCATTCGGCGCGAGGTGATCCGTTCTCATACGAAGGATGATTCCGTCTGTCTGTCGTTTGAGGAAGCCAAGAAGATGCGGGAGCGCCTGGCAGGCTGCGCCCTGGATGCTCAGATCCTCGATCAGGCCATGGAGGATGCCGCGACTCAGATCCTCGGCGATCGGGAGTTCAAGCCAGAGGACGTTGCCAGCGTTTGCACCCGCGCCCGGCGCATTCTCGACAGTTGCCTCTACGCAAGAGCAGAAGCTTTCGCCCATGCCGTGCTCAACGGCCGAGTATCAGATTTTGCGCTCGACCATCTGCGCGGGCTTATCCTCAAGGATCTGGCAACCTGGCCGGCACAGAAGGGTAGCCACGATGGGGATCCCGATCTCCTCGAGGAGACGATCTCGCGTGTGCTGAATAATACAAGCGCTCCGGATTACGAGTACCTCAAAGGCCTGGCAGACGCCTACACTTTGATGGCCTTCCTCAGCCTCACCCCGGATATTCAGGGAGCGATGCAAAAAATCTTCTCCTACGGGGAGATCTGGCTCGACACGACGGTCATCCTTCCAATGCTGGCCGAGGAGTTGCTCGATGAAGACCAGGGGAGAATTCAATCCATTCTGGCCCTTACGCGGCAAGCCGGCATTGAACTGTTCACGACCACCGGCGTTCTCGAAGAGCTAGCTTCGCATATCCGGAGGGCCGTCACCTATACACGGGTGCCATCTTCGCGCTGGGAAGGAAGCATTCCGTTCATCTTCGAAGCCTATGTTCGAGCAGGCCGAGATCCCAATGCATTCACCACGTGGGCGGAGGCGTTTATCGGTGATGCACGTCCCGTCGAAGATCTCGGTGCCTACCTCGAAGAGAGATTCGGGATCAGAACCCAGGATTTGACCGAGGAACTTGAATCTGCGGATGGCGATCTGCGTGCGACACTGGACAATATTTGGTTGGAGTGGCACGAAATGCGGCGAGCTCGGCACGCGCAGCTGCTTCATGGGCGCGAACTAGATCCGCACACCGTCCTCAGACTCGCCAAACACGATACGGAGAGCTATCTCGGCGTCGTTCAGCGGCGCACCAACGAAACCAGCTCGCCGCTCGGTTACAAATCGTGGTGGTTGACCTTCGACAGTTATGCTACACGCGTTGAGGACGCCCTTCGAAAACACGGCATTCAACCTCCGCCCTCTCCCGTTATGAGCATCGATTTCCTATCCCAATATCTGTCGCTCGGGCCCGTGCGGGCACGCTTCTCCATCCACGACATTCGCCGCCTCCCCGTGGCCATCGAGCCTCGTCTAGTGGCTTTTCTCACCCCCGAGCTTCTCGAACAAGCTAAGCAGATTCGACTCTCACTCGCCGGGCTGCCGGAGCGGGTGATCAGCCGTCGTGTGCGCGATCATCTGGACGCTGAGCGACGCAAGAAGGGTCCAATTACCGAGCGAGGAACGAGTACGTTCTTCGACGAAATTGGTGATCTTGAACTGCAGAGCGGTGGATCCCTATAGAGCACGGGCGACTTCTTCGCGCGGCGAAATATCGCTTGATCTGTCTTGAGCGGAGTCAAGGAGTCCTTAGCGGCTATTGATGAAAGTCTCGATCAGATGTTCTCCCTCGCGTGTTCACAACGAACCTGCCGCTGCTGGATCTAAAATTCCTCCAGGTACCCGATGAACACTGACCGTTGTTTTGGGTTTTCAGTCCATGATTGGCAGTTACTGTCACCGCGGCTACACCACGGTGACGAAGATGCCTGGGGCATAGCTATGAGTGTCTTTGAACGCCGTATAGCCGACGTTTTCGGTGAGGCGGTGTTACGGTCCGCCGGCGGAAGCATAAAGATCGGATCTCTCCGGCAAGAGGTTCTCGATCGGGCTTCGAAACTCTGCGAAACCGGAGTTGGGCTTTCGCCCTGGTGGGTGATGCCCGGAGCCCACATCGACAGTCACGTCCTAACAATGGAACTTAGCCGAGATGATCAACGATTCGAGCGCCTACGGGGTGCAAAGGACTCTCTATCGTCTCGGCCTCGGACAGCCCAATCAGGAGGGCTTCATCCGATCTCTGGAGAACACTTCACTAGAGAGGCAATCGTCCCTGGCTGACCTGACTCTCCGACTGCACCCGCCAGCACAAACTCCTCTGGTGAAAGATCCGGTGCCGCAATGCCGGACGGAAGGATTGGCGAGAACGGACAAGTTCGCACCGCTATGCAATTATGCAATCGCTCAGTTCCGATTTGAAATGAAGCACAACGCGCCAAATGAAGGGTCAAATATGCAGAATGATTTCGGCCATTTCCCGTGGACAGCATTGCCTCTGTGGGATCACCAAAGATCCGCCCTCGAAAAATGTTTTTTATACCTCAGCAAGCCGGAAAGGTCAGCTTTGGTGCAAATGCCTACTGGCGCGGGAAAAACCGGCGTAATCGCGGTGTTGTGCGGCGACCAGTGCAAACGGGGCATAGTGCTCGTCATTTCGCCCTCGAAAGCTCTGGTCCAGCAACTCGTTGAAGATATCACTTCTCGATTCTTCGAGGTAGTCGGTCGGCCTGACTTGGCGCCGTCTGACGTTAGAGTCCTGTTGCCAACCGAGTGCGACCAACTTGCCCTTCGGATCGACAGCAGCGCGATCAATCTAATTCTTGTTGGAACCTTCCAAGCGTTGACTCAGATTCGGAGTAACAAAAAGAAATTCTACGCGCTGCTTCAAAGTCGCCTTGTGCTTGTACTCGTTGATGAGGGGCATCGAGAGCCGGCAACCGAGTGGGCAGACGCAATACGCGATCTATCTGCACCGACAATTCTGTTCAGTGCGACCCCATTTCGCAATGACTTGAAACTCTTCAATATATCCTCCGACCATGTCTCGTATCTCTCCTTTCATGAGGCTGTAAGATCACAAATCATTCGACAGGTGGAATTTGATACGGAAGACCACGAAGGTGATATCCAGAGCTTTGCAAGCGCTGTGGTAAAAGTCTTCGACCGGCATCGAAAGAACGGAGACCTCGCGGCTGATGCCCGGGTAATCGTCAGATGCGGAGACGAAGAGTCCGTACGCGGAATGTACGACGCATTCGTTACACTTCTCGAAGGGAGAGAGGAATCATGCTGCGCGGTGCATCAAACCTTCATCAATGAGAGCGACGATCATCTTCGTGACCAGCTGCGAATAAGAGAAAGCGATGCCACATTCTTTGTCCATCAATTCAAACTGATGGAAGGCATTGACGACCCTCGATGCGCATTGCTTGCCATCTTCGATGAGTTCTCCAGTGACCGTCAAGTTGTACAACAGGTTGGGCGGATCCTCAGAAACCCTCACCCAGGGTCAAGTCCGAAGCCAGCACACGTATTCTCTGCAAATCGCGACGATTCCATCGAGGCATGGAATCGATACCTAAGATTCGATAAAGCATGCGCCGATCATGGCGGCAATCCGTTTTTGAGAAACCTGAACTTGGTTGAAGATCTGCTGGATGTGCTTCCTGAGAACGATTACATTCACGGGCGCTTCAGAACGCGCGCAAACTTCAAGAGCCCAGCTATCTTTGACGAACTGATTATCCCCAAGAGCGCTATCGTATACGAAACCGGGGGCGCATTCGGCTTTCAAGGTATCAGGGAAACGATCACCAAGGGACTTGAAGACACCGACCGTGCCGTCGTGCGAGTTCACGAATCCGAGGACAAGTCCTACCTGCTTTTCCTCAGCGTTCTTATTCGACAAACGCCACTCCTGGAGAAGTCCACGTTTTCTGACATTCGGCTGACCGCTACTGTAGTAAAGCGAGCCAAGACCTTCTTATTCGTTTACGATAATGCCGGTCTATGGATCGATGGTCAATTGAAAGACGCTCGGCGAATCGGAATTGCCTTGATGCAGTCTCTTTTCCCGAACAAACAGGACGTCCGCATATCCTCGATGACTGTGAAGAACGGTGATATCTCCCAGTTCGCCGTAAGGTCTCGGACAATGTCTGCTGTCTCGCTTGCGGAGTCTGTCCCGTTTATGGGAGACAATACAAATTTCATAACCCGTGTGAGCGGCCGGCCCGACAAGGGAATCCGCAGATATTTGGGATTTTCCCGTGGGAGAGTGCGAGATGAAATCGCAGAGGGAGGTAACCTTGAGCAGTTTTCTGAATGGGCGGAGCTCCTGGCATCCGAACTCGCTACCCGAGAACGGCCAGTTGCCCTTTTTTTGCGGTTTGCAACTCCGGCCGGGATTCCAGCGGACCCGACGCCTCTCGACATCCTGATCGACTCTGATGAGCTTGAGTCACGATTCCAACGAGGGCGGGCCTCGCTCGAGATCGGTGAGAGTTATTGCGAAGTTAGGGTGCGCACTGGAATCTCCGGAAAAGAACAGTTTCCGTTTGAGTTCACCCTCGACACCAATGGCGAAGACACCGTCGTCTTTATCAAATTCGATGAGAAGCGACACAAGTACCGTCTGAAATCGAAACAATTGAGCGAATTCGTTTCGAGCGATAATCCCAAGCTCACACTCATCAAGGAACTGAACAGGTCCCAACCATTCCGAATTGTTCCGAAGAGCACAGGGGCTCTGTACGCGTTCCGTCAGTTTTATTCGACGAAGCTCCAGTTTGGTTCAAAGGGTGGAACCT
>Ga0207098_10424_pt1 | contig 13235 bp, 4 predicted proteins | sample Alteio_BWMinHeat_84_FD_153548 | JGI IMG/M metagenome (GOLD analysis project Ga0207098, IMG submission 153548) | Enriched cells from forest soil in Barre Woods Harvard Forest LTER site, Petersham, Massachusetts, United States -... | ecosystem: Environmental > Terrestrial > Soil > Temperate forest >...
CTCCGGATAATCGCCGCGGTTGTTGATCGCGATGTCGATGTCGCCGTCATTGTCGAAATCCGCGGTAGCGATACCGCGCCCGGCTATAGGGCGCAAGAAGTCCGGACCCAAGGACTCTGACACTTTGTCGAACTGGCCCCTTCCTAAATTCCGGAACATCAGCAAGGGCTCTTTGTAACTCACTTCGCTGTGGTACAGCTGCACGTTATCTAGCATGGCCCCGTTCAATTGCACGATATCGTTCCATCCGTCGTTGTCGTAGTCCAGAAACTTCATGGACACGCCGCTTAGCAAGATAGCCTTGTTCCCAATTCCCGAGCGAAACGTGTAGTCATCGAACGTTCCATTCTGATTGTTGTGGTACAGGCGATTCAATTCGAAGTCTAGATGGGTGATATACACGTCCTGCCAGCCATCGCCGTCCACATCCGCGGCGTCTATGCCCATGCCCGCCTCGTAGCGACCGTCTTCGCTGGCCGCCAAACCGGAAACCAGCGAAACATCCTGAAAAGTTCCGTCATGTTTGTTGAAGAACAGAAAATTCGGCCACGTGTCGTTGGCGATGGCGATGTCTGGCCAACCATCGTTGTTGAAGTCCGCCAGCACCACGCCCATGCCTTTCGATTCGGGCTTGCCTACCCCCGACGCATCGCTGACATCCGTAAAAGTTCCATTGCGATTGTTGTGATACAGCTTGGTCTTCTGCCCCTTGTAGTTCCCCGGATTGCAGTACGAACGATAGCCCGGCCGTCGCTCGCCGCACCACAAGTTCGCCCCCGGCGTCCACTCGATGTAATTGGTGACTACCAAGTCGAGCCAACCGTCCTTGTCGTAGTCGAACCATCCAGCACTGGTGGACCATCCGCCTTCATCGGCCACACCGGCCTTTGCTGTGACGTCGGTGAACGTTCCGTCGCCGTTGTTGTGATAAAGGATCGCTCGGCCGTAGCCGGTCACGTACAGGTCGGGGTATCCGTCATTGTCGTAGTCTCCGACCGCGACTCCTTGGCCGTAATGCCCAGCGCCGCCGACGCCTGCCTTTTCGGTGACGTTGGTGAACGTTCCGTCGCCATTGTTGCGGTACAGCGCGGAACGCAGGGGGTGTGCCGGCTTGTAAATATCGGTTTCGCCGGATTGGACGAAGAAAAGATCCATCAGCCCGTCTTGATCGTAGTCGATCCAACCGACGCCGGTCCCCATGGTCTCCAGGTAGTATTTTTCTTCGGTTTGCGTAGAGTCCTGCAAAAAGGTGATTCCAGCCTCTTTTCGAACGTCGGTGTACCGGACGGCTATTCGGGAGTCTTGCGGTTTAGAGGTTTGCCCAGCGGCGATTGTCTGATGAACAGCCACCCCAATAACAGCGCTCAAGGCTAGGATCGCGCCGACTGTGGCTTCGAAACCCAATCCCCAGCCCCGGTTCGATTTCTTTCCCATTTTTTCAGAGCGTCCGGTCGGCGAGGGACAGGGCCAGCTGAAGTAGTTGCAGCCTGGCAGCCATCGGCATGGGTTCGTGCAAAGAAGATTGCACTGCCGGTGCCCGAGACAAAGCCTCTTCGATGCGATTTATGTCCAGCCCGCCGGCGGCGTTGCTGCCCTTGAAGCGATTCAGCACTTCCCTGGCCTTGGCGATCTCTCCGGTTTGATAATAAAAAACGCCCAGCGTCGAATAACTCCCGGACCATTCCGGCAACAGGTCCACGGCTCGCGCGAAGTCCTCCTCCGCCTGTGGCGTCTTGCCCTCCAGCACGGACGCAATTCCCAAGCCCCACAGAATCTTTCCGGAGCCTGGAATTCGCGCCAGACCCTTCCGCAATGTCTCTTCAGCCCCCGCGGCATCCTTCTCGCGCAGCTCTACTAGTGCCAGCGAAAGGTAATACTGATCGTTGTCCGGGTTGCGACCGATCGCATCCCGGAAAATCTCAGAGGCCCGGGCGCCATCGCCAAGATGCGCGTAAATATCACCCAGCAAAGCCAGAAAGGCGCCATCTTGCCGGCCCTGCGCCGAAGCTTGCTGGGCCGCTTCGAGCGCCTGAGCATAGACACCCTTTCGGAAGTAAGCATCCGCTAAATCAAACTTCACGTCGTCCGATTCGGGATTCGCCGCCAGCGCCGCCTGAAAATGCTGGATGGCGTCGTCGTATATTCGGTACCGCGCCAACAGCACACCAACTCCCGTTTGCGTTCGGTAGTCCCCCGCGCTGATCTGATCGAGCTGTTCAACTGTTTTTCGAGCCTCCGCGAGATTCCCCAGCTTCAAGTAAGTCTCAGCCAGCAGATACAGGTTCTGCGGCTGGTCAGGGTGCTTGCTGACCTCTTCCGTCAGCTGCGCCAGATCGAGTTGCGTCCGGTCTCGCGGCGAAAGGTTGGAGCGATTGTCCACGTAATCGAAAAGATGCTGATACGGATACGGACCGGGCGCCGCATCTTTCGAAAGCGTCTGAAAAACATTCAAGTCTCTCTGCGCGGCTTCTGGCTGATGGAGGCTCCTCTCCACCATGGCCAGCTTGTAATATCCCGACGCAGGCTCGCGGCTCACCTTGACGTATCTCCGCAGAAGATCGGCCGACTCCGGCAGTCTCTTGCTCGCGATGCGCAAATTAGCCAATTCCAGCAGCGCCTCGGAAAGATCAGGCTTCGAACGCAGCGCCTCCTGCAACAACACTTCGGCCCGCGCATGATTTCCCTGGCGCTCCTCGATGTACCCCATATTAAACAAGCAGGAAGCGTTGCGAGGGTCTTGCTTCAAGCCCGCCTCAAAATATTTCCTCGCCTCATCGAATCGCCCAAGATGCCGGTAAGAGAGCCCTAGGAACGCATACGATCGTGCGGAAGGATCTAGCTCGACCAACGACTCGAACTCCTCAACAGCCTTCTCCGCCTTTCCCGACATGAAATAGCTCTCGCCCAGCGCGGCACGCAGATCGGCCCGTTTCGGAGCGATCTTCAAGCCGGATTCCAGCAGCGGAATCGCGTCTTCAAAATAATTCTGGGTCATGCTGACTCGCGCCAGCAGAAAAATAATGTCGGTATTCTCAGGAGCCAGCTTGTGCGCGCGCACTAGCAAATCCAGCGCATCCACGGACCGGCCCTGATCCTGATCGGCCTGCGCCAGCAGGAACAGAGTTTCGGGCGAGTCCGGCTGCAGTTTCGCCGCTCGATTCAATACCAATTCCGTTTTCGCGTAATCCCCGGCACGTAGATACGCCTGCCCAAGGTTATAGAGAATTGCAACCGTTTCTGGTTGCAGCGCGTTAGCCTTTTCCAGTTCCAACTGCGCCGCGCGGTACTGTTTCTCCGAGGCCAGCAATACGCCCAGCGTGAAATGCAACTGCACGTCGTCTTTGCTTTGCGCGGATAGGTCGGTCGCGGTCTTCAAGCCTTCCGTAATTCGCCCGGCTCGCAGATAGGCGCGCGTCAAGTTGCTGCGCGTCGCAACGTCCGGTGGACGCACGCGCTGAAAGTGCGCAATGGCCGCTCCCGGTGAGCCCTTGGCCATCAGCACCAGGCCCAAATCATAATTTCCGTCGCGATTGCCGGGCTCCAAGCGCAAAACCTTCCGAAACTCTTTCTCCGCTAGATCCAGTTTTTCCTGCGCAACGTACAAATTCCCCAGATTGTTCAGCGTGCGAGTCGAGTTGGCCTCCAATTTGAGAGCTTGCTGGTAAGCATCCATCGCGCCGGGGTAGTCTTTCTGCTCGCTGCAAATAATCCCCAAGAGATTGTAGCCCTCGACACTGGTGGGATTCTGCCGCAACTCCGTCTGAACCCTCTCTTTTGCTTGCTCGGGGAGACCCTGTCGAAGGAGTTCTTCCGCTTCCACAAGGGCCGCCGGCATGTCCGAAGCCGCCCTTCGATGTTTCTGCCCGGCGGTGGCTTGCGGCAGTTCCGCATGTCCCGCGCCCGGGAGACACACGAGCAGCGCAAGCGATCCGCACAGCGCCGCCCACGGGCATCCCCTCGCGTAGCCGCGTCTCTGCCATGGAAAATTCAATTCAGCATCTCCAGCGCCTGCTGTGCCAACTTGTGCTGCGGTTGCAGCTGCAGCAGCGCCTGCAAGACCTCTCGAGCCTTTTCTTTGTCCTTCAACAACACGTACAGCCGCGCCAAATTAAGATAAGCCTGATCGAAATTCGGAGCCACGCGAATGCAAGTCTCAAATTTTTCCCGCGCTTCTGAATAATGTTCTTGGCGAACAAAAAGAACACCCCAATTATTAAGCGCGTCAGCATAGTCCGCACGTAGGCTCACTGCTTTCTCCAAATACTCCGAGGCCCGCTGCAGTTGCTCTTGCCGCGCGTAAAGCATCCCCAGGCTGTAGTAGGCCTCCGGATTCTCCGGTTCAATTCCGACCGCCTGGCTCAAAAGTTTTTCCGCCTCCGCAAGAGATCCCTGACGCCGATACAAGTTTCCCAGGTTCAGCAGCGCGATGACGTACTCCGGCCTCTGCTCCAGAGACTTCTGGAAGTTACGCACGGCGTCGTCCGCACGGCCTTCCTGTGCAGCGACCATCCCAAGATTGTTCCACGCTTCCGGATAATTCGAACGCAGCTTCACCGCCTGCTGCAAATACCGCCGCGCATCCCCAAAAGCATTCCTCCGAAGATCGAGCGTCCCCAAATTGTAGTAAGCCTCAGGCTCCTGCGGCTTGGTCGCGATGACCTGCTGGAAGGACGCCGCCGCCTGCTCCAGATACCCGCGCTGAAACATAGCCACGCCATAGGTAAAGTCGTTGCGCTGAAACGCATCGCCGTAAAGCGTCCCTTCGAACGGCAGCGCTCTCCGCATCCGAGCCGCCGCATTTCCCGCCGCAGCTCTGGCATCTTCCGCGAGTCGCTCCGCACTCACCGTCCCCTGGTAAACCTTGACGATCATACCGTCCCCGTCGACCAGCAGAGACGTGGGAAACCCGAGATCCCTGCGGCGGTCAAACAAATAGCGGTAAACAATATTGTAGATGCCAGCCACCTCCGGCGTAGCCAACAATACCGGGAAGGAAACTCCTTCTTTCCCCACAAATGACCGCACCGCTCCCTCATCGTCAGGATCATCGACGTTAATCCCCAAAACACGAATCCCGCTTGCAGCCAGAATTGCCTGTTTCTTCTCCAAGAGTCGCATCTGCTCGCCGCAACCCGGAGCAGCCGCAGCCCAAAAATTCAGCAGCACAAACCCGCCTCGCAGCGACCCCAGCTCTCGCACCTTGCCCGCAAGGTCCGGCAAAGAAAACTCCGGCGCGCTCAAAGGCTCGATCAACCAAGTTTCCACCGACGCCGGCAAAATTCCCCGCTTAGCAGTATCTACCGCCTGGCCATAAGACGCGGTCGCGAAAGGTTTTGCCGCAAATTCTTCGGACCCTTCCTCAATTTCGATCCTGTGGCCGACGGGCAAATGCTCGAAGACCTGGGTCAGCCCGCTAGGCCACCGAATGCTCGCGCGCACGGTTCCTTCCGCCCCCTCAACTCCAAAAAAAAGCTCTTTCGTGTGCTGCGACAGAAATCCAGATCCCGCCTGCAGATACTTGGTCTGCCGGCGTCCTTCAGCCTCCACAGTCACGGCCGCCCCGATCGCGTCGCGATTGCTCTTTTTCCCGCGCAAACGCAATGCCATCGAGTTTCCAATTTCCCTCATCGCGTTCCGTAAGATCCGCAGTTGCGGCGCGTTTCGATTCTTCAGCACTACTTCCAACCGCCCATCGTGGTCCAAATCAGCCAGCACGAACGATCGACTGTCGTCGGGAAAATCCAGTCCCACTATCCCCGAGATTTCAGAAAACGTGCCGTCATGGTTGTTCGCGTAAAAGACATTCCGCTCCAATCCGCTCCAGGAAGCATCGGACCGAATCAGTTCGTTAATTGCGTTCCACCCCAACTCGTAGTTCACCGACGGCATGGCATTCGAAGGCGATTTCCCCACCACCTGCCGCCAAAAAAAGCTCCCAACATCGTTCGTGTCACCCCCAGAGGCCTCCGGTCCGGAAATATAGCCGTTCGCGATATGCAAATCCGGGTAGCCGTCATGGTCAAAGTCCCAAGCGTCCGACGACCAAGCCCAACGCCCGACATCAACCCCCGCCGCTTGACTGACATTTTGAAACTTTCCATTCCCCAGATTTCGATACAACGAATTCCCGCCGGCGTGCTGCCGATACAGCGCCCGGATATTCTCGGGTTCCTTTTCATGAAAGATTTTCCGCTCGGAAACGCGCAACCCGGCAGCCGACCACATGTTCCCCACATACACGTCCTGCTTCCCGTCGTTGTCGAAATCGAACCAGCTCACGCTCATCCCCGCTCCAACGTCCTCAACGCCTGCCTCCGTGGAAACGCTGGTGAATTTTCCGTTGCCGTCGTTGCGGTACAAGTTACTTCGCCCGAAGTCGTTGGCCACATACAAATCCGGCAACCCGCTCGAGTTGTAGTCCCCCCAAGCGCAAGCGAAGCTGTAGCGGTCGTTGTCCACGTTCAATCCCGCCACCTCCGTGCGATCCTCAAAAACACCATTGCATTCGTTGTGCAGCAAAAAATTCGGCGGCCCATTCCGCGCATCAAAATACGGCGCCGGATAGTGATATTGGTCCAGTCCCAGGTAATAGCTATACAAGCAAAAATAAACATCCAGACGTCCGTCACCGTCGTAGTCGGCAACCGCAGCATGCGTAAGCGTTCCCTGCGGAGGGCGCAAGAACCGGAACGCGTCGCGTTTCACCAAAAATTTCCCGCTTCCCTGATTCTGGAAAAGCAGCGGCCCGTTGCCGCAAACCACCAGAAGATCCTGTAGCCCTTTGTTTTCAAAGTCTGCGAAAAGCGCACAGGCCGTTCCGTCCAACACCCCCAGTCCGGCCTTCTCCGTCACATCCTCGAAGGTTCCATCACCACGATTGTGATACATCCGGTTCGGAAGTCCCGCAGGCTGGCACACGTACAGATCATCAAATCCGTCGTTGTCAAAATCTCCGACTGCCAAACCGTTGTTTCCGTAAACGTCGATACCGCACGCCCCATCCAAAATGGTCCGCCAATAATCGACTCCGTGCAGCATCTGCCGTTGGTACGATTCCGTGCCCCCAAACGCTTGCGAAGTAACGTCCACAAATATCGGCCCCCGCGCCCGGCTGAGCGTTTCCTCAGTCCCCTCCCATCGCCGCACCCGCCATACATTCGATTCGTCGCGCGACCACTGCGTCCGCCAGTGCCCGACGCGTTCCTCGCGCCCCGCGTCCGCCCGCGTGCCCACAAGGTCATACCGAATGCCGACGCGCACCGTCGGCAAGGACCCAGCGATTTCCTCGATCCCAACGATCTCAAATTCGGCCGTCTCGACTTGCGGCATCGCCGCCAGATAAGTTTGGATCTCCGGAAGAAAATGCTCGCGGCCCGATACGACATTGCTCCCAAACTTTCTGCGAAAAACCTCGATCCCGTTCCCAGAGCGGAGCGATCGCTGTTCGACAGGAACCAGCGAAGTGCCTTCAATCGCGGCATCCACAAATTTCCCCAGCACCCCAAGAGCCGGCGGCGCCGCCGCAAGAGCTCGGCTCCATTCTTTCAGCAGCCGCATGATTTCAGACGCGTACTTCTCCGTGACGTACTCGTCCGTCCCTGGAACGACTTTGCGCAGAACATCATCAAGTGGAGCTTTCGCGGGATAGTGAGGCGTAAAACGAAGATCGGCGAAGTGGAAAGAAGCGTGCCGATCCTCCAGGTTTTCCCCAAGCGCCGATCGTAAACTCGACGCGTGCAGAGGCGCGGGCACAAAAAGCGCTGGCGCCCACCGCATCCTTCTCAGGAAGCCCCGGCGTGAAAGCGCGTGTTCTTCATCTCTGTAGCGCGTCATTCTCTGGGTTCCGCGCGGCCCTCGCCGACTGTTCGCATGCTAGCACTGAGCAGTACCAAATGTGCGTGCAACTGTAGCGGCCGCGGACCGTCGCGGGCGCTTTTGAAGGGCGCTTTAACCGATCGATAAGCCCCTGGAGCCGAATCTCGCGTTGCCACGCACGCGTTCCCCGCAATCTCACGCCGCAGACTAGATCGCCAGAAACAAAAACGGTGGGATTCGACTATTCCTGCTCCGAAGGCGCAGGCCCTGAAGACTCGCGCAAAATCATTTCCGCGGGAATCTGATATTCCCTCCCCTGCGGATTGGCCGAGCAGGACAGTTCATGCAGCGCGTCTGCCGCGATTTGCCCCAGCATGTCCCGATGTACGTCCACTGTCGTCAAGGAGGGGTTGCTGTATTCGGCCAGCCGCGTGTTGTCGAATCCCGTAACCGAAATATCCTGCGGCACCCGGCACCCGCCCTTCAGCAAGCCCTTGATCACGCCCACGGCAGTAAGGTCGTTGACCGCCATCACCGCAGTCGGCCTCGGCGACAATTTTGCGATGCTCAAGCCCGCGGCCAAACCGCCTTCGAAGCGCAAGTCGCCATGCACGACGGGCCCGGGTTCCAATCCCAAATCCCGCATACACTTCTCGTAAGCTTCCAGCCGCGCCACGTTGGACTTCAGCTTCGGCCGCCCGGCGATAAAGGCGATGCGCCGGTGCCCGGATTTATGCAGGTATTCCACGATTTGCTTTATTCCCGAAAAATAGTCGATGCGCAATTTGCTCACGTACCCGCGAACCGGCGCGAGATCCAAAAACGTGACCGCGATCCTCCTGCGCTCCAGTTCGTTGATCAGTCGCGCGCTGATTTCCGAGGTCATCACCGCCACGCCGCGCACATTGTGTTCCATCATTCTCTCGGCGGCTTCCCGCGTCCTCCGCGGATCGTAATTCGTGTCGCTCAGAATCGCGTCGTATCCCAGCTGCCGCGCGCGCGTTTCGAAACTCTTGATCACTTCCGGAAAGAACGGGTTCACGATGTCGGACACGATAATCCCTAGCGTGCGGCTGTCGCGCGAAGCCAGGTGCCGCGCGTGCGCATTCGGAAAATATCCCATGCGCTTGACCGTCAACAGCACCAACCGGTGCGTGCGCCGGCCCACTTTGCCGGTATTGTTCAACACGTTGGAGACGGTCGCCGTGGACACACCGGCGGCCTTGGCCACATCACGAATGGTTAAGCCCATAACCCTAGCATTCCGTTGTCCTCGACCTAACCTCGAAGGTACACCCGAACTTCCGGAACCAGAATCCGCAATCTGTGCAAAGTATAAAACAAAAAAGTGCTTGACAACACGCAAAATAGCGTGATATCACGCAGGTTAAGCGGTTAAGTACTTTTGGGTGCGCAGTCGGGGTTTTGACGTTTCTATCCAATTCCGGGGATTGGGGTTTCAGAAAACAGACGTTTGTGGCCGTGAGGCGCAGGGCCTGGTTGCCCGACGGATTCGATCAGACGATCACTCATGCGGCTGGTGGCCGCGAAACATTTAACGGCGCGCGGCATGCTGCGCTTTGCGTGTTTGACGCTCTGCGCCGGTCCTAGCTGTACCGATTGAGGGCACTGTGCGGTGCCCAGGAGGAAGTTGATGATCCGAATGGCTCTTTCGAGGTTGACCCCGCGAGCATCGTTTCTGATGACAGCCGCCGTAGTGCTTACTCTCTTGCTGAACGCAACTCCGCTCCGCGCTCAGGTCGATACTGGCACCATCCTGGGCACGGTTACCGACACTTCCGGTGCGGCCGTCCGCGGCGCCAACGTCACCATGGTCAACGAAGGCACCAACGCCACCCTCGCCACCACTACCGGCTCCAACGGCGAGTACAAATTCACTCCTGTAAAAATCGGGAGCTACAGACTCAGCGCCTCCTATCAGGGCTTCCAGACCATCGCCCAGAAAAATGTCACGGTCAACGTAGGCGAAAATGTGGTCGCCGATTTCGTTCTCAAGCCCGGTAACATCACCGAGACCATTGAAGTAGCGGCCACCACCCCCGTGCTCGAGACCCAGGACGCTTCCGTGGGGCAAGTCGTCGACACCCGCAGCGTGAATACTCTTCCTCTGAACGGCCGGAATTTTACATTCCTGGCACAGCTTGCTGCCGGCGTTAACACCCCGCAAGCAGACACGCGCGGCAATGCCGCTAGCGGCGCCTTCTCGGCCAACGGTCTTCGACCCGCGCAGAATAACTACTTGCTCGACGGCATCGACAACAATTCCGACACCGTCGACTTCTTGAACGGCACGAACTACGTAGTTCTCCCTCCGCTCGATGCCGTCCAAGAATTCAAGGTGCAAACCTCGGACTTCAGCGCCGAGTTCGGCCGCTCCGGTGCCGCCGTTCTCAACGCCACCATCAAGTCCGGCACCAACAATTTCCACGGCGCTGCTTGGGAGTTCTTCCGGAACGACAAACTCGATGCCGCGGACTTTTTTGAAAACGCTCACAGTATAGCCAAGGGCGAACTCCGGCAGAACCAGTTCGGCTTCACTGCCGGTGGGCCGGTCGTCATCCCGAAAGTCTTCAATGGCAGAAACAAAGTCTTCTTCTTCGGCGATTACGAAGGTCTGCGCCGGGTTCAGGGTACCGTGCTCACAGGTTCGGTTCCCAGCGCTGCGGAACGCGCCAGCGGCTACACCAACTTGCAAGACATCATCGCCGCCCAGACCGGTACGGTGACCGACGCCCTGAACCGCGTGATGCCCGTCGGCACGATCCTTGATCCCGCAACCACGCGCGCTGTCCCAGGCGGATTTGTCCGAGACCCCTTCGGCACTTGCGGCGCCGCGCCCGCCGGCTTCACTTTCACCGTGGCCAACTGCGGATTGAATATGATTCCCGCCGGTCGCTTGGACCCGAACGCAATCAGCCTGCTGAATCTTTATCCGAATCCCACGACCAGCGCTGCCAACTCCCTTTTCTCCAACTTCGCCAGTTCGCCCAAGCTCTTTGAGCACCGCAACGCTTTTGATTCACGTGTGGATTTCAATTTCAACGACAACAATCAGTTGTTCTACCGCTTCAGCTTGGCCGACGACCCACAATTCATTCCCGGCATTTTCGGCGGCGTCGCCGATGGTGGCGGCTTCCAACAGGGCACTCAGACCGCAAATGCTCAGCAAAGCGCTTTGGGCTACACCCATGCGTTCTCCCCATCCTTGATCAACGAGGTGCGCGCGGGACTCAATTACCTCCACACCACCCGCGTTTCGCCCTCGGCCAACGTCTTGACAGACATCCCGTCTCAATTCGGCATTCAAGGTATTCCTCAATTGAAGGAGAACGGCGGGCTGCCCGCCTTCGGAATTAACGGGTTGACCAACCTTGGAAGCAATGCTTTCCTACCTTCCGATGAAGTCAGTTCCACTTTCCAGATCACCGACGACGTCACCAAGATTCTTGGAAAGCACACCTTCAAAATGGGCATCGAGTGGCAGCACGTCAAGTTCTCCACCTTGCAGCCGCCCTGGTCTCGCGGAGAATTCGACTACAACGGCGATTACACCACGATCCCAAACAACAACGTAGGAAACACCGGACGCGCGGAATTCTTGCTGACCCCTACCGCCTCAACAGTTGGCGGAGTTAACTTCGTCGGAGGTGCCACAGACATCCGCGCCTCCAACATCGCCGAGACCGACAATGGCAAGAACTATTACGGCGGCTACGTCAACGACGACTGGAAGGTCACTCCCAAACTTACTGTCAACCTCGGCGTGCGCTACGACTTCTTCGGTTTGGTCTATGAGCACCATCACAACCAAGCTAATTTTGTCCCCGCTGCCGCCTCTCCAACCGGTACGCCCCTGTACATAATTCCGCCGGGGCCGAACTCCGGTAATCTGTCCCCGAGCTTTCTCAGTTTGCTTACTACCGACGGTATCACCCTCGACGTCACCAATAAATTCGGCTCTGGGCTCGGCAATTCGCAGAACACCAACTTTGCGCCCCGCTTAGGCTTCGCCTACCAGGTCAACCCCAAGTTGGTCGTTCGCGGCGGCTTCGGTCTCTTCTACAACGGCTTTGAGAATCGCGGGTATTCGCCAAACATCGGCGAAAACTATCCCTTCCAGTTCCAGTTCAACTTCCCAGAGCCCAACGCAAATACGCCTATTACGTTCCCCGGGTGCGCTACCGCAGGCCCTGGCAATTCCGGAACCTTTGAGACCGGCTTCTCTTGCACGCCCCTCAACCCCCTGCTGGTTAACGCCAATGGCTTGGGTCTGTTAGGTATTCAGTTCAACTACAAGACGCCCTACACCATCAGCAACAACTTGACCGTGCAATATCAATTGACTCCTTCGATGTCCATCCAAGCTGGCTACGTCAGTTCGCTAGCTCATCATTTGGAAGTATTTCCAAACACCTCCAACGCCGTCAGCACCATCTTGCCGGCCAATGCCACTGCCCAAAATTTCATTCCCTTCCCGGACTTCGGGCGAAATCCCAGCTATGCCGCAACCGAGGGCAACAGCAACTACCACTCTCTTCAGACCAAACTCGAAAAGCAGTTTTCCAACGGCCTAACTTTCCTGGGCACCTATACCTGGTCCAAGGTGCTTACCGACGCGGACGACTTGCTGAATGGCGGAAGCAGTCAAAACAGCGCTGGCGGCAACGTCAACGGCTACCGCGCACCTGGTATTCCAGGCTTCGGAATCAAGGCCGACTACGGTCTGGCTAGTTTCGACATTCGCAATGTCTTCCACTTCAGCGGTGGTTACGAACTTCCCTTCGGCAAGGGCAAGCACTTCATGACCGACGCCAGCGGGGTCGTCAACAAGCTCGTCGGAGGCTGGAGCATCAATTGGAGTTCCACCTTCCAGGGCGGCCAACCCATCGCCCTGGGTTGTCCTACCCAAACCGCCGCGGGAATCGCTTGCGGTGCTCTCTTCACCGGACAACCTCTCAAACTCGGACTGCACACCGATGCCAACGGGCTCCTGAGCTTTTACGGCAACCCTGCGGCCTTCACCCAGCCTTGCGCGTTGGGTGCTGGCGGAGTCCCTATCCCAGGTTCACCGGCCGGGTGCCTTCCCTTGACCGGCACGGCCGCCCTGGGCGGCGTGACGAAAGTCGAAGGACCAGGATTCCACCGCGCGGACATTTCCTTCTTCAAGGACCTCCCGATCAACGAGCGCTTCCGCCTCCAGTTCCGTGCGGAGTTCTTTAACATCGCCAACCACCCCAATTTCAACGCGCCCAACTTCGGTGGCAACGGCGTCGTCGCCATCTCCAACTCGGGCAACTACAACAGCTCAACCTTCGGCGAAATCGGCTCCACTCGCGATGCTCCCTACGATCCGAGGCAGATCCAGTTCGCTCTCAAGTTGTATTACTAGCCCAACCTCG
>Ga0207098_10425_pt1 | contig 13216 bp, 10 predicted proteins | sample Alteio_BWMinHeat_84_FD_153548 | JGI IMG/M metagenome (GOLD analysis project Ga0207098, IMG submission 153548) | Enriched cells from forest soil in Barre Woods Harvard Forest LTER site, Petersham, Massachusetts, United States -... | ecosystem: Environmental > Terrestrial > Soil > Temperate forest >...
GGAAATAATGGGCTACAAACAGGTAGTCCCGATGGGACATATCTGTATAGTTTAATATCTAAGAAGAGTATGCAGTAGTTCGAAGAAGAGAGTCCCGGTTAAATCCCTCTTCTCTTTTTCTCTTTGGTGATGAGGCTTAGCTCCCGGCTCATTTGCCCGGCTATGGCGGTATTCTCCTGCGCGCGGCGGAAAAGGTATGGTAAAACGGCTTCAACCGGTCCGTAAGGTACGTACTTGGCTACGTTGTATTGCGAATTTGCCAGGTTAAAGCTCAGGTTATCGCTCATGCCAAGCAGCTGCGAAAAGTAAACATGGGGGTGGTTATGATCGACCTTATGGGTATCCAGCAGATCGGCTAAGATGCGGCAGCTATCTTCGTTATGGGTACCGGCTACAAAAGCTACCTTTTCTATATTGGCGATACAGAAATGCAGAGCTTCGTTATAATCGGCATCGGTGGCCTGTTTTGTAATTTGTATGGGTGATGTATACCCTTTTTCGGCAGCGCACTTGCGTTCTTTTTCCATGTAGGCGCCACGAACAAGTTTCGCACCCAGGTAAAATCCTTCGGCTACAGCCAAAGCATGATCGTGCTTTAGCGATGCCAATTTATCGTGACGGTATAACTGATAGGTATTATAAACTATAGCCTTGTCACGGTTACAGGTACGCATCATATCTAAAGCCAGTGTATCGATTGTTTGCTGTATCCAGCTTTCTTCGGCATCAATCATCACCGGGATGTTTAAAGAAAAGGCTTTATCGCAGATGGCTTTAACCCTTGCCTGCACTTTTTCCCATTCGTGCTGATCGGTTTCGGTTAAGGGCTGTTTGGCATCCAGTTTTTCGAGCAAGGCAAAACGCCCTACGCCTGTTATTTTGAATACCGTTAGCGGGATGGCTTTATCGCCGTTGGCACGTTGGATAGTACGGATGATCTCATCGCAGGTTTCATCAAAAATATGTTCCTCATCTTCACCCTCGACAGAGTAATCAAGAATGGTACCCACACCGCCTTCGTTCAGGTTCTTAATGGTATCGTTACACTCGGTTATGGTTTCGCCACCGCAAAACTGTTTGAATATGGTAGCGCGGATAATCCCCTTTATGGGCAGCCTTATTTTTAAAGCAAAGTTAGTTAAAGGCGGCCCTGCTTTAACAAAAAAATTGATATTGATAAACTTAAACAGCCACCACGCGCGTTTTAATGCTGTATTTGATGTATGTCGGAAAGCAATCTCGGTATTTTCAAAAGAAAGTTCGCTACCCCTTTCGGGATGGTTGTTATTTGAGGTCAGCATGCCGCAAATTTATAAAATACACTTTATATAACTCATTATTGAATGAATAGTTTATTTTTGCCGCAGTAATGATGGAGTTTAAATTAACTGAAGAATACATACATCTGATACAATTATTAAAAGCTACCCACCTGGTAACAACAGGCGGAGAGGCACAAATAGTGGTTAGCCAGGGTGAAGTTAAATACAACGGACAGGTTGATACACGCAAGCGGCTTAAAGTTAAAGCCGGGGATATTGTAGAATTTCGCGGCGAAAAAATATTAGTGAAATAACAATGAACAAGATAGATAGCATAAACTACCCCATATATTTTAACAATCTTACTACCGGCCTCGACGAGTTTATTACGGCGGGCAAATACTCACGCTTTTTTATTTTAACCGATGAGCATACAGGTGTACATTGTCTGCCTTATTTGCAGGAAAGGTTAAAAAACAACCCTGAGTTTGATTTAATTGAGATAAGCGCCGGAGAAGAAAGCAAAAGCATTGATTTTTGCGTTGGGATATGGAAAATGCTGATTGATTATGATGCCGACCGTAACAGTTTGCTGATTAATCTTGGCGGCGGTGTGGTAACCGACATCGGTGGTTTTGCAGCGTCAACGTACAAACGCGGTATCGATTTTATACACGTTCCTACTACCCTGCTCTCACAGGTTGATGCTTCGGTAGGCGGTAAAACGGGGATCGATATCGACAACCTGAAAAACATTATCGGCACGTTTACACAGCCAAAAGCTGTTTTTATTGAGCATGCCTTTTTAAATACCTTGCCTGCACGGCAGATCAAATCTGGTTTAGCTGAAATGCTGAAACATGGTTTAATTGCCGATGCCGATTACTGGGAACGCCTAAAAAACAGCGATCTTGAAAACCTGAGCGCCGAACTGATCTACGATTCGGTTTTAATTAAAAACAAAGTTGTTATAGCCGACCCTACTGAACGTGGTTTGCGTAAAATTTTAAACTTTGGCCATACCATCGGTCACGCGCTTGAAAGCTACTCGCTTGATAACGATAAAGATCCGCTTACACACGGCGAGGCTATTGTTGCCGGTATGATATGCGAAACTTACCTGTCGCACCAAAAAGCAGGCTTACCTTATGAGCAGATGCAGGATATTATTGATTTTCTGCTTGGCTATTACGGTAAATACGAATTTACTGAAGATTGCTACCCGGTGTTGAGCAACATCATGAAAAAAGACAAGAAAAACCAAGGTGGTAAAATTAACTGTTCGTTACTTTCAGCTATCGGCGAATGCCGTATCGACAACATTTGCACCGATGACGAGCTTTGCGATAGTTTGAAATATTATGCATCGTTAGAATATGCACGCGCTTGATCTGAAAGACAAAGCCGCTATTTTCCTGGTAATTATGCTGGTTGTTTTAACCTTGGTTGAAATGACCCTGAGTTATTTTCAGCATCGCCATTATTACAACAAACGCGATACGCTGAACAACCTTTACCTTACCGGCTTAGCCTTTGTGATAAATTTAGCCGTAAAAGGCGCCACCTTTTTTGCGCTCGATTATACTTACCGATTCAGGTTCTTCCAAATTACCAATGCATTTTTATACTGGCTGGTATTGATTGTGGTGCAGGACTTTTTGTATTGGGTGCTGCATTATACCGGGCATTATTGCCGGGTATTTTGGGCCATGCACGTAACACATCACTCGAGCGAGCATTTTAATTTTACTACGGGTTTCCGGTCGACCGTGTTTGAACCTTTATACCGGGTAGTTTTTTATTTACCGCTTGCGCTGATGGGCTTTACCGCGCTCGATATTTTGTATGCTTACCTGGTTACACAATTATACGGCAACATAGTACACACACAGTACGACATCAGATTGCCTAAATGGTACGGCTGGTTATTTGTAACTCCATCGCACCACCGGGTACACCATGCATCAAACATCCAATATCTTGATAAAAACATGGGGATGGTGCTCATCATCTGGGACAGGCTGTTCGGTACTTTTGCAAAAGAAGATTCCTCGGACAAGATAAAATACGGGCTAACCAAACAACCCGAAGATATGGGGCCGGTTAATATCGTTTTCCACGAATGGAAGGCCTTGGTAGCTGACGTGAAAAATGCACCCGGCATGAAAAATAAAATCGGATACGTAATTAATGCGCCGGGCTGGAGTCATGACGGGAGTACTCAAACCGCCCGGGTTATGCAGCGGGATTATAAGAAACAGGCGTGATTTTCATCGTTTTCAATTTGATAATTTACTTGCATAAATCATTATTTATGAGTAAATTGGGTTTTAGATAAAGGAGCAAAGAACAAGGATTAAAGACAAAAAATTGATTTGAAAAATACCGACAAATACCACCCTGTTTTGAAGCTGGTTCATTGGTCATTAGTTCATTGGTCTTATCTGATGGAGAAATGAAGAAAGTTTTTTTTGAAGAACACCGACAAATACCACCCTATTTTATTAGTGGCAGTAGCAGTAGTAAGTAGCAGTTTGATCTGCAAAGCGTCTCTGTAAGTCGGGGATTGCTTCGTACCTCGCAATGACGCCTGGAGAGAAAAGTTCTTTGAAAATACCCACAAATACCACCCTGTTTCTGAGCCGAAAGCGCGAAGCTGAAAGCAGAAAGCTTTTTTGAATACCGAAGAATAGCTATGTCTCTGTAAGTCGGAGATTGCTTCGTTCCTCGCAATGACGCGCGGAGAGAAAACAATTTACAAAACACCCACAAATACCACCCTGTTTCATAAAAAAGCCGCTCTGAGGGTGGTCAGAACGGCCTGGTATTTTATTCCCAGGCTTTTATTTGCCGGGTTTGAAAGTGTTGTTCTTTAAATTAATGTCGGGTAACTGGTTGTCCGGATCGAGCACTACTGACTCGATGGCTGCGGTTGATAGGTATTTGAACGTCCAGGTACCCCCGCGCTGCCATATCTCAACCGGGAAATGTATAGTTTCGGTTTTACCGTTGGCCTGGGTTATTTTTACATCAACGGGCATGGCTAACTTTTCTTTATTTACCAAGGTGATCAGCGCTCCTTTCACAGGGTCGTTATCCACGTAAGTTACATCAGATATCGCCTGATCAAGTTTCCAGGTTGTGAAGAACCAGCCTTTCCATAACCAGTTCAGATCTTCGCCGGCTGCGTTATTCATCGCCCTGAAAAAGTCGTAAGGTGTTGGGTGCTTAAATGCCCATTGCTGTATATAGTTATGGAAAGCATAATCAAACCTATCGTGGCCCAAAACGTCATTGCGCAATATATCCAGCGCTAATGATGTTTTGCTGTAGTAAAATCCGTAATCGGTTAAAGCCATGGCTTCCGGTGGAGTCATCAGCGGGTCTTTATTGCGCAGCATTGATGTGGCCATTCTTTTTGCCGGCCGTGCGGTAGTGTCTCCATATTCACCTTTGTTAAAATGACTGCTGGCGTATTGATTGATGAAGGTATTAAAGCCTTCGTCCATCCACATGTATTTACGTTCGTTGGAGCCAACAATCATCGGGAACCAGTTATGGCCGATCTCGTGGGTAACATCGCCCCAAAGCCTTTTACCTTTCCAGTTGTTCAAGCAGAAAATGATACCCGGATATTCCATACCCAAAGCAACACCGGCAACGCTAACCGCCGAGTTCCAGGGATATTCAAAATAAGCGCCGGAATAGATTTCCATGCTGTTCTTTAAATACTCAGTCGAACGCTCCCATCCATTGTGGGTTTTTGCTTCCATGCTTTCTTCGGGGTAAGCCGACATCGCTATACATTTACGATCCGATGGCAGGTTAACTTTAGCGGCATCCCATATAAAAGCTTTCGACGCCGCCCATGATACATCACGGCTGTTGATCATTTTAAAGTGCCAGGTTAATGCGCCCTGCCCTTCCGGACGGGTTGATTTTTCGCCTACTTCACCGGGCTTTACAATCATCACGGTTTTATCGCTTTCGCGGGCTTCCTGCAAACGGCTGATCTGCGTCGGCGTTAATACCTGATCTGGATTTTGCAGGTCGCCTGAGCCAACTACGATCATGTTGGAAGGCGCTGTTATGTAGTAATCGAAATCGCCGTATTCGCAGTAAAATTCGCCCAGGCCCATATAGGGTAAGGTGTTCCAGCCTTCAACATCATCATAAACACACATACGAGGGTACCATTGCGCAATTTCGTAAACGTATCCTTTGTTAAACTTTTTGCGGCCCATACGGTCGGCGCCGTAAAAAGGGATCGAGAAATCGTAGTTTACTTTTACTTCAATTTTACCGCCTTTGGCATCAAGCGGTGTGTTTAATCTTACCTGCATGCGGGCATCGGCAATTACAGGTGTTACGCTATAAGTATTACCGCCATAAGTTACCGATACCGAGCTGATATGGTAACCTCCGCGTGTAAAGCCTTTTACATCAAACCTGTCGCCGCTAATAGGTGTAGTAGCCGCTCCGCGCGAATCGGGTTTAAACAAATTCTGGTCGAGCTGCAGCCATAAGTAATCCAGCTTATCAGGACTGTTATTGGTGTACGATATTTTAACCTCACCGGTGATGGTGGTATCCTGTGTACCTTCGGCTAAAGTAGCTTTAATCTGATAATCGGCACGATTTTGCCAGTATTTGGGACCGGGTTGTCCGCTCGCAGAACGTACTTCGGTACCGGTAAGCGGCCAGGTAATCGGGCCGAAAATATCCTGGTGATCGTATTTTGTAGAATCGGGAGTAGTTTGCGCAATCGATGTGTGCTGAAGCAATAATAAGCATGCAAGAAGCAAACAGATTGAATTAAATTTCAAATAATGCATATATAAATTTGGCTAAACCACAAATAAACCAAATTATTGGCAACTATTAAACACAAAAGCTAATATTAGCAAGATTGTTATACTTGATAAGCTGACTATTAGGATATTATAAATTAACATTCAAACAATTAGAATAGCTTTTACAAAAAATGTACCTTAGAAGAGTTTAGAGTATTAAACAAGACTTAGCCGATATCGTGAATTATAGAATATGCCTTTTTTTGATAAGCTTATGGTTTGTTTTAGGTTTCAATGCTTGTAAGCAATCTGACCAATCAACTCCTGCTGACCAATCAACTACAATCAGTACCGACCCCGAAGTTAGCTTGTTGATTGCAAAGGGAAAAAACTATCAAACCGCCAGTGTTGATTCATTACTTCCTACAGTTAAAAAACTTCAGCAAATAAGTAATAAAACAGGTAACAAAACAGCTTTATTGTATGCCAAGCTATTTAACGCACAATACTTATACCTTTCGTCGGATGATAAACACGCAATGGAAATGGCTCTTGACGTTTTATCGTATGCTGAAAAGTGGAAAATGAATGCTGTTGTGCCTACTATATACAATCTCATAGCTAATATCCACAAGCAAAACACCAATTACAAAATGGCATTTGCAACTGCCGAGAAAGGCTTAAGCATAGCTACAGCCATGCACGATACGGCAGATATTATTGCATTGTTGGGTTTACAGGGCATGTTTACGCATAGTTTATGGTTATCGCAAAATAAGCGTACCGTTGACAATAGTTTAGATTACCAGCTGAAGGCGTTAAAAATTGCAGAATCCAGTCCGAAGTATGAAAAACTGCGCATCCGGTTTTACGATAACCTGGCTCAATATTATAAAGATAATAACGATTTTGCCAAGGCTATCAGCTACGGAGATAAATCTGTACCGCTGGCTAAAAAGCATACCCAGGAGCGCTCATTAACCTATGTTTATACCTGGCTTGGCGAAGCTTATTATCGTGAGGGTAATCATCCAAAAGGGCTGGCTTATTTAGATTCGGCCCTTCAAACAGCCTATAAAATAAAGGAGCCTTACCGCGAAATGGAGATTTACATGTCGATGTATGATTGCGCACTCCTATCATCTAATTACAAACAGGCTATTGATTACAGTACTAAATTCAGGCAATTGCATGATTCGCTACAGGTATCGTTGAACGAAAAACAAATAGGCGAATTGCAGATCAAGTACGAGACCGCAAAAAAAGATAAACAGATTTTGCTGCTGGATCATGCCGAGACAGTAAAGAGCAGACAAATTATGTGGATATTGGCCGGATCGTGCTTGTTTATTATTTTTATCATCATGCTGTTGGTTCAGTCCCGAACTATTCATCGCAATAATCAAATTATTAAAGCCAATAACAATCAGTTAAATGAATCATTAAGTAGTATTGCTTATATCCAATCGCACGAATTAAGAAAACCCCTGGCCTCAATTTTGGGATTGGTGAATGTGATTAAAGCCGATGATTACCATGTAGACCGGGATATTTTGAGTAAACTGGAAGAGGCTGCGAATGACCTGGACAAAAAAATACAGAACATTAACACCCATACGCAGGCTAAAAAATAGTCTTACAGCACCGGCATCGATTCTGTAAGACTGTTAAACTTACCTGTTGGCATTCACTGCTTTAAATGCTTCTTCGGGCGATGCTAACGAAAGCTTGTATACATCAGCGGTTTTACCGATATGCAGCTCGTAGATATCATTTTCGAGGCCATTAAGTAAACCTTCGGCAACAACTGATGGATGTATGCCGTTACTGCCTCCAATTTCAGTCGAAAATTCGGTATCTACCAGCGGCGGCATTAGCTCAAACACTTTAATTGCTGTTGTTTTGCTTAACGCGAACCGTAGCGATTGGGTATATGAATGCAAAGCTGCCTTAGTGGCGCTATAAGTTGGTACGTTGCTGCCTGCTACCAGCGCTAATACCGACGATACATTAACTATAGCGGCCTCTTTCTGTTGCTTTAATACAGGCAACAGGTTTTCGGTTAACCGGATAATGCTCAGGTAATTGGTTAATATTTCTTCGCCGGCCTTTTCAAACACACCGGTTCCTTCGGCAAGATTGTATACATAAGCCTGCCCGGCATTATTTATCAGAATATCTAATGTGGGGAAATCTGTTTTAATAGTATCTACCAGGCGCTTAACATCGGCTTCATTGGTTATATCGCTGGCAATAAAGCTCACATTTTGTAATTGTGCCGCGGCTTGTTTCAAACGTTCTTCGCTCCTGCCGGTAATAATTACTTTATTACCTTTTGCGCTTAATAATTTAGCGATCTGGAAACCTATGCCCGAACCGCCGCCGGTTATTAAAACCGTTTTGTTTGTAATATTCATTTTATGTTGATTTTAAATTGTTGTTATTCGTTTTAATGATCTGATACAATTACAGCCGGAGCAGTGCCTTTCTTCCTCTTTACAACGAGCAGCAATAAAGGCAAAGTCAGTAAAAAAAACAGACCAATCAGCTGGTAACTATCCAGGTAACTTAACAAAGTGGATTGTTTGACGATGATCGTATCGATCACTTTCATCGCTTTTAACCGGGCATCAAAAAAGTCGATACCTTTTTGTTGAAAAGCGGCGGTATAAATATTGATCCTGTCGGTAGCTTCGGGATTGATGGCAGTGATATGCGAAACCATATCCGTACGATGCGATGCAAAGCGCCTTGCCGCGTAGGTGTTGATGATAGATATGCCGAATGAGCCGCCAAGCTGCCGCATCATGTTATTCAAAGCAGTGCCTTGCGGTATATCTTTGGCAGCTAATGTTGATACCGCCAGCGAGCTCAATGGTACCGTAAGCAGGGCCATACCCATAGCACGGAATATCAGCGCAAGCGTGATCTCTCCTGCCGAAGTATCCAGGCTCATGCCCGACATGCGGAAATTAAAGTAGATGAAAAACAGGAAGCCTACACCGGTGATCAAAACCGGCGACACTCCTTTTTGTAATAACCTGCCTGACAGCACCAACGCCACCAGGGCCAAAATTGCACCTGGCAGTAATAATAAGCCGCTTTGGGATGGCGTAAAGCCCAGCAGGCGTTGTGCTATAACAGGCGTTAAAAATATGGATGTAAACATGCCTATGCCCGTAACAAAGGTCAACACAGCTGCTACACTAAGCGACCGGCTCTTTAACACACGCAGGTTAACAACCGGGTTTGGCACGTATAGCTCCCATATTACAAATCCCGTTAAGGTAATTATGGCAAGCACTGTGAGTAAGATGATATAGCCTGCTGCAAACCAGTCGTCAGTTTGTCCGCGCTCCAATACGGTTTGTAAGCTGCCGATGCCCACGGTAAGTAGTCCGATACCTGTCCAGTCTACCTTTTTTACCTGGGTTTTAATAGCCGGTTCGGTTAGTAAAAAATAGCAGGAAGTAGCCGCTAAAATGCCGAGGGGTACATTAATGTAAAATATCCATGGCCACGAGTAATTTTCGGTAATAAAACCGCCTAATGTTGGGCCGATGGTTGGGCCTATAAATATGCCTATGCCAAACAATGCGCTGGCCATACCCATTTTCTCTTTCGGGAAAAGCTCGTATACCACCGCTGCGGATACCGAAAGCAATGCGCCTCCGCCAAGGCCCTGCAAGAACCTGAAGAACACCAGCATCCAGATAGATGTAGCCTGGCCGCACATTAGCGAACACAACACAAACAGGATGATCGATCCGATGTAATACCTCCGCCTGCCCAGTATGTTTGTTAAAAAACTGGTCATGGGTATAATGATCACATTGGCTATGGCATAAGATGTAATCACCCAGGCGGTATCTTCTAAAGTCGACCCCAGGTTACCGCTCATGTAGTTGAGCGCCACGTTAACTATAGATGTATCAATAAGCTCCATAATAGCTGCGCATATTACGGTGATGATCAGTATTCTTCGTTTTAGCTCACTCATGTTGCGTTTATTTTATACCAATTGGTATATTTTTAATTATACATTTTCTAAAAATCACTGTCGTTGATGTCTATTCATTGATTTATCACCACATCATTGACGGCACAATAGTAATACATAAAATATACCGAATGGTATTTTTTATGTCAAAATTTTTTAGATTTTTAACCCGTCGATAAGCATGGCAACAGTTTTTAAAACCTCGTCCATATTAGTAGGGCTATTGGTTACTTTGGCAATCATTGTTCCCCCCTCAATAAGTGCGATTATTGATAAAGCTACCTGGTTCGCATCTGCATCGGTTTTAAACTCGCCTGCGGTAATACCGCCTTTTATCAGGTTAACAATACTGTTTCTCCAGCGTAACACCGCCTTTGCGGCTTTGTCTTTCAATAGCTCATTGGTATCATCGGCTTCAATAGCGGTATTTAGTATCGGGCAGCCGCCTTTGGGGAAAGGGCCTTTTTTAAAGCTGTGGTATACTTCGGCATAGGTCAAAAGCTTATCGTGATAGGTTTGCGCACGAGCCATACGTTGTACAATTATCTGGTGAATTTTTTCCAGGTTATAATCAAAAACAGCTAAAGCGACTTCTTCTTTATTTTCAAAATTGCCGTAGATGCTTCCTTTGGTTAAACCGGTAGCCGTAGTCAGATCCGACATGGAAGTCCCCTCGTAACCCTTGGTATTAAATATACTGGCTGTAGTTTCAATAATGAACTGTCGCGTCCGCTCCGATTTTGATTGCCTTGTGCTCATAATCTACAAATATACCAATTGGTATTTAATAACACAAGTTTATATTATTTAAAACCCTGATAGCCATTAGAAAAACAGGATTAAAACAATTAAATTTAAAGCTGCTAATACTAAATCATTCTGAATGAGAAAACTGATTCTTACGTGCCTTGCTGTTTGCATTTTTCATGCCGGTTTTTCGCAGACAGCAAAACACAAATACACGTTAATTATTACCAACGCTAAAATTGTTGATGTAGCACATGGTAAAATTATCAGCAATAAACTCATCGCTATATCCGGTACAACCATTAAAGTTGTTGATGATGTAAAAATGCTGAGCAGGTATAAAGCCACCCAATATATAAATGCAAAAGGGAAATACGTTATGACCGGGCTTTGGGATATGCACATCCATTTACGCGGCGGCGATACCATGATCAATGATAATAAAGCGTTATTAACTTTATTTTTGGCTTATGGTGTAACTACGGTGCGCGAGTGCGGCGGCGATATTGTTTCGTCAGTTTTGAGCTGGCGCAGGCAAATAAACCAGGGAACGATGATTGGACCGAGAATATTTACAGCCGGACCAAAACTGGACGGCCCGAAACCCACCTGGGCCGGTTCGATAGAAGTGGAAACACCTACGCAGATATCAAAGGCACTCGATTCGCTTCGGAAACTAAAAGTAGATTTTGTAAAGATTTACGACAGCAAAATTTCGCGCGAAGCTTATCTCGAAATCATCTCGCAGGCCGAAAAGAGAGGTATGAAATCTACCGGGCATATGCCGTATACTGTTAAATTAACAGATGCTGTGGCCCGCGGACTTGATGGATCGGAGCATTTGTATTATGTATTTAAAGCTTGTTCGGCAAAAGAAGACAGCATTACTAATCTCATCATCCAAAGTCAGCACACTGATAAACCTATTGGTTTATTTGCCGCGTTACCCATGGTTTATAATACCTATAGCGATGCTACAGCCAATAAAGTATTTAAATACCTGGCGCAAAAGCATTTCACCATCACACCTACCCTGTTTGTTTCGAAAACGTTGAACGAGATCAAAGAAACTGATCATAGTAAAGATAGCTTGCTGGCGTATATTAGTCCGAAGATACAGGCCACCTACCGCGGTCGCATTGTAAGTGCCAAACGGGCATCCGACGAAAGTACGGCCTTCACCAAAAAGTTTGAGGCTAAATGTGCCTCACTGGTGCCTAAAATGTACAAAGCAGGCATCAACATCGTTGCCGGATCCGATTGCGGCGCTTTCAATTCGTATGTGTATCCCGGCTCCTCCTTACATGAAGAATTAAAATTACTGGTCGCATCCGGGCTAACTCCCGATCAGGCTTTAAAAACAGCAACCATTAACGGTGCTAAATTTATGGCTGTAAGCAAGCATTATGGAGCACTCACTGCAGGCAAATGTTCCGATATGCTTGTACTAGATAGCAATCCCCTCCAAAATATTAACGCTGTCGATCAAATTAATACAGTTATAGCCCACGGCAAGGTATATACAAAAGCCGATCTGGATGGGATGTTAAAAGCCATAAAGCATTAACTAATTCGTCCGGTCTATTTACCATAAAGCTTCGGTGCAGCATTTAACATCGGGAACTGGCGCTGATGCCAATAAGGATAAACAGGTTGTATTTCGCTGGCTTTATCCAGGCGCTTTACCTGATCGATCGTTAAGTTCCATCCTACCGCTTCCAGGTTTTGCTTTAGCTGCTCCTCGTTACGCGCGCCGATAATAATGTTGGCGACTGTTGGGCGCTGAAGCAGCCAGTTAAGCGATATTTGCGCTGCTGTTTTCCCGGTTTCAGCAACCAGTTCATCCAACACATCCACAATGTCATATAATCTTTCTTCATCTGCAGCAGTATTCATAACCGGACTTCCACCCTGCGCAACTCTTGCATCGGCCGGAACAGGCTGATTACGGCGATACTTGCCGCTTAATTTTCCGGCAGCTAACGGACTCCAGACAATGGTGCCAATATTTTCTGCGATGCCAAGCGGCATCAGTTCCCACTCAAAATCACGGTTAAGTAATGAATAATAAGCCTGGTGTGCTATATATTTCGACCAGCCGTACCGCTCGGAAACCGACAACGATTTCATTAAATGCCAACCCGAAAAGTTTGAACAGGCTATATAACGCACTTTACCACTCTGTACCAGCGTTTCTAATGCCTTTAATGCTTCTTCAATCGGTGTATTGGCATCAAAACCATGCATGTGGTAAATGTCGATATAATCGGTGCCTAAGCGCTTCAGGCTCTCTTCGCAGGCCTTGACCAGGTTAATACGAGATGATCCGTAATCATTTGCACCATCTCCAAGTGGAAAAGTTGCTTTGGTCGATATCAAAACTTTATCTCTTAAACCTGTAAGTGCCTTGCCTA
>Ga0207098_10430_pt1 | contig 13105 bp, 12 predicted proteins | sample Alteio_BWMinHeat_84_FD_153548 | JGI IMG/M metagenome (GOLD analysis project Ga0207098, IMG submission 153548) | Enriched cells from forest soil in Barre Woods Harvard Forest LTER site, Petersham, Massachusetts, United States -... | ecosystem: Environmental > Terrestrial > Soil > Temperate forest >...
GAGTATCTTTGCCTTCCAGCGATCGCGACAGGTGCATCCGCAGGAGTAGCCCCCTCCCAGCTCGCCCTTTGGTCCTATCCTCGTCAGGGTGCCGATGCCGATCAGGCGAGCTTCAACATGGTGACCGCCATGCTGCTGCGCATCCATCAGAGCGGGCACCTGGCCCGTCTCGATGCGCCGGCAGCGGCTCAGGTGAAAGAAGGCATCCGCGTCTACAAGCAGATCATCCGCGAACACATCCCCGACGCCGTCCCGTTTTATCCACTCGGCATGCCGGATGTCACAAACGCCATGAAGCCCATCGCTCTCGGCATACGATCGCCGAACCGCTCTTTTCTCTCGATCTGGCGCCTTGACGGCGATGCGGAGGTTCATGTGCGGGATGCAACGCGTGCAGAAATTCTTTACCCCAAGGATCTCGGAATTGTTATCCGTTCATCTGGTGAGGAGTGCTCATTGACTTTTCCCAGACCGCGGATGGGATGCATTCTCTCCTCATCAACAAAGCCAGCCCCTACTGGGGATCGATGACGTTTTCCAGATTAAACTGGTTCCGGTCACATAAGCAGGCGATCGAATCTCGGCATACCCTTGCCATCGCTTACTATGCCGGTAAAGCAGAGCTCGGTTCGGAAGCTCAAGCGTCCGTAAAACCGGCCGCCAGCCAGTTGACATGGAGAAAGCAAGGCGTATAGCCACTACAAGCACAAATCAGGCTGATCTAGGCGAGTGAAGAGTTCGACGATGACCCTCACGCGCTCTTTCTGACGGCCGGGCGGGAGTCGCTTGGTTCTCGTAAGGTCAGCAATACCATGGAGGCTCGCCCACAACAGTTCGGATAGGATTGTGGACTTCGAGACCCGCCCCGGAAACAACTCGGAAAGTTGGGAGAACGCGTATCGCAACTCCGGAGGAGTCGACGGATGGTCGAATCTTAAGCTTAAGCTGAGCGAAAACATCACTTGATACAGTGCCGGTGAAGACGCGGCAAACTCCAGATAGGCATTCGCCACGGCTTCGACCGTACTTCCACGCTTCCCCCTTTTGCGGGCCTTCTCGAGAGCCAGACCCATCTCCCCAAAGCCCTCGATGGCAATCGCGGCAAGAATCCCTTCGCGGCTCCCGAAGTGAGCGTACAAGACGGGTTCGCTGTAGGAGATCTCGTCGGACAGACGCCGGACGGTTACGCTCGGCCATCCTTCGAGCTCTGCGATCCGGCGCGCGGCGCTGATAATCTGTGCCCGTCTCGCCTGCCTGTCGCGCAGTTTTCTTTCCCCAATCCGGTTTGCGGCCTGCTTTGTTTCCATCGATACCAATTATAGCACTGCTAGATTTTTTTCGCCTTCCTGAATCCTTCGGTGGCTGGCTACATCTTTATAGCGTTGCTAGATTTTCTAAAGGAGCTACTTTATGCACACCACTATCCCTCTTTCGATGGCCGCTCTCCTCGCGGTTGGGATCATCATCATCGGCTGTCTCTACATCGCATCGCCCGAAAAGATGACAGGATCCTTCGGCCTCAAGCTACCCTCGCCTGACGCTGACACGCGGGCCTGGCTGCGCCTCAAAGGCATCCGGGACGTCGTGTCCGGTTTGGTTGTCCTAACCCTGATGCTTACGACGAACCCGCGGACGGTAGGCATAGCGTTTCTCGTTGAGTCCCTCACCGCGTTCGGCGATATGTCGAACGTGCTTGGTTCAGGCGGTTCGAAGCAGGCAGCCTTCTCGATCCATGGCGTGACCTTCGCGGTCATGGTGGTCGTCGGCCTGCTCCTGATTCACGTCTCCTGAACCAACGCCTCCGATCGTCGTCGTCCAACAGTCTTGGCTGACAGCCAGTAAATTCTCAACCCGAGTCTTTGAACCAGGAGCCGTCCATGAGAACGTTTGAACTTCGCAAATACACCTTGCGCAGCAAAGAGGCGCTCGACATCTACATGAACCGGGTATATCCCCGCCATCTCCACAGTTTTCCTTTATTTGGGATTGAGCCCCACGGCGTCTGGACCGTAAAGGACAGTACCGACCCACAGGCTTTCGTGCTGGTCTCCTATCCGGCGGGCGAAGACCCCGGTGAGGTCGTTCGCCGGTATATGGGCAGTTCGGAGTTTGCCGAGGAGACTAAGGACTGGGACAGATCCAGTATCGTTGCCGTTCAATCCACAATTCTTAGGCCCTCAACGAGTTCTCCTCTCAAGTGAGGGCGCCGCGATGTCGGCCAACTGATTGAAAGCGCCAATTGTGATGGCGAGAAAGAGGAGATAACGATACTTCCACCGGAAGACAGGTTCGTGCGCCGTGGCGTGCTCCTGGTCGAGCGCCGCGCGAATTTCGGCGAGTTCCCCTCGGGATTGGGCTCGCCCATGAGACGTAAGATCTCGAGTGCTTCATCGGTACGGTTCTTCGACGCGGACCAGCGCGGGCTGCGCTGAATGCTGAAGAGCAAAACGAGAAATCCGAGTGCAGGGACAGCAGCGACGCCAAGTTGCCAACGCCATTCGGCCGAGCCGAGGTGCAGCAGCCGGATGAGATAGTTGGACGTATATGCGACAAGGATTCCAAAGACCACGTTAAACTGAAATGCCCCGACCAGCCGGCCGCGCCATTTTGCCGGAGCGAGTTCTGCGATGTAGACCGGACCCAGCACCGATGATGCGCCGATGCCGAGACCGCCGATGAAACGAAAGACCATGAGAGACGACCTACTCCACGCCAGAGCGCTGCCCAGAGCTGAGAACACATAAAGAATGGCGGTAATACGCAGCGTCTCTCGGCTTCCGAGCTTCTGACCCACAACTCCAGCCGTGAAGGAGCCGACCACCGTTCCGATGAGCGCGATGGCCACGGTCCAACCCTTGCCGTAATCACTCAGGTGATAGAGCTTTGCCAGTGCGTCGATGGCGCCCGATATAACGACCGTGTCGAAGCCAAAAAGCAGACCTCCCACGGCTCCTGTCAATGTGGCCTTCATCAGTTTGGAATTGGGTAGCATTTATTCCTTCCTCAACGTATGAATCGGGTTCAGTGCTGTCCCGTCCAGCCTTTCAGCGTCCATATGTCCATCCAGATCACAGATGGAGGTTTCCCCTTGGCATATACCGCCAGCCCCTTGTCGAGCGAACGACGATAGATCAAATCAGTGATGGTTACCAACCCATTATCAGCGAAGACTTCAACGGAGGAGCGGTCGAGAAGGATGTGCAAACGAATGCGCCCGCCTTGTATCGCAATGGGTGCTTCGTGCCGCGCTGCAAATGTCGGACCGATGACGACGTCCCCGGAGTGGCTGCGGTCGACATAGACATCGCTCCACGTCGCGTCGTAGCCCACCCGGGTTCCGTAGGAATCGCCCTTGCGCACAACGAATCCGAAATCCTGTGAGTCCTGTAATTGCAGTTCCGCATCGATTTCGAGGGCTTCGGGCCATTCGTGTCGCGACAGCATTGACTCAGCATCCGCCCAGGTGGCGTTGCGCAGTTGAACATGTTCCTCCCGCAGTACTTCCATTTCTTTTGCGGGAACCTGGGTCAGTCGAATGCCTTGCTTTGTTTGCAGCAAGCCCAGCGTGCGAGGAGACGTCAGCTGCCCGCGCCACGGACTTGTGGGCAGCTTGTCCGCATATCTCCAGTTGTCCATCCAGGCGATTGCGATGCGGCGACCATCGGATGCCGGAATATTCGACCATGTCTGGGCTGCATAGAAATCGCTGCCGTAATCAACCCACAGAGTTTGATTGACGGGATTGTCATCAATGAACTTTGTTCCATCGAACTCGCCGATAAAATACTGCGTTGCGGAACCACCGGCCGGCCCGTTGTCGCCGATGCCCAACGCGAGCACCCACTTCTTCTGCCCGGCTACATTCGCGACCGGCAACTGAAACAGATTTGGACATTCCCAATTGGGAGCGCCATTGGCGCCGGCGGGGCCAAACTCGCCGAGTTTTGTCCAGGTCTTCAGGTCGGGCGATGAAAAGAAGAGAACCTTGTGCTTGAGAGCGAGCGCCGCCACCATTACCCAACGCTTCGCCGGCTCATGCCAGAAAATCATGGGATCGCGGAAATCGGATTCGTGGAGATCGAGGACCGGATTCCCTCCGTAGCGGGCCCACGTGCGCCCGCGGTCGATGCTGTAGGCGACGTTCTGCGTTTGCAGCCCCGTGGAATTTCCTGTGTAGATGGCTACTAGCGGCGCGATACCGCTTTTGCCGAATCCGCTGGTGTTTCCCGCATCCAGCACAGCTGACCCGGTAAAGATCCCAATCCCGTTCTCTTCCTTCAGCGCGATTGGAAGTTCTTTCCAGGTGACAAGATCCTTGCTCACAGAGTGGCTCCAACTCATGTGGCCCCACTGATCGCCGAACGGATTGTACTGATTGAAAAGGTGGTACTCGGAACCGTCGAAGACAAGTCCCGCCGGATCATTGATCCAGTTTCGTTCCGGGCTGAAGTGAAACGCGGGCCGGTAGATTGTCGAATTCGGTTGCTCTTGAGCACTAGCCGCTGCCAGAGACTGAATGCAAAATACAAGAGAACACGTGCAGGCCTTTATCAGGAACCAGGCTATAGATCGGCACATGGAATTTCCCCAAAGTTTAATCCGAGTTAGACTGCACGAACCCTCAAAAAGAGAGGGGAGATGCATCGGAAGGTGCAATGCTTCCGCCCTCATGGAGAGGCCCGCGTCGATAAGTTAAAAGACCATCTTGCTTTCTAGCTTTAGCGTTCGCGCCTGGGCGGCTCCGGCAGCCTTACCGAAGTTTCCCGACTGATTGTCAGGTCACCGAGTCGATAACGCCTGAAATGGCAACTGCGTCAAATCCAAAGAGCAGCCCACCCAGCGGCTCCGGTTGATGTCGGTCTGATCAACTCCAACCAACCTAGTCAGAGCTTGCGATAGCCGTAGTCGTAAAGGCTCGAGACGCCTGCATGGCAAGAGTGACTCGCCATGCAGGGATTGAGGAGATTTCAATATGCTCACTGATTTAGAACGTGAGTCGCAATGCAAATTGAATGGTGCGTGGAAGATTGGACTGCTGACCGACCCGACCAAAGCCGGGAGACGACAGATTGCTATTCGGAATAGCAAACTGGGCGTGGTTGAAGAGGTCGAAGATTTCTGTGCTGAACTTCAATTTGGCTTTCTCTGTAACGTCGAAGAACTTGTTGATCGAGAAATCGAAGTTCTCTCCCGCCTCCGATCTCATTACCGGGTCAACGCGGTTTTCGTTTCCGAAAGCGAACACGTCTGGCTGCGTGAAGCAGGATGTGTTGAACCATTCTCCAGCCCGGTTGGCGCTGTGTGGATCACCGGAAAGGTTCCTTCCGCAACCTGCGGTGTAATTCGGCCGAATGGGGCCAGCTCCGAACTGGCTGAGTCCATTCCCGGCTGCCTGAAGGGCGATCGGGATGCCGCTGCGAAAGATGGTGATGCCGTTGACCCGCCAGCCACCAACAAGAGCATTCGTGAAACCGTTCACCTTAGAGAGGTACGTCTGGCCGCGTCCGAAGGGGAGATCGAGCCCGTAATTGATAACCAGATTCTGGGGAAGATCCTGAAGGCTAAGCGAGTACTCGGGACCCAGATTGTTATTGTCCTGAACGACTCCATAGCCGCCTTGTCCGTCCTGGAAGGAACTCGTGTTGTCGGTATTGCTCAACAACTTCGACCACGTATATGCGACCTGCAGAAGCCCATTGTGGCTGACATGGAGGCCGTACATAGCCTGAAGAGCGTTGTACGACGAATAGCCATCTCGGGGCACCACCTGGCTCACGCCCTGATATTGCGGGTGGGGGGATAGCAGGTAGCCCTGAGCAATTGTGGGAGCGCCAAATGTCGTCCCGGCGGGAAGAACTCCGTAAAAGGGATTCGGAACCTGATTCAGGAGCGCGGGACCCCGCGAATGGTAGCCGTCCGGCAACTGATTCAAGTTCAGCCCCGTGCCGGTGAAGCCACCCGAGAGTACTAGGTGGGTTCCCTTCGCACCTGCATAGGCAACCATGATCGTGTTTCTGGTGCCGAACGCCCGCTCTACCGCGAGATTCCATTGCTGAGAGTAACCGTAAGCCTGGCTGGGAATGCGGCCGGCGATGCCTTGTCCGAGCGCTGCATCCAGGCCCGCTTGCGTGCGTCCGGTGGGAAGGTGGATTCCGTTTGGCAGGGGGTTGGCCACTGTCGTCAACAGAGGCTGCCCGACCGTATTGCTGATGCCGGTAAACGCAGAGTTGATCGGGCTGGCACTCGGTGAATCAGCGGTGAGTTCCGCGGGCAAGAAAGATATTCCGTACCCTGCGCGGATGACGGTCTGTGGTCCGATGCGATAGGCAAGGCCTATACGGGGAGAGAACAGCGCCCAGTGGAGTTCCTCTTCTCTGCGAGGGGGATATTCGGGGCTGTTGACAAACGCCAGCCGCGCAGTCAGGGGAACCGATGCACCGGTAACCGGGTTGGTGATGGAACTCACTCCCCCTACTGTGACCGCAGCGGTAGGTTGAAGAATCGAATCCAGATCGTGCTCCTCAGAATAAGCGCCGGGCTGTTCCCAACGCAGGCCGCCGGTCAAAGTGAGATCATTGGTCGCCTGAAAGGTGTCGGTGACATAAAGGCCATAGGTGTGAAGAAACGCATGCCACGTTCCCACAGAGCTGATACCTACGCTGGAAGGGATTCCGAGCATGAAGGATGCGAGTGCATTGCCGTCAACTGAATCGGTTGCGCTGGCTGACGTGTAGAAAGGAGAGGCATTCACGCCCAGGCCCTGACTATTTCCGTAGTTTTCCCAGAGTATCTGCCGCCATTGGGCGCCGCTCTTGATCGTATGTCTACCCAGAATTTTCGTGATGCTGCCGCTAACACCCCAGACGTTGTTGTTCCAGTAAAGCTGCGAGAGTTCTGCCCCAATTCCATAGCCCTGGATCCCAAGCCCCGGAAGCAAGCCTTGCTTGTTTTGGCTTTGCTGCTGGATCGTGCCGTATGTCGGGCTGATCGTCGACATGTCATAGCCGTTGCTTAGCGGGTATTGGAAGTTATAGTTTTCGAGGTAGGACAGGTGTACCTCCCCGATCGTGGTTGCGTTGAAAGTATGGTTGTCGGCTAATGCCCCAATCTGCGTGTAGTTGCCCGTGGGGCCAGCGCCGGTCTTAGTGCCAAATGGATCGCTGTCCCCGTTATGCGGGTTCCAGAAGGTGTAACGGGCGAATATCGAGTCCTTCGAAGTGGCGTTTACATCGATGCGCGCGTTGTATTGATCCTGGTACCCTTCGATCGGCGCAGAAGCAAAAAAGTTGGTTGTGAAGGGGGTCTGCTTAATTCTCGATTGATCTGGGGTTTCGAGTTGGACGATCTTGAGAGCAGTGGGGTCAATTCTGTAACTCGGAATGATGTTGCCCGGAAATGGTGAGTGGGTCTGGGGGTCATAGATGATCTGGGGATCCCCGGAAAAATCGCCGTTCATCTCAGCGCTGGTTGGCACGGTCGCGTTAATTGGGCTTGCTGAGATCAACGACTCATGCTCCCAGGAGAAAAAGAAGAAGAACTTGTTTTTCCAGGCCGGCCCGCCCAAATTGGCGCCGTACTGATTCTGGTGAAGAGGCGATCTGCCCAGGCCTGTATGGTTGCTGAACCAGTCGTTCGCATCGAGCACGGTGTTTCGAAAGTATTCGTACCCATTTCCGTGGAATTGATTCGTTCCGCTCTTGGTGGAGATTTGAACAATGCCTCCGGCGAACCCGCCGAATTCGGCGCTTACGTTGTTCGTTAACACCCTGAATTCCTGTACCGCATCCTGAGTAGGAACAAGAGTGTTGACGTTGTTTTCAGCGATATTCGATCCCACACCGTCGATGAAGAACAGGCTCTGCCCGCTGAATCCGCCACCGATCTGGTAATTCCCGTACGCAATTGCCTGGGTTTGTCCGCCGGCTTGGAAGTTTCCGCTCCCGCCATTGGCCATCGTGCTGCCCTGGGTTCCGCCCCCCGGAACGACTCCCGGAACGAAATCGAGCAAGTTGTTTACGTTCCGGCCGTTCAACGGCGACTCGATGACCTGTTGGCCTTCGACCACCCCTCCCAGGGACGAGCTATCCGTCTGGAGCTGTGCCGGGGCAGCCGATACAGTAACTGTCTCGCCGACATTCCCTATCTTGAGTACTGCGTTCACGCGCACCGTTCCACCAACCTGAACGTCGATTGTGTTTTGCGTGTAGGTGGCAAAACTTGCTTTCGAAACCGTGACACTATAGGCGCCCGGGTTGAGATTGACGAAACTATATGTGCCACTGGCGCTCGAGGTTGTTTCCTGGGTCTGATTCGTACCTGTGTTCGTCAGGGACACCTGCGCATCGGCCACAACGGCTCCACTTGAGTCGGCTACGGTTCCGACGATCGATCCGTAGCTGGTCTGCGCTACGATCCGGGAGCCGAAAGGCAACCCCGCTGCAGCCAGGATTAGAATGACCGCAGATCTCCATGCGGACAAGATCTGGATGCGGATGTGCCGGGACGTGCTGATGCCGCGCCAAGTCGACGACGGGCCTTTGGTCCTTTTCATATTGCCTCCTTTTTAGGTGGACAGAACGCGCAGGAGATCTGCCCCTGGTCCGGGGTGTCCTGAGCGGTGGTCTTTGTGTGCTTGCGGCTAGGAACTTGCCGACCGGAAGAGTTTGAGCCGCGCCCGATCAGCCTCCGGGCTTGCGTATTCGGCTAAAAGACGGGAGAACCCAAATAATTCAGGTAGCGCGGCTGAGAACCAGAAGAAAAATCGGCATCCGCCTCGGACCTGAAATACGGTCAGTTCGTACCTCTCTATACAGAGGCTGGGTAATGCATCGAAACCCACAGGAAATGCCGTATCTGTTTTGTCATTTGCTGCCTCCTGAATCGAACCCCTGTACCCCTGTTCAACATCGCCTGTTTCATTCGCAGCACTTTGAGGGGACTCCTTGGATTCAGGCAGAATATTAGACTTTTTTTAACAAAGTTGTCAATAACAATTGTAAAGAAAAAGTGGGGCAAAATTCAATAAAGTTGTACTAACAACTTGTAAATGATTACATAATTAGACCTGATTTTTTGAGTCTCAACCAAAACTCCACAATTATGGCACTCATTAACCTGGGCCTTTGATCGAAAGCTGTCAAGTCAGGGTGTAGACAAAAACACTCACAGGGAGGATACTAGCTGCTAGCAAAAGCAAGGATCCAAAATGGCAAAGGGAAAAATCACCGATTCAGAGGACGGCGGCCCCAAGTACAAACAGATTTACTCCCATCTGCGCCGCGCATTGACCACGAACGAGTACTCGCCAGGCGACAAACTCCCAAGCGAAAACGAGCTGGTTGAGCGCTTCGGCGCCAGCAGGCCAACGGTCGGGCGGGCTTTGGCACAACTCGAAGCGGATGGCATAGTCGAGCGCCGGGCGGGATCCGGGACCTTCGTCCGCGTTCAAAATCGCCACGAAGGTTTCGTATTCGGACTCCTTATCCCCGGTCTCGGCACAACAGAGATCTTTGAGCCCATCTGCCGCGGCATCTCCATCGCGCGCGTCGGAGGTCATCATGACCTTCTCTGGGGGACCACCTCCTCTCCTGGAGCCCCAGAGGAGGAGCAGGCAGAACAGCTTTGTCAGTATTACCTCAAGCGCGGCGTCTCCGGGGTATTCTTCGCACCGATGGAATTGACCGAAAGAAAGGACGAGGTCAACCAGCGCATCACCCGGATCCTTGACGAGGCCCAGATTCCAATCGTCTTGCTCGATCGCGATATTTGCGACTACCCTCGCCGCAGCCGCTACGATTTGGTAGGAATCGATAATCGCCGTGCCGGCTTCGTCATCACCGAGCATCTCGTCGAATGCGGAGCAAAGCGAATCTTGTTTTGGGGCCGACCGAACTCCGCTCCCACAGTTACCGCCCGTTCCCAGGGCTATCGGGAGGCGCTCTCGATGCGGCCGGACCTTCGCGTTCATGAATCGGTCATCATCGCGGATCCGACAGGCCTGACGTTAGTGCACGACACGATCGCCGAACACCAACCCGACGCGGTGGTTTGCGCAAACGACTTCACCGCCGCGCAGTTCATGACCTCACTCAACAGATTAGGCATCCGCGTGCCCGACGACATTCGGGTAACGGGAATGGATGACATACGCTACGCGAGCATGTTGCAGACGCCGCTCACCTCAATTCATCAGCCCTGCCTCGAACTTGGCGCGGCGGCACTGGGCGTAATGCTTGACCGGATCTCCCGGCCAACCATGCCGTCCCGCGATTGCCTGGTCGACTTTCAGCTTGTGGTCCGTCAATCGACGGACCCGACTCATGCCCCTGCACTTCCAGCCAACGGACAGATGCAGGCCGTGTGACCCGGCACTATGGTGATACGACTCTCCAATTCGTTCCTCATGCACTCTCGCGCCTGCTGTGTGCGGCATCCAGTGCGCAAAACAGCCCTGCGTCGTCTTCCTCTGAGAACTAGAAACTCGCCGAGAACATGGTGCGATCCCAGGATTGGGACAAGGGGCTCGAACTTCTGCGGCCTTTGCTCAAGGCCCATCCCTCCGATCCAAAAGTGCCCAACCTCGCAGGGCTCGCTTGTAGCTTTGGGCGAAATTTATTTGGACCAGGAGCGATTCGATGACGCCATCGTTCAGTTGGAACGGGCCCGCACCATCGATCCCAAGGAGAAATCCGCGTGCTCCCACCTCGCCGTGTCCTATCGCCGCGCGGGAAAACCCGAGGAAGCCAGACGAATCCTGAACATGTTGAAGGACCTCCATCAAGCGGAACGGGGTTGGGTAACAGAAAAGATGAAAACAGCGGACGACAATCCCGCGGATTCGTCATCGGCAACCCCCAGGTAGTGCACTGTGGGGTTGCACAATGCCCCAGCCTCACGCGCGATTCGAATGAAGGTAGGAGCCAAGGGAGGAGCTGAACATGAGAGTTATCAGTCTTGGCGAAGTGCTTTGGGATGTATTCCCAGACAAAGAGTTTCTCGGCGGTGCCCCGCTCAATTTTTCCGCCAACACGCAACGGCTGGGCAACTCCGTGCTTCTGCTGACTGCCGTCGGCGATGATACGCGCGGTGGTCGCGCCGTCGCGCAGATGTCTGCAATGGGCCTGTCCACCGAGTTCATTCAAATCGTCACCGAGCGCCCCACGGGCGCGGCCGTTGTTGTCACCGACCACACCGGAAGCGCCAGCTATGTCATCGAGCGCCCGGCGGCATTCGATTGTGTGTGCATCGAGCGACCCATCCTGGCGCGCCTGCAGCAGTTCGATCCTCAGTGGATCTACTTCGGAACGCTGACTCAAACCGACAGCCGCAGCTTCAATGCACTGGCTGAAATCGTCGGGCATTGCTCCGATGCCAAGCGCTTATACGATATGAACCTGCGCACCGGCCATTGGAACTTTGCCCTGGTTGAAGATCTCTCCCGCATCGCCACCGTTCTCAAGCTGAATGACGCTGAAGCGAAGTTGCTGTTTCATCGTGTCTTCAACGAAAAGGCATTCAGCCTTGAAGAATTCTGCCGTTATTGGTCCTCCACGTATGGAGTTCAGACAATCTGCATCACTCTGGGCGGCGCGGGGTGCGCTGTCTTCATCGACGATACTCTGCGTACCTTTTCCGGCTACACCGTAAAAGTAGTCGACACCGTCGGCGCAGGGGACGCATTCGCAGCGGCATTTCTCCACGGACTACATCTTGGCTGGCCGGTCGGACGCATCGCAGCGTTTGCCAACTCACTTGGCGCTCTCGTAGCGAGCCGCGCAGGCGCCACGCCTACCTGGACTCTCGATGAGTGCCTGGAGTTTACCGGATCAGCGCTGAGCGCCAGAGACACCCGCTGACAATCGCAGGAATTGAAAAATGAAGAATTGCAATCTCCTCAGTCGATGAAAGTTTCTTGCGTTCTCGGCTGGTTGCGCGCTCTCTTTCTCGTTGGCAAAGATCTTGCCGGCGCGGTCGGTCAACGCGTTCCCTCTCGCAGAATCTCTCCGAGAAAAGCTCCGCCAGGATCCCTTGCGGCCTCAGTATCATTTGATTCCCCAGGCAGGATACGCTTCGTCCACCTCGACGCGCCCGCTCAGCCGATCCCGACCCGGACGCACCATGGCGGGGCGTAGTTTATGCAGCAAGGTCCAGGCCGTCTTGTAGCTCTTCAAGCCCAGCACGCGCTGTAAGCCCATGGCGCTGATACCGTTCTTCTGGCTGGTGACCCACCACACCGCCCGAAACCATAGAGTTGGAGGCAGTCGGCTGTCCTGAAAAATCGTGCCCGAGGTCACTGAAACCTGGCGATGGCAAGCCGCGCATTCCCACAGCAAATCCGAGGCCGGCCATGCCTTCCGACCCCCGCAGCGTGGGCAGCAGAATCGTCCCGGCCAGCGGAGTTGAAACAAATAATCCCGGCCAACCGCTCGGTCGAAAAGCGGTGCTCCAGCTCCAGCAGATCTCGCGGATAATCTTCCACCGCCGGGAAAACTACAGGTCGTGGTCACGTGAGTCAAGTAAATACCCATCTCGCATGAAATGGAGTGGTAGTCCGGAGTCCCTGATCTCCATGATCGTATTCGACACCATCCCGATCTCAAGTGACCGCATGACTACATAAGTCATGCAAAATCCGTCACGGTACAAAGCTCGTCTTTAGCTTAGTTAGCGTGTTCAGTGTCCACGAACGTGTTCGCTTCACGTGGCCGTAAAACCGCCTTCGCTGCAAATTGAGTCTGGGTCGGTTCCCGCGAAACCAAGTTGACGCGAAGCGGACTAATCGTCCACATGGAATGTTGACCTCTACCGCGATAGCGAAAAGGAAACGCGTAACTTGCAGAAAACAAGCGTCAAGGATGGTTTATTTTGGTGTTCATAGGAACGATTGGAAACGGTTTTCGAATCCATATCGAACCCACGACCTCTGCCCTGTTGACCTCTGCTCGGCACTTGCCGCTTGCCATTGATCGACGTCAAGACTTGGATTACTGAAGAGCCTCAGCCGGGATTTGACCAGTTCCTTTACGGACTCGACCACAGGAGGGAGTGTAGGGAACAAGTTCGTCCGGTTTGCCTGCGAGACTGTCTTCCAGGCTGCGCCGCCATG
>Ga0207098_10317_pt2 | contig 13102 bp, 8 predicted proteins | sample Alteio_BWMinHeat_84_FD_153548 | JGI IMG/M metagenome (GOLD analysis project Ga0207098, IMG submission 153548) | Enriched cells from forest soil in Barre Woods Harvard Forest LTER site, Petersham, Massachusetts, United States -... | ecosystem: Environmental > Terrestrial > Soil > Temperate forest >...
CGCCCTCAGGCATCATCGGGGAAGACGGGGTTGAGATCCAGAGGGTGGCTGTATCGGCCGTCGATCCGGCATCGCCGGAGGCGCCGGAGCAGGTGACACCGACCAATCTGCACGTTTACGAATTTGACTGGTCGCCCGACTCGAAGGGGCTGGCCTATATAGCTGCGAAGCCGCCGGGGGAGAACAATTGGTGGGTTGCCAAACTCTACAAGCAATCCCCGGGTAAAGCGCCGCAGGCGATTTTTGCGCCCTCGGATGAGCCAGGTCCGCTGCATGGAATGCAGATTGCAGTTCCGCGCTGGTCGCCGGACGGAAAGAGCATTGCTTTTATCGGCGGGTTGATGAGCGACCAGGGCTCGACCGGCGGGGATGTGTGGCTGGTACCAGCGGCGGGCGGCGCACCACGAGATCTGACCCAGGGAAGGCCGACCTCGCCGGCATGGATCGAGTGGGACGGTGCGGATCACCTGTTTGTGAGTGAACTCGCAGGAGGGAACGACCAACTCATCCGCCTCCATCTTCAGGGCGACGGCGCGGTCAATTTTGGCGCGCCCATTTTCAGTATTCCCGGCAGCGTTGGGGATGGGAGGATGTCGCGGAGCCTTTCTTCGACCGCCGATCACGCGCTGTTCGTGTTTCGGGCCAGCACATTCGAGCATCCGATGGAGATTTACGGTGCCAAACCCGGCACCGTGATGACGTCCGGCCTGGAAGGCCTGATGCAGCTTTCCCACTTCAATGACGGGGTCGAGCCCGCCTGGGGCAAGGCGGTTTCGCTGAACTGGAAGAGCGACGGTTTCCATGTTCAGGGCTGGGTGATGCTGCCCAAGGACTACGACCCGGCCAGGAAATATCCCTTGATCGTGGAAGTTCATGGTGGACCTGCGGCGGCGGTGGAGTCGCTGTGGGGCGGTAGGGGAGGACTGAACGCGAATGCGTTTTCGGCGCTCGGCTACTTCGTTTTGCTGCCCAACCCGCGGGGTAGCTACGGTCAGGGCGAAGCATTTACGCAGGCCAACCGCAAGGACTTCGGCTACGGCGATCTGCGCGACATCCTGGCCGGAGTGGACGCGGTAGTTGCGAAATACCCGGTGGACCCAGACCGTGTGGGGCTCACCGGCTGGAGCTACGGCGGATTCATGACCATGTTCGCGGTGACGCAGACCCATCGCTTCCGGGCCGCGGTCGCGGGCGCGGGAATCTCCGACTGGCAGAGCTATTACGGCGAGAACTCAATCGACCAATGGATGGTTCCTTACTTTGGCGCCTCGGTGTACGACGACCCGGCGGTGTATGCGAAAAGCTCGGCGATCGGCTACATCAAGCAGGTGAAGACGCCGACCCTGGTGGTGGTGGGCGATCGCGACGGGGAGTGTCCCGCGCCTCAGTCGTTCGAATTCTGGCATGCGCTGCGGGACCAGCATGTGCCCACACAACTGGTCGTCTATCCGAATGAAGGTCATGGGTTTGTTGACCCCGCCCATCGGCGCGACGTGTTGGATCGGGCCGTGGAGTGGTTCGCGCGATATATGCCGGAACGGGGGACAGCAGGGTCCAGGGACTAGCGAATAGGGGCTGGGCGGCTCTCCATCGGGTGTGGAAAGAGTCTATGAAGAGGGATCTCGAGAGCCCGCCGGCCGGCCGCCGGGCCACCTCGCCCTGATACACTTTTCTTTGGAGAAACAACAGCATGTCGACCGGCCGACTCGTGCCCAATCGCGCCGGACGCCTGAGCGCATTCGCCCCAGGCAGGCCTCACCGAGGCGTGCCGGCGGTTAACATTCAACTCCAAATTTCTGATGTTCTTTGATGAGACCGTTCCACGCTGGGGAAAGGTGGGACGGGGAGGATTCATGCGGCGGTTTTTGACGCTTGTCTGTCTGCTGTTTCTAACGATCCCGGCGGGGATCACGATCTCCGGATGTTATCGCAACCCTGCCGGCAACTACTGCAATGGCCTGGGATACGGACTGAAGGTGACCGAGGTCGCCACCATTACCTTGCAGCCCTCGACGACCGGGCTTTCGTTGGCGTTCGGCCAGACACGGCAGGTCACTACGCCGACTGCGGCGACCTGCAAGGGCACCACCGCTTCGGTGGCGAGCTATACCTACGGCACGACCAACAACAAGCTTGTGGACATTTCGCCCAGCGGCAATATCTGCGCCGGAACATGGAATCGCAACTCGGGCGGCGGTATCGCCGATTACACCATTTGCAATTATCCCAACCCGCTGCCGAATACCGGCGGGCTGCCGTACTCGGTGGGGTACATTACAGCCGCGGCAAATTCGGTTACCTCCAATCCGGTCGCGGTATACGTGCATGCCCAGGTGAGTTCCATATCTCTTGTAGGACCGCAGCAATGCCTGTCGCAGGGACAATTGGCGCAGCTCGATGCCCAGGCCTGTTATAGCAGCAATGGAGCGCAGGTCCTGATGTGTGCGCCTTCCACCGTGACCAGCGCGAATTATGCCTGCCCGCTGGCGCCGGGCGTAACCGCGGTTCCCAACTGCAGCGCGGCGATCGGCACCCTGGCGTACACGCCCGGCACGGCTACCGTCGCAACGATCAATCCCATCACCAACCAGATCACAGCGCAAAATCCGGGCACGACCGTGATCACGGCTTCGATTGCCGGTTCGGGATCGGCGGCCGGCTACTTCTCCACCTGCCCGCCGCAATCCATTTCGCTCACGCTGAACGGTGGCACCAGCGGAACTGTCACCCAGGGCGTGCCTCAGAACCTGGTTACCCAGGTGATTGATACGAACGGCAACCCTATTTCCGGACTCTCGCTCGACTACCAGTCGACAAACCCGCTCGATATCAGCGTGGGCACCTCCGGCGCCATTAGCCCCAGCTTTCCGGGGGCGGCGTCGATCTACGCCATCTGTCAACCGTCTACGTGCAATGCCGCGCCGATCAATAAGGTGGGACAGTTCGGTACGGGGCTTTCGATCTCCAGCAATGCCGTGGATGTGACCACGCCTGGCACAGCCAGTTCGTATGTCTGGTACGCGGCTCCCGGCCAATCGCAATACTTTGTGCCCGTGGAGTTGCTGAGCGGCACGCTGGGCTCGACGGTTCGCCTGCCCTATGTCCCCAATTCGATGATCATGGACCACACCGGCACCAACCTCTATTTCGGCTCGACGCACGAGCTGATGGTCTACAGCACCACGAGCAATTCGCTGACGACGCAAAACCCCAATGTTCCCGGTGTGGTTCTGGCAGTGGCGCCGAACAATTCGACTGTCCTGGTCAATGACCAGGTCCGCAAGGTGTTCTACCTGTTTAACTCGTCTACGAGCAGTTCGACGCCGATCACATTTGGGGGGCTGGGCAACGCGGCCCAGTGGACGCCGGATTCGAAGACGCTGTATGTGACCGACAGTTCCGCGCTTGGGAACGGCCACACCGATACGCTCTATGTGTACAACGCAAACACAGGCTGGACGACGTACGCGCTTCCCCCCGCGAGCGGGTCGAACGGGGCCCTGAACCTGGCCATTACGATTCCCGGCATTGGCACGTATGTCTCGGGGCAGCCGACCGTGGCCCACACCTGGTGCCCGACGGGCACGCTGGGGGACTACAACACGATGGTGTTCTACCCCGAAGGGGACTCGGTGCCGGTGCGTACCGATGCCCTGGCGGCGACCACGGATGGCATGCATATCCTGGGCGCGGCGTCCTCGGGCGGCGGCGCGACGTTTTCCGACATCGGTGTAACAATTCCCACCACTGCCTGTATGGAGACCACGGGCGGTATTCTCAATGCGCTTACGATTCCCCACACCATCAATGTGAACCAGGCTGCGCTGAGCATCAATGCCACCGCGATCAACCAGGTGATCACGTCGCCGTCGGCCGTCAGCCAGGGAACGGGTGTAGCGGCGACTAACATCAGCTTCATCACCTATGCCGGCACCACCCCAGGCGCAACCCTTCCTTACTACAAGCAGCCGACGGGGAGTTCTACGACTGCGGGGACCATCAATTACCTGACCCTGACGGGAGGTTCGGCGATCACGGCTCCCATTGCGGGCGCGTTCAGTCCGGACAATACGTTGTTCTTTGTCTCGACGGCGGGCGACAACTTGATCCATTACATCAACACAAGCACCCTCACGGATACGCAGCAGATCAACCCCAATCTGCCTGCATGTGTTCCGGGCTCCGATCCGGGATGCCTGATCACGACGCCAGTGTCGGGATCGGTGCCGGCGACGGCGATCGCCGTGAAGCCGCGCGCGACGACGTAGTATTGCAGAGAGAGAATCTTACGGTGCGAGTTTGAGGGCCGTGCTTTCCCATCCTTGCCGCAAAAACAAAGACGCGGCAAGGATGGGGCACCCGGCAGCCGCAGCGAGAGCGGCACGCTGCACCAGACCCGGCAATTCTCCACGGTAGAATCAGAGCATGATCAAAGGGATTTCCTTCCTGCGTCCTGCCGGGAGCGCCGCGGCCTATGACCGCCTGGCGAGCTTCTTTTCGGCGCTGGGATTCGAAGCGGGGCTCGGGTGGAATGAAGAAACCAATCGAGGTGCATCCTTTCTGGCTCCCATCGGAAATCTCGAAATCGTGGACGGGGAGATGCCGGGAACCACGGATGTATTCGTGGAAGTGACGGCGCTCGATGCGGTGCACCAGGCGGCCACAGCCTGGTTTCGCGACGACGGTACAGAGCCTTCGCTGCGCTTGTCGGCTATCACGGACACGCACTGGAAGTCGCGCCTGTTCACCGCAGAGCCGGAGCCGGGACACGCGTTCACCTTTTGGGCCTGGGCCGATCCGTTGAGAGGAAAGCCGGTCGCGGTAGAGGGCGATCTCTCTGCGGAGGGCATGCACTTTGCGATAGTTGTCGCGCGCTGGAATGCGGTGATCACGGAGCGGCTGCTCGAAGGTGCGCTGGATGCGCTGTTGCGAAGCGGCGCAGGGCGCGATGATATCGAAATTGTGCGGGTGCCCGGCGCGTGGGAGATTCCGGCGGCGGCGCGCACCCTGGCCGATGCGGCCAATCGGAAGAGCGCGCAGACCGGCCGCCGGCTGGATGCGATCATCACGCTCGGCTGCCTGCTACGCGGCGAGACCGCGCATTATGAAGCGATCTATAACGAGGTGGCGCGCGGGATCGGCCAGTCGCAACAGGAGACCGGTATTCCGCACAGCTTTGGGGTCCTGACGTGCGAGACACTGGAGCAGGCGCTGAATCGCGCCGGCATCAAGGCCGGCAACAAGGGTTTTGAAGCCGCCGCGGCCGCCATCGAGATGGTGAGCCTGCGACGCAAGGTGCTGGAAGGCGGAGCCGCTTGACCGCCGGGACGCGGCGCAAGTCGCGCGAACTCGCCATGCAAATGCTCTTTCAGGCGGATATCGGCAAGCAGACGCCGGACCAGGTCCGCGCTACATTCTGGAGAGCCGGGGATGAAGTGACGCCGGAGGTGCGCGGGTTTGCCGAAGATCTTTTCCGCGTCGCCAATGCGCATCTCGAGCAGATTGACGAGCTCATCGTGCAGAATTCCAAGCACTGGCGGATCGAGCGCATGCCGGCCGTGGACCGCAACCTGCTGCGCATGGCGATAGGCGAGATGCTCGGCTTCAAATCCACGCCCTTCCCGATCGTGATCAACGAGGCGCTTGAAATTGCGCGCCGCTATTCGGCTCCCGAGTCGATCAATTTCCTGAACGGAATGCTCGATTCCATCGCGCGAAGTCTGCTTCCCAAGTAGCTGTCATTGCGCAAGTTGGGGTCATGCGATCCAAGCGTTTATGCATTGCGCATTCATCCTGAATATGGATACTGGAGGGCATGCACTCTTCCCTGAGATTCTTGCCGCCCCTTGCCGCGGCGTTTGCAGTCGTTGTGACTCTTCAGGCCCAGAATGGGGCCACGCCGGGCTCGATCCCGGTCACCGCAGTGCTGCCCAATGGCCGCGAAATCCATCCCGCCGGCAACTGGATTCCGCTGGCCCCGTATCCGTTTGCCCTCGCCGTGAGTCCCAACGGAGCCCAGGTTGCGGTGCCTTCCATCGGGTTTCCCTTCGCGCTCAACATCGTTCGCCTGCCCGACACCGCCAAGGCGACTGTCACCCGGATGCCGGCCGGGCACGAGAACGATCCAAAGATGGAAGTGCACGCGGGGCTGGCTTACTCGCCAGACAGCGCGCTCCTGTACGTGGCCACGGGGGACTCGGGAAAGATCCGAGCGTACAGTACCGCAGACTGGCACACTGCTGGAGAAGTCTCGCTCGATGGGCCCTTGAGCGGAAACAATTTCGGAGGAAGTTTTGCGGCCACGCTGGCCGTCTCGGCGGACGGCAAGACGCTGTATGCGCTCGACCAGGGCAACTGGCGGGTGGTGGTGCTCGATGCCGAGCGCATGGAGCGCATCGCGTCGATTGCCACAGGAGCTTTCCCTTTTGGCCTTGCTCTCTCGCCTGACGGCCAACGGCTCTACGTCACCAACACCGGGTTGTTTGAATACAGCACCGTTCCCGGAGCCAGCGAAAAGAATCAGCTGGCTACCGGGCTGCACTTTCCGCCTTTTGCTTACCCCTCCAAGGAAGCGCGGGAAGGCGCCGTGGTGGAAGAGAAGCACATCCCGGGATTGGGCGATGAGAATTCCGACCACGGCAGTTCGCTTTGGACCTACGACATGAGCGATCGGGTTCACCCCTTGGTTACTGCGAAGCTGCGGCTGGGTGCGAAGATCTTCGATGACGCTGGCGGCACCGTGGGCGGCGCGGCTCCCACCGGCGTGACCTGCGACAGCGATGCGGTTTACGTCTCGTTGGCACACCAGGACTCGCTCGCGAAAATCGCGCCCGATGGAACCCAGGTGCTCGACCAGGCCGCTCTCTCACCCTTCGCCGGTCCGCAGTTTCAGGACGCCGAGGGGCGGTCTCTGCGCGGCGTGATGCCCAGCGGCCTCACCCTTCACGGCGGCCTCGTGTATGTAGCCGAATCTGGCATCAACGCGGTAGGCGTGGTGGACGCGGCGACCATGCAGGTGATTACCCACATTCCGGTGGGATGGAACCCGTCCGCGGTGGGATTCTCTGTCGACGGAACGACGCTCTACGTGGTCAATACCAAGGGCAAAGGCGCAGGCCCCAACGGGGGCAGCAAGCACGATCCGGCCGCGCCCACGTACGTCGGTTCGCTGGAACAAGGAAGCCTGAGCGCGATTCTGCTGGGCACACTGCCTGCGCCCGACGTCATGACCCAGACGGTGATCGCGGCCAACACCACGGCAATTGCCGAGAAGACGCCGCTGCCGCAGCTGAAGCACTGTTTTTTCGTGATCCGCGAAAATCGTACCTACGACGAAGTGCTGGGAGACCTGGCGGGTGCCAACGGCGACCCCAGTCTCGCGCGCTACGGAATGGACGGCTGGGCCGCGGAACAGAAGTCCGCCACCCATTTGAAAGTCACCCCCAACCTGCACGCGCTCGCCGGTCGATTTGCCATCAGCGACAACTTCTATGTCGACTCGGATGTGTCCGCCGACGGCCACCGCTGGCTGGTGGGGATCAATCCCACACCCTATTTCAATACCGCCTGGACTTCGGGCTACGGAGGACGGCGGCACAATGATCCCGCATCGACACAGCCCGGGCGCAGGGCGCTTTTTGGAGGCGCTGATTCGCCCATGCCCGAGGACGAGCCGCAGTTCGGTTCGTTATGGGAACACATCGCCGCCAGCGGCAAAGGCGTTCTGAACTACGGTGAGGGGCTTGAAATCGAGGGCAATGCGGAGATCGACGGTGCCGCGCCGGAAGGACAGCGCCTGTTCCTGAATGCCCCCTTGTTCAAGCCTGTCTTCGAGTCGACTGACCGGCGCTATCCGACTTTCAACCTCGGTATTCCCGATCAGTATCGTGTCCGGGAGTTTGAGCGCGACTTCCGCCGACGCCTGGAGGAGAAAAATGTGCCAGCGCTGATCGTGATTCGCCTGCCAGACGATCACACCATGGACCCGCGTCCGCACGATGGCTATCCCTACCGCGCTTCATACGTGGCGGACAACGATCTTGCGCTGGGGCGAATCGTCAACTTCCTGTCCAAAACGCCGATCTGGAAAGACTCTGCGCTGTTTGTCACTGAAGACGACGCGCAGGACGGAGTCGATCACGTGGACGCGCACCGCAGCATACTGCTGGTGGCCAGTCCCTGGGTCAAGCCCGGCTCGGTTTCGCACCAGCACACCAGCATGGGGTCGATTACCCGCACCATTGACGAGTTGCTGGGGCTGGGATCGCTCAACCTGGAAGATGCCCTGGCTGCGGAGATCGAGGGCATCTTCGACAGCCAGCCGCATCTCGAGACATACACGAGAGTGCACGCCGACCCGCGCGTTTTTGTTGCCGCCAAGGCCAGGCTCGCCAAGCCAAAGACGAAGCGGGAGGCCGCCGCTTTGCGCAACATGGATGACGCAGACGAGATTCGAACGGAGATGGAGAAATCGAGTGCGGAACTGCGCAAGCCGCGCGATGCCAACTAGATTCCATTGTCTTTGCCCCGTTTTCAAGAGACTGTAATAAAACCCGTTTAGGCTGGGGTTGACTCATTCCACCAACTCCTTTGGCGAACCATCCGATGGATGGGTAGCCGCAACTGGGTCGGGCAATGCGAATCCTTGCACGATGCCTGACTGCGAGTTTTACCACAAGCTCTTCTACCGGTATGTGAGCGACTCTGTTCGCTGCGGCAGTTTTTTAATACGAACTTCAATCCAACTTTTTTCCATGCACTCAACTTTGGAGGCAATGCTCTATGTGTGATTATTCTCATTCTCACTGGCGACTCAGGTGGCGGAGATCTGTTATCGCTCTCGGCTTATTGCTTTCTCTCGTTCTAATCCTCAGGCCAGCCCACTCCCAGGCCACCCAGGGTTCGGTGGCCGGCACAGTAAAGGATCCCAACGGATCAGTGGTTGCCAATGCCACCGTGACTCTGACCAACACAGACGAGGGCGCCCAACGCACGACAAAGACCAACTCGGTGGGCGATTACCAATTCCTGGACGTAAAGGCCGGGCAATACCAGCTGGATATTGAGGCTAACGGTTTCCAAAAGTATGAAGCCGTCGGGGTGGCGCTCCAGGTGCGCCAGGAGTTGCGCCTGGACGCAAAACTGACAGTGGGGGCGGTGCAGCAGGAAATCAAGGTGACCGGCAGCGATGTCAGCACTATCCAGACGGAAACGCCGACCATCAGTGCTTCATTTACGGCGGAGGATGCCAACAACCTGCCCGTCAACACGCGCGCCAGCTTCTCCGGCACCACGCCCGCAGCCATCTTCGGGACCCTTCCCGGTGTGCAGTCCGATTCGTCGGATCCACATGGATTCTCACTACAGGGCGCGCTTCCCTACCAGCTCGACGTCACGGTGGACGGCGTCACCAGCAAGGATGCGACGGGGGGAAATTTTCTCTTCGATGCCTTTCCATCCACCGAGTCGATCTCTGAGATTCGCGCCGACGGAGTGCTCGCGAACGCCGAGTTCGGCAACCCGGCCCAGATCGTGGTCACCACCAAGGGCGGCACCAATACGCTCCACGGCTCTGGCTTTTTCTATTACCAAGACTCGGCTTTCGACGCTATTCCCTACACCTATCCGACCACCACGACCAAGGCCAGTCTGACCGGCAAGACGTTCGGCGGATCGGTCGGCGGAGCAGTGGTGATTCCCCATCTCTATAACGGCCACAACAAGAGCTTCTTTTTCGGCGCGTACGAGGGCTGGCGCCATCCGGCACAGCAGACCATCTTCGAGGTCGTTCCCAGCACCGCGATGAAGCAGGGCGACTTTTCCAACTACAACTCGCCCGGCTTCACGACCCTGATGGACCCGTTTACCGGCACTCCCTATCCCGGGAACATGATCCCCTCGGGCATCAGCCAAATCGCCCAGAACACCCTGAAACAGTTCTACCCGGATCCGAATATCGGCAACCCGGCGGCGTACACCGACGACGGAACTCCCAACTACCAGGCCAATGCCGATGCCAGCGGCCACTCGGATCAGTTCGACGTGCGCGGCGACCAGTACATTGGCGGCAATGGAAAATTCCTGCGTTGGGGCAAGTTCACGTGGAAGGACTTCCCCATTAACAGCCCACCGTTCTACTCGTCCCGTCGGCGCAGAATACCAACCAAATCCGTTCGTTGAAAATCGATACCAACTGGACCATCACGCCCAGCTTGATCAACGAGGGCGGTTTCGGCTTTACACGCTTTACGGAGGGGTCCAGCAACCGCTTCAACGGCACTGCCTGGACCACGGCGCAGGGATGGCAGGGGCTGCAAAACCTCTTCTACAACGGCATTCCCGAGATGGACTTCAACAACATCCAGAAGTTGAATGCCGATCGCCTCACCGGTCTCACCAAATCCAATACCTATGACTATACCGACGTGCTGATCTGGACCAAGGGACGGCACACCATGAAGTTCGGCCTCAACATCCAGACCCTGGAGGCCATTACGCCCCTGGGGTTCAACGGCTCTGACAACTACGGCACGTATTACTTCAACACCAGCGGCAGCACCGGCTTGTTTACCGGGGTGGACTTTGCCGACTTCCTGCTTGGGATTCCCAACGCCAGCTTTTACGACGTCGTGCGCCAGGACAATAATGGCATTTCCGCCCACTACCATTTCTTCGGCCAGGATGAGTGGCGGCTGAATTCGAAGCTCACGCTCTCCTACGGACTTCGCTACGAATATCACCCCGGCTACTACGATCGTTACGGCGATATCGGCAACTTCGATCCCACGGTTGCCTTGTCGGGGCGCGTGCTTTACCCCCAGGGCAAGCAGGCGCTGCTGGCGCAGAGCTACCTGGCCAGCGCCAACGCCTGCAATCCGGACGGCGTGAACAATACCAACTCGGAGGTGATCAACGGCGCCCCCTGCATGCCGGTCGTGGGGAACTCGGATGCGCACTATCCCGCCGGCCTGAAGAAGGTTCCGCATCTGCGCTTCATGCCGCGTTTCGGCTTCGTGTACCGGCCCGCGAACAATGATCGGTGGGCCATCCGGGGCGGGTTCGGTATCTACCAGATCAACATGCTGGGTTCCAGCTTCTACTCGCTGACCGGCACGGTGCAGGCGAAGACCCAGGCCTTCACCAACAGCTACGACCCCGCCACCCACGCGATCGGTTTCATGTGGCCGCAAGTCTATTCCGGCTCGGGCACTTCGGGCGGGACCACCAACTACGGCCAGGACTACTTCGGCACCGCCAACAGCGTGGACTGGAAGGATCCGTACACCGAGCAGTGGTCGCTCTCGGTTGACCACGATCTGGGTTCAGGCTATGCGGTGCGCGCTTCCTACATTGGCTCCGCGACGCGCCAACTGGTCTGGGCTCCGGACGAAAACACGCTGCCATTTTCGACCACTGTTTCGGCGTTTGACCAGCCGTTCGCCGCGCGCCTGTTCCCCAACTGGGGCCGCATCAACACCCGCGCCACGGGCGCCAACGCCACGTATGAGTCATTCCAGGCGGAAGTGAGTCACCGCATGCAGCAAGGGCTCGAATTCCACTCCACCTTCAGCTATGCCGATGCCAATGCCGATAACCAGGGACCCGCCAATGTGGGCTTTGGCGGGGAGGGCGGCGGAAACCGGGCCACCTCGATCCTTAGCCGCAAGGCTGACTACGGCAAGGTGTACGGCACCCGCCGGCTGCGCTGGAACACTACCGGCCTCTATGACCTGCCGTTCGGCCGCGGAAAGATGATCGGGGCCAATGTGTCCAAACTCGCCGACGCCGCCATTGGCGGCTGGAGGCTGGCTGCGATCTTCACCACCCAGACTGGGGCTTATATCACGCCGTACTTTCCCAGCGGCCAGGAAGACCCATCCGGGACCGGCTCTGGTCTCACGACCACCGCGGCCGGCTGGGATCCCGGCCCCCGCAACCAGTATGCCGACCGGGTGACTGGCGTCAGTACCAATCCCACCGGGAAGGGACGCCTCAACTGGATCAACTCCGCTGCGTTCGCTTGCCCTGGCGATAACAAGTGGTCGCTCGGCAATCCGTGCCTGACCGGTAGTGGCTCCGGACCCCATCCGCTGCCAATCGGTCGCTTCGGCAACGCTCCCAACGGTTCGGTCGAAGCCCCGGCCTGATCAATCTTTCAGCGGGTCTCAGCAAGTCGTTTACGATCACGGAGCGGTTCCACGTGAAGGCGGAGGGCACCTTCACCAATGTGCTTAACCACACCAACCTCGGCGATCCGTACACGAACCTGAGTGCGTCTAACTTTGGAATCGTGAGCTCCAGTATCGGGGCGGACTTCGGCGGAGCCCGTACCGGGCAGATTGCGGTGCGTGCCGAGTTCTAACGCGATTTCGTTAATCTATTCATGGCGGCGTGAACTGATTCAGTTCACGCTGGTTTTTTTGATGGGCGCATGCATCCCAAGGAGGACCTTCGATCCCAACGATCTTTACAACTCCTGTATGCGATCGTGCGTCCAATGCCCAGAAGGTATGGCAGAACGCAAATCAAGCCCCGAGGGGCGTCTGCTGTCCTTTTTTTGCCGTTCCGCGTCCGCCATGCACGTTTGCGGTAAGCAGGGGGGACTTTGATACGCTCAGGCATTCTTCGGGCACACTGAAGGGAGAGATTTTGTTATGGCAGAAGACAACAGAATCAATGGATTTGCATGGTTTTTAGCGGGTTTGGGCGTAGGTGCACTGGTGGGGATTTTGTATGCTCCCAAGAGCGGACGCGAAACTCGGGACGACCTGGCAAACAGCGCCCGGGAGGGCACCGAATACCTGCGCAATCGTAGCAAGCAAGTGGCGGAGCAAGTCGGCACCCTGGTCGACAAGGGCAAGGAACAAGTGGGCGAGTATGTGGATCGCGGCCGCGAGGCGGTGGATCGTGGTCGGGCCCAGTGGGAAGACTTTGTGGAGCGGGGAAAGAGCCTGGTCGGAGAACAGGGTTCGCGCGTAGCTGCTGCGGTGGATGCGGGACGCCAGGCCTACAAGGCCGGCAGCGCTCCCGCCGCTGCCGGTACCGCGGGGACGGGTGTAACGAGTTCGCCGGCGACGACCACCGGCTCGTAGCCTCTGGCTTC
>Ga0207098_10396_pt1 | contig 13091 bp, 11 predicted proteins | sample Alteio_BWMinHeat_84_FD_153548 | JGI IMG/M metagenome (GOLD analysis project Ga0207098, IMG submission 153548) | Enriched cells from forest soil in Barre Woods Harvard Forest LTER site, Petersham, Massachusetts, United States -... | ecosystem: Environmental > Terrestrial > Soil > Temperate forest >...
GTGCTCGGCACAGATCAACCCGAACATCAGCGCTGCCGGAGCCATCCGAACGACGCTCTGGCAAAGCAAATCCTGGTATGACGCTCTGGAAGTGAATGTCGAAAAGAAGCTCAGCCACGGTGTTCGAGTGCAGGGCGCCTTCACATGGAGCAAGACTGAGGATACGTCATCAGGCAGTTTTGCAGGCGATAACTTCGCCGGTGACGTCAGTCCCACTGTTCCCTGGTGGGACTTGGGAATAGTCAAAGGGTTATCGGACTTCAATGTTGGGCGCAACTTAGTGATTAACGCGCTGTGGCAAGTCCCAACGCCGAAGTCGTTCACTGGGCCATTCTCGTGGATGGCCAGAGGATGGGAACTAGCGGCAATCGCCACGATAAGTGACGGCACCCCTCTATGGCCCTTGAGTGCGAGCGGAGACTTGATGGGTCAAGGGAACAGCGAGCCGATCGCTATTCCGAGCGTCGTCGCAGGTTGCTCGTTGATTAATCCATCGTCAGGACGGACAGGCAGTCTGCAATACATCAATCCCAATTGCTTCACCAACGCCCTCGCGCCAAGTCAAGCCTTTGCGAACGCGAATTGCGACCAAGGATTCTTTACGCGGTTCAAGCAATCTAACCCGTCCATACCGGCGCCGAACCCCCTGACGTGCATCAATCTCTTGGGCAATCTAGGGCGCAACACGATTATCGGTCCCGGATTATTCAACCTTGATTCCTCAATGCTGAAGGATAACCCAATCAAGAAAATCTCGGAACAGTTCAACGTACAGTTCCGAGTTGACTTCTTCAACATCCTGAATCGTGCGAACTTCAACGCCCCGGTCGATAACCTCCAGCCGTTCGATGGTAATGGCGCGCCTGTCGGAGGTTTTGGTCAACTGGATTCGGTGGGGCCCGCGAGGGAGATTCAGTTCGCGATGAAGGTTATCTGGTAGCTGTCTAAACCTGTCGGCGTGACTTCGGCAACTATTGTTCCCGTATGCCGGGGTCGCGCCGTCACTATTCGATCGATGGTGCTCTCAGTCCACAAAGAGGCCGTGCAAAGCGACTTTCGCCGCGCAAGACCTCGGGACAGCCAGTGCTGCTGCGGATTCGCCTTACCGACGGTGCCGCGGTCCGATCTCACCGCCTGAGGTCCACGAGCGCTTCTGGTCTCGTTCCACGAAAGGGAACAATGCACCGCGTTAGCCAAAGGCACAGCCAAGCCGAAAATGCGAGAAGTGATTGAGGAGAAAAAAGGTTCATTGCGCAAGATTGCCAGCGGTTGGGACGGTTTCGGGAGCATTGACACCTCTTTCGACACCTGTCGAGCGCTTAAGACACCTGAATTCGAATCACATCTGCCGTTCGATCTCGCTTTTTCTCGCTACGTCGCGTGGGCCTAGTCGCTTGAGTCAATGGGGAGAAGATCGACGTACTCACTGGACCGCGATCCGGATGTTGCGAGGAAGTTTCGTCAATGAGGGAGACTGGTTACAAGAACTGTTAGGGCCTAGTTCGACAAAATCTTTGGTGCCGGGCGGGTTGCCGGCAGGTCGTTCCGGAATATTGTAAGCAAGTCCACAGGGCGGCGCCTTTAATCTGCCTCTAAGCCCTCGACATCCTTCCGACAATTCGGGGTACCAGCTTTCGGGGAATCAGGCGCTGCGCAAAAACGCCGAACTTATTGAGACCTCCAAGCACTGTCAGCCCACCCCCTTTGTCAAAAACTCGTAGTGCGTCGCGTGCGACTTCCTTTGGACTATGATAAGTGCTCGCCCATCTATCGCGGACCGGCCGTCCCGAGCAGCCATTCTCGTTCTTGAGCAGCCTTCCGGGGCAGACCGTTACCACGGCCACCCCTGAAGCTCGCAATTCCTGCTCCAACGCTAGTGAAAAAGTCGTAACGAAAGCTTTCGTTGCGGCATACGCACTCGCAAAAGGAATGGGTTGGAAGCCGGCGGTCGATGAGATGTTGATGATGCCTTTCTCCCGTCGTTCCAACATTCCCGGAAGGAGGCTATAAGTGAGCTCAATAACAGCCTGGTTGTTGAGGCGGAGCATGTTCAATTGTTGGGTCAGAGACAGCTTACGGAACTCTCCGCGAACTCCAAAACCAGCGTTGTTGACAAGCAGGTCTATAGGAATGCAGCTGCTCGAGAGCTGCTCCGCGAGGAGTTGGCCTGCTCCTGGAGAAGATAGATCAACCTGAACCGTCATTACAGTGACCGGGCTAGAACGGCGCAGCTCAGCCGCGAACGCCTGGAGGGGTTCCGGCGAACGCGCGACGAGCACGAGATTGTAATGGCGTTCCGCGAGTTCGCGGGCAAACGCCATTCCGAGCCCGCGGGACGCACCTGTGACAAGAGCAAAGCCTTCGCGCTTCATTTCAGTTCCTGCTCAGAGATTGGCGCACAGCGTCCGGGTATCGCGTGTCGAACACGCCGTCCCAAAAACGCGTAGTGATGCCGTAGCCTTTGTTAATGCCACGGGGGCTGTGGTGATACAGGTGATACTTCTTGAGACGGCGGAACAGTGGGACCTTGGATTTCGAGAAGTGCAGCGCGTAGTGTAGCCACTCCTCGGCGACGTAGCCTTGAACGACGCCTGCAAGCAGTACGGGAGTGGTATACACGGGAAAGAGAAAGCTGACTGGCACCGCTACAAAAAACAGCGGCAGAATATCCTTCAGTTCGCCGCTGATGTGGTGTCCATCGAACGGCCGCATGTGATGATCCCAATGCAGGGGATCGAGACGTTCATGCAGGAACCGTCGGATCATCCCTTTACCCGGAGGAAATCGTCCGTGAAGAACATAGCGGTGAAAAAGATATTCGACTAGCGTCCAGGTCGCGCAGCCCGCCAAGAAAAACGCCGCAGCAATCCGAGAATGCGTCGATAACGACGCGATTAGCAATATCAGACCCACATATGTGGTGTAGAAGATGGTCAGTGGATAGAGACGGTAGCGAGCGATGGCGGCCTGGCGTTGCTTGTAGGTTTCGAAGCGAACTTCAACGGGTCGCTGATGACCGAGCGAGAGGGCTGCGAACTGTGACATCGATTTTCTCCATCCTTGCGGGAGTTGCGGAAAATTATTCAAAGCTCCCGGTGGCTCCCTGGAAGCCGTTCATCGCTTGCTTCCACAGCCACTTCATCACCCGAGCTGTGCTGTAGCAGTAGGCGACGTTGTATCCCAATGTCGAAAAGCAGTTTGGCTCGCAGCCCTGTTTCATCTCCGAGAGTTGTTGGAGGTCGAACTTCTGATTGCCGACAGCGCCCCAGTCGTACTTCGCGTTGTACATGGGGAAGCACGGAGCGAGTGTTCCATTGGTCCGGATGATCAACCAGTTCTGGCCAGCGCGGCATCCCCAGTGCTCGCCGGCACCCCGCATGAAGCCCTTCATGTTCTGCAGGCGGGTAATTGAATCAACCATCTTCCAACCCTGGCGCTGCTTGTCGATAAGCCAATCGAGCAACCCGTCCACTGCGGGGAAATCATCCTCCCGGATGTACGTGTCGTTTTCGTGAAGATGCTTGAAGTGGCCTTGCTCCATCATCGGAGCCTCGTTTACATGGAAAGTGATCGAGATGCCGTTTTCGTGTGCAATAGTCGCGAGTTCCTTCACGTCCTCAATATTGGTGCGGCAAATGTTGGTGTTGAAAAACACGGTATACCCGTAACGGTATTGCCGACGCACCAGGTAGTCGAAGTTCGAACGCACGTGCTCAAAGGCTTTCGGAAGTCCCGGCTTTTCCTTGATGGCATCGACGGCAAAATTGATGGTGGCGATGCCGGCATCGGCGAGACGGTCGGTGACGTCGGGCCGCAGCAGCCTTGCATTTGTTGCCAGATAGATCCAGAAATCTTTCTTAGCTGCGTAGTACATGACCTTGTGAACGAAATCCGGGCGCAGCAGAGGCTCGCCACCGGTCGGAGCGAGCACGCGGCACGGGGTGGAGTGCAGCCAGTCGATGGCACGTCGCGCCGTGTCTTCGGTCATTCCTTGGACTCGATTGTCGTAGGACCAGCAGTAATGGCAATCCAGATTGCATTTCCATTCGGTAAAGAGGTAGGCAATGATCGGTTGAAACTCGCCCGGCAGGATGCGTGACTTGAAATAAGGAACCATCCAGCCCCGCATCGTATCTACGACCTTGGAAGCGGGCCAGTGCCGCTTCCCGGTCTGGAGGACTGTCTGGTGGGCGGTGATGTCGGCGGCATCAATCTCATGCAACAGTTGGGGATGCTGGGGGAAAACTGGCGAGGGCAGCGCAAGAGTGGGTCGGACCTCGCGCACTGCCCAGGCCAGTGGAGGGGGATCGAGTTGCCGGGGCTTCTGTAGAAGTTCGTGGAGTGGTACATCGAGCCGGAACGGCTGCGTCGGCAGAGTTGGCAATGTCTGAATGGATTCTGAGGTTGAACTGGCCATGAACCCTCCTAAGTAGAATTGGGAAAAATCGAATTTGAGCTTTCACTGGGCTGCAGTCTCAGATTGGGCGACGAGCGGCGACCGCCGCGTCTCCATACGCCTCGAACCACTGCCCCCTTACCCGCCAATAGCCAGTGCATTGCGATTGCCAAAGTCTCTTTCGGACCCGACCTGTGCCAACTGATTGAAGACAGAAGAGGTTGGCTCTATAGGACTACGTTCGACTGAGAGAGTGTCAAAACTTTCGACACTTCTGTCGAAAAGTGTCAAGCGTCTGCGACACCTGGACCCAATCATCATTCGTCTTTCGTTTCGCTGCTTCTTAAAACCACGCGTTCATTCTGTCGTTTGGGGCATCTAATCCGATCGGTGCGGATCAACGCCAATGGCACTACGCTTGCAAGTCCAAGTGCAGGGGAGAAAGGGCCAAACTTGACGATCATGATTACCGAAACCGCAGCGGATTGGCAGGCTGGCTCGTGTCTCTCAACGAGCCAATTCCATTGATGACAGCGGGGAGCGAATGTTGCGGTCTATGTAAAGCCAAGTCGCGTAGCTCGTCGCCAGCGATGGAGACGTCGAGCGCGGGCTTGGCCGACTCAGAATCGAGTCATCTGAGTAGGCGATGGCTTAGAGCCTACCTGTCTTCCGAGCCTGGGTTTAGTTGTCTGTTGGAACCCCAGTCAAGTTTAGAATTTCGCTTCTGGGCAGCCGACACATTCCCGGCGGCCAGCCCTTGACGGGTCCTAAGTTACCGCGACCTTAGCCGCTTCCCCATTAATAGGCTGACGGCGAGTCTGGCAAGCCATTTGCATATTACAGAGCGCGAGAAGAAACATTGAGGAGAGAGGCCCGAGCAGGCGCAAGCGCAATCCTTGCGAGGCATTCATGTGTCTTCCACTGAAAACGAATGTCAGAAGCCCTTCGATGCGTAGCCCAGTTTCCTCGATGGAATTGGGATTTGGTTTTGACCGCCGACACATCATCTGTTTGCATCTTCCAGCGGGGCTCCTATTTTGTCTCTGGTTCGTGTCTGCCGCGTTCGGATTTCCGCCAAGGGCGCAATCTAATGACACCCAAGCTCGCGCATCATCAATTACGGGAAACGTAAACGTGACCACGGGTCAGGGACAGACAAGCAAACTTGCCGGTGTCGCCGTGAAAGTAAATGATCCGAACACGGGCGTTGAGTTGCAATCAACACTCACCGATGAGAATGGTCACTATCTATTTACGCAATTGCCGGCGGGAATGTATGTCCTGGAAGTCCAAAAGGAGGGTTTCAAGGGATGGAGCAAGAATCTCACTTTGGATCAAGGCCAAACTGCAACGGAAGACGTCAATCTCGAAATCAACGCGGTCGACCAACAAATTGAAGTTCGCGGGGAGGCAATCGAAGTTTCCACTCAAAGCGCGCAAGCTTCCGTCAAGCTTGACAACCGGGATTTGGACACTCTGCCGCTTGCGCAACAGAAATTCACGGACGCACTGCCTCTTACTCCTGGGGTGGTTCGCACGGCTGAAGGGAAGCTGAATTTCAACGGACAGGCGGAAAGCCAAGGCACCCTGCTTGTCAACTCCACCGAAAACGTCGATCCAGTGACGGGAAGCTTCGCAATTCCGGTGCCCGTAGACGTGATTCAAAATATGAATGTGCATAGCACTCCGGATTCCGCCGAATATGGCGGTTTTTCAGGAGGCATGACGCAGATCGAAATCAATCCACCCCCCGATGCATGGAATTTCAGGCTGCACGACTTCCTTCCCGGCACTCGAGGAAAGAACGGCCACATGGTTGGAGTCGCTGATTTCACACCGCGGCTCGTATTCGGCGGCCCATTAATTAAGGATAAGGTGAACTTCACAGAGGAGTTGGCGTATGAAGTGAGAAATCAGCCGGTGCGCGGGTTGTCCTGGCCGGTGAACGAAACGAAGACCAGGAGCATGACCTCGTTTACAGAATTGCAGGCGATCTTGTCTCGGAGCAACATCTTGGACGTAAACATCAATGTCTTTCCGCTGCGTAGACAGTTCGCAGACATCAGCGCTTTGGTTCCGCAATCCGCATCATCCGACTATGGGCAGAATGGAGTCTCAGTCGGGATTTCCGACAATCTCCAGTTGAGCGCGGGCGGACTCCTGATCCTCGCGTTTCGCTACACCAGATTCGACAGCCATGGTCACGGTCAAGGCCCCGAAGATATGCAGATTACTCCCGAGGGTTGGGGGGGCAATTTCTTCAATTCGTGGTCTCGGGTTGGCGACGAAGTGGAATTTCGCCCCGCTTTTCAGTTGGCTGAGAAATCGTGGCACGGTCTTCACGAATTAAAGATCGGTGTGGATGTTTCCCGCAGGTCTTATGAGGGGAGCAGCAGTTCTCATCCTGTCGAATTGCTGAGACAGGATGGCAGTATGACAGAACAAATCTCGTTTCAGGGCCAGGGTCAGCTCGACGGGGCGTCTACTGAAGCAGGAGAATTCATTGAGGACCATTGGATCCTCGATCCACATCTGGCATTGGACATGGGCGCGCGCCTGTCGAGCCAATCCATTGGTCGCAGCGCAGCACTCGGCCCGCACATCGGCGTCGCATATTCTCCGCGACGGAATGGAAGAACTGTGATTCGTGTCGGTGCCGGTACCGTTTATGGCCATGTGCCCTTACTCGCCGCGGACTTCATCAACAACCCCACACGCGTGATCACCTTCTTTGATCCATCCGGAACGATGATCGGCGGACCAGTTTTGCTCCAGAACACGTATCTGCAATCCGTTGCCGTATCCGACGCGCAATTGAGCAGTCAGACTCCGAGAACCAGCCCGCGTAACTTCACTTGGAGTTTTGAAGTAGAGCGGGAAATTTCACAAGCAGTCAGCCTGAAAGTGTCCTATATTGATAGTCAGACTCGAAATCTCTTTGTAGTAGACCCGCTATTTAGTGCAAGCGGAGGTGACTCGATGCTGGCGCTGGCGAACACCGGCGCTTCACGCTACCGGCGTGTCGAGGCCACCATCCATGCCCAACCTTCCGAGCACGACGAGCTGAATGTTTCCTACATCTGGAGCCGGGCACGAGGCGACCTCAACACGCTCGCGGACATCTACGTGCCATTCGAGATGCCCGTGATCCGTCCGAATGCATCTGGCATTCTTCCATCCGATGTCCCCGAGCGGGTAGTGGGTTGGGGGATTTTCAAAATTCCATGGAAATTGACAGTGAGTCCCGTGATAGATGTTCATGCGGGGCTGCCATACTCTAATGTGGATGCGCTCCAAAATTATGTAGGCACGCCTAACAGCCTGCGCTTCCCCGTATTTTTCTCGCTTGATGGAAGGGTCTATCGCGAGTTTTCGCTGCGGCTGCCGTTCAAGGGCCGCCCGACTAATCGAAAGTTTCGGCTCGGTCTTTACTCGTTTAATCTGACAAATCACCAAAACCCGCTCGTTGTGTATAGCAATATTGCGTCGCCCATGTTTGGGCAATTCGCAGGATTCCAACATCGTGTCAACGGGTTTGTGCTGGATATGATCAATTAGGGAACAGAAATGGCGGATAATGAAAACGAACTGGACACTATCCGTCATCTGGCGTGGTTCTAGAGCACTACGCGCATGATACAGTGGCGGAGGCCGAACGTGTCCCCGGGAGCGCCAGTCGAGAGACTGCCGCCCCTGGGATCGCGGGCAACATAGTTTCGGAGGAGACATGGCAATCCCGTTATCGAAAATCAGACACTTTCTTGTGGTCCTTATTGTCATCGGTACGATGATGAATGCAACTGGTGCGTTAGCGCGGGAGGATGATGACGAAAAGAACTCAGATATCACGACACCGCTGGACCCGCCCCGCCCAGGCGTTAATGCGACTCTTCTGTTCACTGAATTGCTCACGCATAACGAACTTAGGAATAATGCCTTGCTCGGCTACAAAGAACAGAGGACCTACGAAGTGACCGACATGGCCGGCAAGGTTCGCGCCCAGCAAAGCGGGCAAATGGAGTATCACGCGCCTGACAAAAAGGCTTTTGTCACGACTTCTGAATCCGGATCGGGGGTCGTACGCCATCTGGCTCTCAGACCTTTGATCGCCAGTGAGATTGAGGCAGCGTCGGGAAAGCAGCATCACGATACCTCCATCACCCCTGCGAACTACACGTTTGAACTTGTTGGCGAACAACAAGTGGGTCCGTACCGCTGCTATGTCGTCCAGGCGACGCCAAAACGACCTGACAAATATCTGTTTGAAGGCAAGGTGTGGATTGATTCGGAGGACTACGCGATCGTTCGGATCGCCGGGCATCCCGCGAAGAAACTCTCCTTCTGGATAGAACGAGCCGATTTCGTGCGTGAGTACCAAAGAATAGACGGATTCTGGCTGCCCAAAAAGGACGAAACATTTGTAACGGTCAGACTGTACGGGAAAAAGATACTCATCATCGACCATCAAAACTACGATTTGACCGGCGCGCGAAAGAACGAGGAGTCAGCTCAGAATTCGGACAACTAAGGATTTTCACGAAATCAAAGGTTTCCGACCCAGTTTGTGACTTATGGCTTTCAGAGATGTGTTCCCCGCTGATCGGGATGGACCTATTTCATCGATTCGATGGAGTGAAGACCCACGATCAGTTTATCGGCGGAGTGACCGGCGCGCCGGCCTGACTCGCGGTGGAGATCGATAAGAGGGCGGAACCGTTTGGGTTCACCACCGATGAAGGCGATTATCTGCGGGAGTCCAAGCATCCCGGCGCGAGAGAACGATTCGGGGGTGGCGCCGACGCCGATCCAAATCTGCAGCGGATTTTGCAGCGGACGGCGGTGGCGAGGCAGTATCGCAGTTTAATAACGAAGGACAACACCCGGAAAGCTGACCTGAGGACTTACATATCTCGGTGGCCAACGGTTCAGCTCTCGAGCACGACGAATAGCAAGGCCAGAAACAGCGCAACGATGCGCGCAAGAATATCGCGTAACGCAACTATTCCGCATCTCTTTGTTGAGAAGTGTTTGCGGAAAATCAGAGCATTGGTTGAAATCTTTAGCGCCTGTCGTTCGTCGGGCAGCTTGTGGCAATCGACAGAAAAGCTCACGCGAATTCCTCCCCTCGTCACCGGCGAACAAGAAAGAAGTAGTACCAAACTATTCTGGAAATGCTCATTAATCTCCTCCGCGGGCGTACCGATCACATTGCAATCATTCCGTTGCCGCAGCTCTGTATCTTCCGGAGGGTCGTGCGATTGACCCTGACAATTTCGGCTGGGATATTGTTTCCTTCCGTTAATTGCGCAGACTTTCGCGACATCTACTTCTGTTTGGGTGGATAGTTCTTCAGTAGTTTCCCAATAGCCTTGTCCAGGTTTTTCGTGTTCTTTTCAGGGATTGAACTGGGATCTATTGTCTTGGTCGCCTGGCCGGTCCAGACGAGCCGCTTCATTTCTGGGTCAAACATGTCAAGAACCAGTGTGCCGATACTGATCGTCGAACTAGTCCACGTAGCCATGCCGCCGCCGAAGCGTCGATCACCTGTGCCCCAGGCATCCCATTGAACTTCCCGATCGACGGCCGTCTGGTAGCCAATATAGACGTCAGCCTGGTCGCTATCAGTTTTGGTCATCCCTTTCGACGCCAGTTGTTTGTCCACAGACTGCTTGATTTCCGCGTCCATAATCTGATTGGGGTAAGCACCGCCCATCGTCACCCATTTATACGTACGATATTTCGAGAAATCCGTGTTCGGCATAAAGTTGTAGCGCACGTCTTGCGCGCATAACGTCCCCGCTGTTACCAACAGCAGTGCTACGACCAGCGCCGATAAAAAGAGTTTACTTTCTTGTCCTACTCGCATTTGTGCCTCCTTAAGCTTCTTCTTTCGTATTACTGCGCCAGAGCTCTTGTTATGCCTTTGGCCACCCCTCGGATAGGGCAAGCGCCATACCAAACTTGCAGTGTCGTAAGTCGCTGAATTCTTAGGGGACGACTGTGGGAAGTCGGAAATGTCGACGTTGAAGAAGTTGAAAGGGTCCAAACTGTCGACCCTGGCGACCGGAGCAGAGTTCGACCCTCTTAGACGCAAACTTCCCTTGCGAGTTTGATGATCGGGGAATGGACCAGCTATCGGAAGCAGCGGGGGACACATGAAATGGGTAATTACTTCAGCAGTTCATCAGCGTAACGGACAGGAACAGCCAAGTTCGAGCCGCCGAAATCTTTTAGAATGGCGGAGTTCACACCAATGACCTTACCGTCGCGATTGAACAGCGGTCCGCCGGAACCGCCGGAAGTTGTCGCCGCGTCGTAAACAATCTCGTCCGTTAAAACATCTCCGATGTGTCCCTGGGTCGTCGTTGGGCGAATCAGATGTTGGGCAGCCATCTGCGAAAGCATCTGAGTCACGCCTTGGGCGCTTTCCGCCACTTTTCGGGTGACGTCGCTCGATGCGCGGGCCAGAATGCCTTCGATTCCCGTAGGATAGCCAATCAGGACGACCGGATCGCCCGACACACTGGCTTCACTCCGGTCATCGAGCTCCAGGAGTGCGGTGTGAGGTGGTGCCGGAGTCTGTAACTTCAGAGTTGCCAGATCGGCATGGTGCGAAATCCGGTCGAGGTTGACTATGATGCCTTGAGAGGTTCCAGGGAAGTACGCCGTGTAAGACACGACGAATGCGGCGGCACCGAGATCGAGAATTTGCTTCAATTCCATGTCAAACACCCAAGGCTCCGCAATGTGATGGTTCGTGAGCAGACGTCCGTCCCGTGTTACGAGAAATCCGGTGCCAAAGAAGTCAACTTGCAGCGGTGGTCCTGTTCCGTCAGTCTCAAGAGTTACCATCCCCTTATCGTCTACGCGAGCTTGACCCGAGGCATCTGCAGCGATACGAATTAACTGTCCGGAATCCTTGTCGCGAAAACCCACAACCACGTGCAGGAAGCAGACGCTTGGCCCATATGTGTGTACAATTGTTTCCGCGATTCGGTCCTCATTTTCCAGCCGGTCAAGGCGATTCTGAGTCCTCAAAAGCTGATTCGCGAGGGATTTGTCATTTGTGTCGCCCTCCTCCGACATCTTTTTGCGAGCATGTTCAGTTTGTACTTGCAAAGACTCACGAGTTCCCGGCGCGTTATTTACATTCAAAGATTCGCGTGCCGATTCTACGTGGCGAAGGAGTTCTCCCTGCTGAAGGAGTCCGTCGTTCAGCCGCACAACATTCGCATTGAGTTGGAGCGTATCCTTGCGGCTGCGGCGGTTCGAGATAACCGTTGTGACTGCCGCGAGAAGGGTGGCCGCGCTGAGAGCACAAACTATGGAAAGGACCCAAAAACGACGTCGGGACATCACCTTGCTTATCAGGTTCTCGGCGGCGCTCTCCGCCAAGCGTTCTCTTTCGAGTGCGTCCTTCAGTTCCGCCTCACACTTGAGTTCAGGTTGCTTTTGACGAATCTGCGTTCTGATCTTTGCGGCGAATTCCAATGCCTCAAATGGAGACGAGACTACGTCGTCGGCACCCAGATCTAGACCGACGGCACGCTCAATTGCATCTCCGTGAACAATCATCACAATTTTGAGAGTTCGCAGATCAGGACGTGCCTTGATCTGGCTGATCAACCCGCCGCAGCTAAGGTTGGATGGCGATGCTTCCGTGATCAGGAGTTCCGGTGAACATGCGAGAATTTGATCAATAGTCAAGCTGTGCTCTGCGGCTATGTCATAGCCCTGACCTGACAGGGCGTGTCCGACGGCTTGGGTAGATTCCGTACCGAGGTTGAGGAGAAGAATGCGCATGGTCAAGTTGTCCCCCTATCCGTGAAAGACTGCTCAGCGCGCCTGAGACCTTGCAAATTTCCTCGACCGGTGGATAAGACACCTTCGGTCAAGACGCATGCAACTCAAGTATTTGGTCGCGCCGCCTCCAGGATTTCTACCTTCGATTCGAACTTTCCATCCTGGTGATCCTCGAACTTGTGGACTTGCCGGCCCTTACTCGTAAATCGCTAACTGAATCCACGTGTCGTAATCAGTGATTGAGGCCGTGGCGTCTACAATTTGTCGGACCTCAGCTTGTCCTCCCCCATTAGTTCACCCGACGCCAGGTCGGGTCGGGGTCGTATTCGGTCATCATGTTCGCGACATTTGTTGTATCCGGCCCGAGATCTTTCTCGTAGACCACACCCCGCTCGTTCACGATAAACGTCACAACACCTGATGAGCGATATTCAGCCGGGTAGGCTATAAAGGCGAAGCCGCTGACCAACTTGCCGTCTAGCAGGTAACTTTGCGCGCCACCTGGGGCCTGATTCCCTTGGCCCGTCAAGATGCGGAAGTAATAGCCATTGAACGGAATCGCGTCATCGTGGGCGGCGGCACTCGTTAATTTTGCGCCTTCCTGACCGGCATCCGCTATGAGCGGATTGACGGTACCGCCGAATTCGTCCGCAGCTTCGGACCAGGACAACCCATTGTGGGTCCCTTTATCGCTGACGAAGCGTTCCGCGTACGCGTGCTGCCCATCACGCGCCTTCGCGTGATACTCCTTCTCCGCATCCACAAGTTGATGGCAGGCGGCAATTGCGGCCAGCTCATTCTTGCCAATTCGCCGCATCAGAATTTCCTCCTTGCCGGCATCCGTATCGAAGAACCAGGCGCCGTTCTGCTCTACCAACGGGATGGGAAGCGG
>Ga0207098_10433_pt1 | contig 13069 bp, 14 predicted proteins | sample Alteio_BWMinHeat_84_FD_153548 | JGI IMG/M metagenome (GOLD analysis project Ga0207098, IMG submission 153548) | Enriched cells from forest soil in Barre Woods Harvard Forest LTER site, Petersham, Massachusetts, United States -... | ecosystem: Environmental > Terrestrial > Soil > Temperate forest >...
CCGCGCCGAGAAGAGCAGATGTAGGTTAGATGCAGGTGCATTTCTGATCACCTTCCTGCTGGACCGATGTCCAAGCATCGAGGTACGGGCATGATTCTTCCGGTGAACCCTGCCGGGCGTAAGGCCGCTTTCCAGGGTGGCAGTTTCGAAATCCGGCGGGCTCAGAAAACAGGTATCCAGCGATGACGGTCCTGCCTGCCATACACAGATGAGTATGATTAGGCGCATCAAATGTACCAAATTAACTGTTTTTCCTCTGCACCGGTATACTAGAGCGGCCCTTCTGTCCCCATAATCCCCCTAAAACGTCGGCTAAGTATCAAGACAACGTAGGGAAACACAGGTTCCCCTCGGTCTCGCTGACATTTTTGATCGCAAATCCGGAAATGGCGAAAAGGGAGTTTTGGAGGCCTGAACGGAGCAGATTTCGGCTTCTGGCTGCGGCCCGTTTCATGGTCCTGGCGGCCTCCTGAGTCAGGGTCTGGTCCACGGTCCCGGCCGCGTGCGCGCGAGCTTGTGTTCGTCCGGCAGGCAGGAATGGGCCGGGAGCGCCGTGTGACCACGCGCAAATTGTCCGGCAGCAGGACATGGATGCCAGGCAGAACATTCTGAGAAATCCCATCATGGTTTTGTGGTGGGCGAGCTGGATCTGGTCCTTTGCTCGAAGGGCTGGCAGGAGCCCCCGGCGCGTGCGCGCGCGAGTTTGTTTTGGTTCGGCAGGACGGAAGCACCTGGTCTTCATCAGCATGCGCAGGAAGTTGGCCGAGGCTGCCTCATTTACGGCCACAACCGCCCGGGGCTTGATGAGGGTGATGAACCCGTCTTCGTTGTTCAGCACGTGAGTGACGGTTTCGACTTCGATCGGGCCCATCATTCCCGTGGAGGGATCCATGATCAGCAGGACGTCCATGGGCTCGATCTCGGGGATGCCTCTGAGCATGCCGAAGCGCGGGGATTCAGCGTCGAAGCCGACCTGGTCACGCCCGAGGGCGCCTCCGCGTCCACAATCCGGGTTGATGAAGAAGCGTTCCGCCGCGTGGTCAGAAATCTTCTCGACAACGCCGTGAAGTACTCACCCGTCTGCCGCACGGTGTGGGTGGATGGGACGATTTGCGATCGCCGTGTGCTGATCTCGGTGCGGGACCAGGGCATGGGAATCAACGCCGAAGAGAAGCAGGCGATCTTCCAGAAGTTCGTGCGCGGGCAGGCGGCTAAGAGAGCCGGGATCAAGGGAACCGGCATCGGTTTAGCCATGGTGCGGCAGATATCGGAGGCCATGGGTGGGGAAATCCGCGTGCAAAGTGAAGTCGGGGTCGGCAGCACATTTACCCTTGTGCTACCGTTGGCCGAAGACTGAAAAGGAGCCGTATGGTCAAGGTTCTTGTCATTGAAGATGAACCCGGCATCGCCTTCAGCCTGGAAAGCGACCTTCAAACGGAGGGATACGAGGTCGTCTTGGTGGCCGATGGCGCAGAGGCCGTGCCGCGCGCCCTTTCCCAACCATTCGATCTGATTTTGCTGGATGTGATGCTTCCCAACAAGGATGGCTTTGAAATCTGCCGCGAGTTGCGCCACCGGGGTCTTAAGATCCCCATTATTCTGTTGACGGCCAAGACGCACGAGGCCGAAAAGGTGGTGGGGCTCGATACCGGCGCCGACGACTACGTAACCAAGCCGTTCAGCCCCCGCGAACTGCGCGCTCGCATCCGCGCCCTGTTGCGGCGCGCGAGTGCGGAGCCCGCCGAACACAAGAACGACGGCAACGGGCAGGACATGCATCGCTTCGGCTCCTGTGAACTGGACCTCGGCCGTTTTGAACTGCGCCGCAACGGGCAATGCATCGAAGCCACCACCACGGAGCTCAAGCTGCTGGCAGCCTTCGTCCGCAACCGCGGCAGGCTGCTTACTCGCGAGCAACTGCTCGATGAGGTCTGGGGCACGGGGATTGCCGTTACCGATCGCGTGATCGACAACCACGTCGTGTCACTGCGCAAGAAGATCGAGGATGAGCCCTCAGCACCGCGCTATCTGATCAGCGTGCGCGGCGCGGGCTATCGCTTCGACGGATGAGGGCTTGAGTGTCAGCAAATCCTGACTCAATCCTCACCAAAGCCAGATAACAATCCCATTCAGCCCAGACACCGCTCCTCATCCTTGGTTTATCGAAACTGGAGGTGGGTCATGAAGAAATTCCCGAACGGGACAAGGCGAATGGAAAGAGTCGCCCTTGTTTGCACCTCGATCGGCTTTCTGCTCATGAGCGGTGGGGTGGTTGCTTGCCTCCTTTACCTGCTGCTGACGATGGCGTCACTGGTGTTGGCAAGGCCAGCCGTTGCCCAATCCACACCGGTAGCCGCTGGAGTGCGGCTCGAAGCGGGCATAGAGAAGGAAGACGTAGACGGCGACCTGAAGTCGGCCATGGATATTTACCAGAAGATCGCCGCGGACGCGTCGGCTTCCCGCGATGTGCGCGCCAAGGCCCTGCTGCGGCTGGCTGGATGCGACGAGAAGCTGGGCAAGCGGGCCAAGCAGGTCTACGAGCAGATCGTGCATGACTATGCGGATCAGCCGGCAGCGGTGCAGGCCCGCAAACGGCTGGCGCTGCTGAAACAGCAGGAAAATCCGGCGACGCCAACAACCATCAGTGTCCGCAAGATTGAATGGGCCGGGCTGGGCGAAATGAGCCCATGCGACACGGACGGGCATCGGGCCGTTTACCGGGCTGCGGACGGCAACTTGTACTTTGGCGATCTGACGGGCAAGAGCAAGCGCCTGGTCTTCAAAGTCGAGCCCGGAGATGTGCCAGTTTGGTGCGCATCGAGGGATTTATCCATGATTGCGCTTGGCTTCGCACCCAAGCCTAATCGCCCGGCCAAACTTGCTGTGATCAAGACCGACGGCACAGGCTATCGCGAGCTGGTTCAAGACGATGCGCAGGGAACCGTTCTCGGCGGTGTTGATGGCTTCACACTCGCTTGGTCCTGGGACACCCGCCATCTGTTGGTTTCGGACGAACTTCCCAATGGTGGGTCGCATCTGATGATCGTTGATTTGGCCGACGGCCATCACCGAGAGCTGGCACATGTTCAAAGCGGATACCTCGGGCATGCAAACTTTTCTCCCGATGGTCATTCCATTGCGTACATGACTCTGTCAGGCACAGGATCGGGAGTATACATGCGCATCTTCGTGATGCCCGCCGAGGGAGCCGAGCCTCAACAGGTGTACCAATCTTCGTTTAACGGCGAGGAGGGTGATATCCCGTTTCAGTGGCTCCACGATTGGACCACAGACGGGCGCTATCTGGTGATCTCTGACGCCCATTTCGGAAAAAGTGCGCTGTACCTGCTTCCTTTGAAGAATGGGGTGGCTACAGGGAATCCTGTGTATGTCCGCGACGGAGAGATTAAAGATGCTCACACCACAGCGTCTGGCGCATTGGTGTTCAAGGAAGGGCCGGCTTCTTCGAATGCCTGGAGCGCCTTTCACGCAACCCTCGAGACTGACGGCAAGGTCGGGGCGTGGCAACCGCTTGATATTCGTGGTGGCAATGGTGGCTGGAACCCTGACCCCTCCTTCTCGCCGGATGGGGCGCAGATCGCTTACATATCGGGTGACGAGGAGAAGGGCGGCCGGAACCTTGTGTTGAAGAGCTTGGCGACTGGCCAGGAACGGGTGCTGTACTGGTTCAACAGTGGACAGCCGCATTGCCGGTACGCCTACGATTTGCCGAAGGTATTCTGCTTCGTAGGGTGGCTGGAGAACGCCGGCCACTCCGACCTGGTCTCAGTTGACGTGGAGTCTGGCGCTCTGGAAAAGTTGGCTTCCTTCAGTGACTATCGATTCCATCCCCTCACCCTCCCCGGCAGAGACGGCCAACGGATCTATTTCAAGGCAATGAAGGTCTTTCAGAACGGTCATTTTGGGCTTTGGGAGACGAGCACTCGACAAGACATCGTTGTTGACTCAACCACCAGGGAATTGATGCAATACTACACGCCGACTCCGGATGAACGATGGCTCATCCGTACCGACAGCCGGGGAGTGGCCATGCGGCCAATGTCAGGCGGAGACTGGACATTCCTTGTTTCAACCGCTACCGGAGTTCTTTCAGACCCACACGATACCGTTCCTTATGGCGACTGGATTTTATTCGACGCGAAGGACTCCGAGGGCAAGCGCAGGCTCTATCGGATTCCCATCTCCGGAGGTGAGCCACAACTCATTGGAGAGTTTCCCACTAAGTCGGGGTTGGGGCTGATTACCGACTTACAATTGAGTCGCGATGCTCGCCAGATTATCGCACTGAGCAGGGAGGATAGTAAGTTTAACCTGTGGACGCTGGATAACTTCGAACCCTCCGACAAGAAATGATTCTCGAGTTATCGCCTCTTGGGCTGGCGTCGCCGCAATCAGAGGCCCGTTTGTCAGCACATCCTGACTGAATCCTCACCAAAGCCCGATAACAACCCCATTCAACCCAAACATCACTCCCTCATCCTTGTTTCATCGCAACTGGAGGTGGGTCATGAAGGAATCCTCAAATAGCACAAACCTGGTGGAAGGTAACGCACCTGCGCGCACCACAGCTAGCGGTTTGGCGCCCTGTGGCGGGGTGGTTGTGTCCATCCTTTACGTGCTTCTGACTTTGGTGCTGTTGATTCCGGCAAGGCCGGCATATTCACAGACAGCCCCTGTTGCGGCTGGAGTGCGCCTCGAAGCCGGCATAGAAAAGGAAGACGTCGACGGCGACCTGAAGTCGGCCATGGATATTTACCAGAAGATCGCCGCGGACGCGGCGGCTCCGCGCGATGTGCGCGCCAAGGCCCTGCTGCGGCTGGCCGGATGCGACGAGAAGCTGGGCAAGCAGGCCAGGCAGATCTACGAGCAGATCGTGCATGACTACTCCGACCAACCCGCTGCCGCGCAGGCTCGCAACCGCCTGGCATCGCTGAAAAAGCAGGAAAATCCTGCGACGCCAACAACCATGAATGTCCGCAAGATCGAATGGGCTGGGCTGGGCGAAATGAGTGCGTGCGACACTGACGGCCATCGAGCCGTATACAGGGCTGCGGATGGCAATCTGTACTTTGGCGATCTAGCGGGCCAGAACAAGCGACTGGTCTTCAGGGTGCAACCGGGTGATGTGCCTGTTTGGTGCGTGTCCCGCGACCTATCGATGACTGCTCTTGGATTCGCACCCAAGCCCAATCGGCCGGCCATGATCGCCGTGATCAAGACGGATGGCACCGGCTATCGCGAACTGGTTCAGGATGATGCGCTGGGAACCATGTTCGATGGATCAGAAAACTTCAATTTTGACTGGTCCTGGGACACTCGCCATCTGCTGGTCGAGGCCTACATGCCGGATGGTGGGGTGCATCTGATAATCGTCGACGTGGCCGATGGCCATCATCGCGACCTGGTGCATCTTCAGGGCGGAGACATCGGCCATGCGGTGTTTTCCCCGGACGGTCATAACATTGCTTACGAGACATGGCAAAATGACACGGGATCGAGCGACGCCATTCGCATCTTTGTGATACTTGGCGAAGGCGCGGAGCCTCAACAGGTCTACCAATCTCCGGTCAGGGTCCAAGGAGGTGCGCTCGAGCAAAAGGCACTCCACGACTGGACCGCTGACGGTCGCTATCTTGTGATCTCCGACGATCATTTCGGGAAGAGCGCGGCGTACCTGCTTCCGCTCAAGAATGGTGTGGTGTCTGGGAGTCCTGTATTCGTCCGCGACGGGGATGTTGAAGATGCTCACGCCACGGCGTCCGGTGCATTGGTCTTCAAGGAAGGGCCCGCCCGTCTGCATGCCTGGAGCACCTTTCACGCAAACCTCGATCGGGAGGGCAAACTCGGGGTCTGGCAACCACTGGTTATTAACGGCGGCAATGGCATGTGGCCTCCGTTGCCTTCCTTCTCGCCAGATGGCGCCCAGATCGCTTACGTATCGGATGACGAGGAGAAGGGTGGCGCGGACCTTGTGTTGAGGAATCTGACTACTGGCCAGGAACGAGTGCTGTATTGGTTTAGCAACGGACAGCCGCACTGCCATTATGCCTACGACCGGCCAAAGGTATTTTGCTCTGTGGGGTGGGACGACAACGGAGGCCGCGCCGACCTGGACTCGGTAGCCACGGAATCCGGCGCTCTAGAGGAGCTTGCTTCCTTTAGCGATTATCGATGGTTCCCTATCCCCAGCAAGGACGACCAACGCGTCTATTTTCCTGCGCAGAAGATGGGTCAGGATGGTCGTTTTGTGCGTTGGGACGCGAGCGGTGGACAAGACACTCTCGTTGACGCAAACAGCAACAACCTCCCGGCATTCTACGTGCCGTCGCCGGACGAACTCTCGCTCATCCGTACTGACAGCCGGGGCTTGGCCATCCGGGCGATATCGGGCGGGGACTGGAAGTTCCTGGTGTCGGCCGCTGACGGCGTGCTTTCAGACCCACATGATGCCATTGCTTATGACGACTGGATCCTCTTCGACGCCAAGGACTCCGGGGGTAACGTCAGGCTCTATCGGATTCCGATTTCAGGAGGCGAGCCGCAGTTTGTGGGTGACTTTCCCGCTAAGTCAAGGCCTGAGTGGAATGGCCACTTACAAGTGAGCCGCGATGCTCGCCAAATCGTTGCCGAAACCAAGAATGAAAACAAGTTTAACCTTTGGACGCTGGATAACTTCGAGCCTTCAGACAAGAAATGATGCGCGAGTTATCGCCGGCGATAGCTTCGCTTGACGCTGAAATTGTCAGCAAACCCTGACCATTTCTTCGCCATCGCCTGACTAATTCTCCATTCCTGTCAGACCCGCAACCTTCATCCTCAGACTATCGAAGGATGAGGTGTTGTATTGGCTGGAGTCATCCCGGTGAAACCCCGGGGGGACATCCTTCTTAATACGGTTTCATCACCACGAGGAAATTGAATACGGACATCCAGAGAAAAGAGAGGTGGCAAAATGCGCTTTCTACTCAGAGTGTCGTTTCCGGTTGAGGCGGGAAATGCCTCCGCCAGAAAAGACGGCTTCAAAGCGATTCAGTCCATTCTTCAAATGCAAAAGCCGGAAGCTGCGTACTTCCTGACGCGGGATGGCAAGCGAACGGGACTCCTGATTGTCAACCTGAAGGATGCCTCACAGATGGCCGAGTTCTGTGAACCATGGTTTTTGGCGTTAGACGCCGAAGCCTACTGGTCGCCGGTGATGGTGCCTTCGGATCTTGAGAAGGCGGCTCCCGCCATTGAGGACGCGGTGAAGAGTTTCGGATAGGTTCTATCCATCATCCGGAGATTGCGAAAGTGAAACCGACAACCTGTGAAGCAGACGAATGGAGCGATATTATGCACAAGAGACTTTCGATCATGACTACGGCTGTCATCCTCAGCCTGGCATCGATAGCGGCCCAGGCCGCAACACCGAGCTACGACGCCCTGTATGTGTTTGGCGACAGTTATTGCGATGTCGGCAACATCTTCGTGTTAACCAGTGGCGCAGAGCCGGCCGCGCCGTATTACAACGGCCGATTCTCGAACGGGCCGATCTGGCTGGACCACGTGGCCGGCTTCCTGGGGGTGCCGCTGAAACCCTACATCCTGGGTGGAACCGATTATGCGTTCGGCGGAGCGTTTGTGACCGAGCCTGCGGCCACCACAGGGGTTCCCAGCGTGCCCGAGCAGGTGGGGCTCTATCTGCTCCAGCATAGCGGCAAGGCCGATCCCAACGCTCTCTACATCCTGGAGGGCGGCGGGAACGACATTCTGGTCACGACGACCGGCTCTCCGGAAACGCTTGGAATGAACATTGCGGAAGGCATCTTTAATAGCGAATTGCTGCTCCGCCGGGCGGGCGCAAGGCATTTCGTTGTTCCCGATCTCTTCAATGTGGGTCTGCTGCCGGCCGCGGCTGGAAACACAAGCTTCGCCGCTGCGGCAAGTGCTGCGACAAACAACGCTTTGGATGAAAAGCTGGCGCCCGAGGAAAAGCTGGAAGGCGTTCATATCCTCCGCATGAATGTATTCAGCCTGCTGAATGCCGTCGTGACGGATCCAACGCACTTCGGATTTGCGGACATTACCGATCCGTGTCTCACACCTGCGGTGTGCGCCGACCCCGACCACACATTCTTCTGGGACATCCACCACCCGACCGAGTTTGGGCATGCGTTCTTTGCCGTCACGCTCGAGAATGTTCTGGCCCAGCAGCACGAGTAAATGTTCACTTCGCAGAGCTGTCGCTTGCATCATCACGATGAGGCGGATTCGTCTGGGAAGAGTCCGCCTCTGTGGTATTCGGAGTTTGCGTCGCCGGCCAGCCCGCGATGCAATGCGCATCCAGCATCAGCAATTCCTGGACGAATCTGCACGCGGTTGTAACCGAATCCCCATTCCACAGCGCTGAAGAGCAAAAGGTGGCCCAGTACCGGAAATTGCCACCGGGAAGCCGCACTGAGCATCCTGAGAACCGATGGTGGGATTCTGTGGGAAGTCCTTAAGGGCAGTCGGAGAGACTCTAGTTGCCAGCGAAAGGGCCGTCTGCGGGCGAAGGATGAAATTTCCGATTCCTGACCACGACGCCAAATCGGTACCGGAAATCTGAACAGGGTCTAGAAATACCACAAGGCGCATTCGTCGGCGGTGATCCCGTGGCTGCAAAGATCTTCGCCCCAGATCCCGTCGCGCCGACCGAAAAATATAGACGTTCAGAACTTGGTTCTTATCACGATGGGTGATGACATCGGTCACCGCTCCTTGACGCAGTGCCTACAATGAAACATGCGCCGTGATTCCGTCATTTGTACCGAGTGCAAATCCCGGAACCTGCGCCGTGCAACCTGGCGCATGACGGACTTCCGGAAGTTGTTTTCGCTGCGGTATCCGGTTCGCTGTCGCAAATGCCGAGCGCGCCAACACGCCAACATTTTTCAGGCCTGTCGCCTTGCTGCTCCCCGGGCCGCACGCCGATGATCGCGGGGAGCCGGCGTTGCGATGCCTCTAGTCGAGCTCTTCTAGGGGAATATTCGCTGTGGCTTCTTGGAGGGCCTGAAAGTCCGCAAGGGCCAGCGTGCACATCAGGCCTCGCAGCTCGGAAGCCTCTATCTTTTCTAAGCCGACCGGCAGGGCTTCAATGATGGCGAGACCGGCTTGGTAGTCGGCAAGACACTTCAGGATGGCGTGCTTGACGCAAGCGAAATTGGCACGCTCGCGGACAGTGCCGGCAGCGTGCTCGAGGATCATAAAAGCCATGCGCAGCGATGCGATCTTGCCAAGAGAAGGCTCGGAGGTCATCAGGGAAGCCGTGTAATGACGAGCTTACAACCGATTTGATCGTCACTGAAGATGAACTTTTGTTCATCATGGATTTGCGCGTCACAGGAGGGTCGTAGTTGTCAGCGGGTGGCAAGTCTTAATAGACTAAGACATCGGCTCTAGATAGACCGAGTAAGGATTTCGTCTGTTTCGAGGAGGATGAACGGTGTTTGTCCTCGTAGTCGACAATTCTCCGGATGATATCTTGCTCGCTGTGAAAACCGCCCGTTCGGCGGGGTTTACCGAGATTGATGCCCGATGCTCACTTGAATCAGCCCAATCATGGCTTGAGAAAAGGCTTCAAGGTACATTGCCGCTTCCGATCGCGATTGTCGTCGATCTCGATTTGGGTCTCGACAGTGGTTATGAACTCCTGCGATTCAGGCACGCAACTCCAGCGATGTCCAATGTGCAGATTATTGTCTGGACCCAACTCGGAGACGAGAATCGTGAGATTTGCGAACTTTTCGGTGTGGAGTTCTATATCCCGAAGTGGAAAGGAGCCGAAGCACTTCAGGAGGCCTTGCAAGGGGTTAACCTGACAAGGCCGTGATTCCTCGGCACTGGGAGGCACTGGCGGTCTCCGGGAAGCCTTGGGCGATTCATAGCATGCGCCACGGTTCCATCGTTTGTCGCGATTGTCGATCCCGGGACTTGAAGACCGAACTCCAACGTCCTTGGCCTTCCCTGGCGCGATCTTCGGCCACCATGTCGCGTCCACCGCACAGAGACCTGTTTACGGCGGATTCCGGACACAGGTATAGTCGCTTCAAGAGGAAAAGAACCTTGTACGTTCCTCGGGTGAAAGAACGAGTACAAATCATCGGACGATAAGGAGTGTTTATTGTCATTCGGGTCGATGAAGGGCAGCAAGCCGCTGATCTGTTTCCGCTTCACTTTGCGATCTTCATAGAGCAGGGCGTCCCCTTCTTCGACCTTGAGCCTTATCCCACATAACGGGCAATGAAGTCTCATTTTGTCGCACTCAAGATCGTGAATTTAAGACGACCGGCCTCCGCTGCGACACGCTCGCCTGAAGACAGGTTTACGGAAGCAGCGCGGATGATGCGCGGTATCCCAGTTGTTCGACCCTGTGAAGCCGGTGTTGCTCAACTGGTAATTGAAGGGTAGGCGGTTACTCGGGACCTAGCCGAGCCGATGGCGCTACACTCCTTGCGATCCTGTGAGGTGCGGCAAAGATGATGTACTTGAAGGGCGTATTAAGCGGGTTTGGCACCGTGCTGTTGGGATGTCTGTTTGCGCCGATTGCATTGATTATCTGGAACCACTGGAAATCTCCAAGCACGAGCGTGACGGTCTCATTCAGCCCGATGGGTCTGATGTATCACTTGGCGCATTCCGTGGGCTTCTGTGCCTTCTTCATCGTGCTGTTCACTGCGGGTTTCGTGCTTTCGGTATTCTTCCCGAAGAGGTGAATCCTTCCGCGAGCGATGTCTGAGATGGATCTGCGATTGCGAGCGAGTGGTGGGCTATGGGGACATGACCCCAAGTTCATGTCTGGAATGGCCGTACACTCGACCGCAACGAGTATGGTTGACGAGACCAGTGGCTCGCCGCATCATGTTCTGCGTTCGCGCTGTTTCTCGTGGAGTAGACGGGGTAGACAACAAAAGGAGTTTCGGCGCTCATGCGATCGGTGACGGCCCTGTTCGCCTGTTCCATAATTCTCGCGCAAACATCGTTCTGCGATCCACGGCAGCGCTCTCCGCTTCAGCAATTCACAGTAACGGACGTCTCGCGACTTCAAGCGCTGGCAATCCTCGGCAGACTCACGAAATCTTCGCTGCTGGTTGAGGCAGGCGATATAGGCTTTCTTGAAGAGCCCGTCAGGATTTCAGAGCATGAGAAGTCATTTGACGAACTGGTCCGTGCCATCCTTCCAGGCAGTGAAGATTACGAGGTGAAGCGTCGGGGCGCGCTCCATATCATTTATCCTGTCAGACCTCGGAAACCACGAAACAGAATCCTGACTCTTCCACTCGGCAGATTCGCCTTCAAAAGCAAATCGGTATCGAACCTTAGTCCATTTCTTGCATTCCAAATCCGCCGGGGCACGGGCTGCCAGCCGAATGGTTTCGCCTATGGGGGTCCGCCAATGGATATAGGTATTCCGAATTTCGACCTGCGATCGGCGACCTTTGAAGGAATCGTTGAACGGGCGGCGAAGGCGCCGATACCTACGATGTGGATTGTCTTGCCCGATTCCGGGGAGCCGGGTTGTATCGCTGATCCAGGGCACCTCTGGCAGGTCGGCATTTATAACGACACTGGTTTTCCCAATGCATTTCGGGAAGCGATCGGGCCTATACTCGTTCGTTAGGCTTCCATGCCCTAGTTGATTCTGACTGCCGACCTCCCCGTGCCGAATTGCGGTTGGATTGTGGCCGATCCTTCCCCAACCCGGCTCCGGGTGCGATCCGCCCGGTATTCTGGAGAATCGTTGGTCGCGCAGAATTCATCGAACAACCAAACTTCGGAGGCTGACACATGGCGGCGTTTTGTGGATGCTGCGGAGCCGAGATTACATCAAAAAAGTCTGAATCGTGCCCTGCATGCGGGGCTCCCACCCACGGGACGCTGCGAGCAGATCCGCTTCCAGCGATAGATATTAAGAGGGAGACATCACAAAACAAAGAGTCGGAATGCGCGTGTGATGTAGAAAATAGTTGAGAAACGCCAACTCGACGGTCGGTTCGGCCTTTTCCGCGAAGACCGCAACCGCAACGCATGCGGCGTGGGCGATCATGACCGAAGCGAGTGTTCGTGGAGAGAGAAGCCGATTGCCGAATACAAGAGCCACTGGGATGAGGACGAGCAGACCACCAAGCACGAGCAAGAGATAGCGCCTGCCAACGTACCTTTCGGCGGCGAAATGGTCGCTGACTTTACTCATTGCCAGGCGGCCCCGCACAAAGGATTCTGAAGGGATCAACTCGCATCCATGCTACACCGGGGCCTCGCAGCGCGAGCAAACCCGCTCAGGCTTTGGCTCGAGCGAGTGGTGGTCAATGAAGACATTACCCCGAAGTAACGTCCGCAACGGCGGTCATCCTCCGTGCGCCGGGATAAACCGACATGTTGTAGGGGTGCGAGTCCCTGCAGGAAAGGAAATAGCGAATCCATCCTGACCTCTAGTCTTGCGTGGCACATCGCGAGGTGTGTTGCGAAGCGTAGATCGAGGCATCGGTGGGCCGGGTGATTGAGCTTCGAAAAACCGCGGATCAGGATGCCGACTCCCTGGTGAGTAGGAGGAAGGCAATACGGCGGCTGCGTTACACGCGAGCAGTTGTCCGGTCCTGCGTAGTCGTTAGAGCCCGTGCACGCTGAGAAAACAACATGGACGAGAACCGGGAGATCTCCAGTGCGCCTTCGGCAGTTTGCCAAGGCCGGTCCGTGAAGGCCCAAAGCCGCACGACGGACATGCACGTGCTGGAGAAGTCGGACTGCGCCGTAGTACCTGTGATCCGGCCGAACAAGGGAGGGCAACTTCCTGCGGAGGTCGGGGAGGGAAGGGTGCAGCTGGAGGAGAACATCGTTTAGGCGCACATGCTCCTGACTCTGAGCAGGAATATGCATGTCCCAGCGCTTGGACGGTGTGCGTGAAGCAAACTGCGGTCTGGGTTTGCTCACGCCATTCATCCTTCAGAAGAGCCGTATGCGTAGACGCGCTCGTACGGATCTGTGCGGGGGGCGATCCGTGAGGATCGTCCCTACCGCGCCCAAAATGTAG
>Ga0207098_10435_pt1 | contig 13035 bp, 10 predicted proteins | sample Alteio_BWMinHeat_84_FD_153548 | JGI IMG/M metagenome (GOLD analysis project Ga0207098, IMG submission 153548) | Enriched cells from forest soil in Barre Woods Harvard Forest LTER site, Petersham, Massachusetts, United States -... | ecosystem: Environmental > Terrestrial > Soil > Temperate forest >...
GACGAATTCTGGCTTAACATCCACCCAGTAATATTGGGCAAAGGGAAAAAGCTGTTTGACGACGGCTCAATACCGGCGGCCTTCACACTTATAGAAAGCACGGTTACCCCAAATGGTGTTATCATGGCCAATTACCAACGGGCAGGAGAAGTAAAGACGGGAACTGTCGGCGAATAAAAGGCCCAGCCTGTGATCGGTATTATTCAAAACAATATTTGTTTTGTAAGTGATTAAGATTTAAATATATTGTTCTATTCAATTACATTGTAGCGGTAATTATACGACGACAGTGCCAACAATCAAACCAACGGACAAAAATTAACCTTAACAAACAATAAATAAATAAAAATTATGAGCAAAATTATATTTGACTGCGGAATATCACTTGATGGCTTTTTCGCGGGCGATAACAGGAGTCCGGACAACCCGATGGGCGGCGTTTCACCAAAGATCCACGCGTGGATGTTTAAACAAAAAGCTTTTTGGAAACACATCAATATGGAAGGTGGTGAAGAGTACGGTGCAGACAGCCAATTAATTGAAGATGTGTTTGCAAGAACAGGTGCTTACATTATGGGAAAGCGAATGTTTGAGGAAGGCGAGGTTCATTGGCCCGAAGACCTGTACAAAACGGATGTTTATGTACTGACACACGAAAAACGCGAGCCCTGGGTTCAAAAAGGGACGACAACTTTTTATTTCATCAATGACGGAATACAAAGTGCATTGGAAAAGGCAAAACGATCGGCCAAAGAAAAGGACGTTCGGCTACAAGGCGGTGCGGATATTATTCAACAATATCTGAATGCAGGCCTTGTGGACGAATTTTTCATCCACATCGCCCCTGTTTTTTTAGGGAGCGGCGTACGGCTGTTTGAGGGTATGGACAAGGACAAATATGATCTTCAGATTGTTGAAGTAATACCATCAGACCTGACAACACATGTGAGATATAAACTGGTGAAGAAATAAGGCATTAATAAAAATCTTTCCATAAAAAGCAGTCAATAAATAGTATCCAACGTGGAGTCGAATCGACACAAAGCCTGGTATCTTCATACCAGGCTTTGTGTCGATTCAGTATAGTTTATTGATAACCCTTGGCTTGCAATTGAAACAACTCCGCATAACGCCCTTCTTTTTTTAATAATTCCTCATGGGTTCCTATTTCCAGAATAGTTCCTTTTTCCAATACGATAATTCTATCGGCCAACCTGGCGGTTGAGAAACGGTGCGAGATCAATACGGCTGATTTACCTTTGGTCAGTTGCGCGAATCGTTGGAATACTTCATATTCTGCCCTGGCATCTAATGCGGCTGTTGGTTCGTCAAGAATAAGCACCTGTGCTTCTTTCATATAAGCACGCGCCAGGGCTACTTTTTGCCATTCTCCACCTGATAGTTCTACCCCATCATTGAAACGCCTGCCTAACCATTGTTCATACCGGTTAGGGAGTTTTTCGGCCAAAACATCTGCCAGGCTTTCGCGGGCAGCTTTTTTAATTAATGCCTTATTGTTTATTTCGCTGATATTTCCAACTGCAATGTTTTGGGAAAAGGTCATTTGATATTTAAGATAGTCCTGGAAAATAATGCCCAAGTTCAAGCGCAGATCTTCAATAGAATATTCTTTGAGGTTTATTCCGTCAAGTAAAATACGCCCTTCGGTTGGGTCATATAAACGGGCCAGTAATTTTACCAGGGTAGTTTTACCTGCGCCGTTCTCACCTACCAACGCCAGTTTCTCGCCGGGATGCAGCGTAAAGTTTAGATGACGGTTAGCCCACCTCTCAGAATTGTGATATTGAAAGCCAACATTTTCGAACGTAAATCCTTGCTTAATGGGGTTTGGGAATGGCAAAGGATTAGCTGCGATACTTATCTTTGGCTTGATTTCGAAAAACTCTAAGAAATCGTTCAGGTAGATGGCGCCCTGTGATACCGTTGTAAAGCGGTTCAGCATACTTTCCATCAGGCTGCTTAATTGCCGGAAAGAACCTGCCAAAAAGGTAAGTGTGCCTACTGATGTTTTGCCGGTAACGGTTTGGTATATAATAACGCCGTAGGCCGCATAGTAACCCATACTACCCAAAACTGAAAAAAACGTACCCCAGGCAGAACGTTTGACTGCCAGCTTGCTGTTATCGGCATAAAATTTATCGGACAGGGTTTTGAAGCGGTTAATAATGAAATCGGAGAGTCCGAAGATTTTTACTTCTTTCGCGGTTTCATCACTGGCGCCTAAATAACGTACATAATCCAGTTCACGCCTTTCGGGTGTCTGGCTGCGGGTGAGAGCATAGTTTTGGCTGTTAAAGTACGATTCTCCTAAAAACGAAGGGATAATAGCTATAAGCAGTAGCAGTATGAGCCAGGGATTGAAGGCGATTAACCCGGTTAGCAGGAAAGCCATAGAAATAAAATCCTGCACCTGGCTCATTACCTGTGATAACAATACACTGCGGCCAACCGTTTGCTGCCGGGCACGTTCAAGCTTATCGTAGAAAACGGAATCTTCAAATTGGTCCAGGTCGAGCGTTGTGGCATGGCGCATTATCCGCATAGAAGTATAATTTGAAAACAGATCGCCGAGCAGACTATCTACCAGGCTAATCATCCGGTTCAAACCATCTGTAAGCACTGCCAGGCCAAACTCGATGATGACCAATTTCCATAGTTCATGCTGATTACCGCCATGCCGGTTCAAGAGCACCACCTGATCAATAATCAGCTTACCTATATACAACAAAGTCACGGGCATGGCCGAACGGGCTATACGAAGCGCGAAACTTAGCGTTGTTTTACCAGGGCTACTTTGCCATACCAGTCTGAAAAGTTCGGGCAGGTTTTTCAACGCCGAAAGACGCTCTTTAAATGAAAGATTAGAATGGACGTTTCTTGTTTTAGCCATGTGCTTTAGCTGCGCTATTGTTAAAAAACAAAGCTATGAGTAATACGGTGCCTGAAATGACACCGCCAAGTAAAAAATCCTTCCCAGGAAAATGGCTGCCGGTGTAACCAGCTATCGGGTAGGCAATAGCCCACCATAAATGTGAAAAGGCAAAGTGCGAACCATAAACCTTACCCTGTTCGTTATCAGCAATATTTTCGCCGATCAGGGTCTCCGATGGCATTTCAGCCAAACTTTGCCCCAGCCCTGCACAAAGCCATAAAATCAGCATTACCGGGTACCCAACAAAATTGGTGATAGAAATAGTAATAGCAAGCACCAGCGCACCGACGATAAGCGATAATCTGCGTGTTTTAGTTTTATCCAGGCTACCCGCAGCAAACGCAGCTATGCTCGCACCAATACCGAATGCGGCCATCACCCAGCCATAGTGCCGGTCATCCAAATGCAGACTGCTTTTGATGTGCCCTACTGTATTGACCAGTATTTGTGCACCTGCGATAGCCGATACAAATTCAATAAAAAGTGCGAAACGAATTATTGGGTTTTTGAACAATAACTTAATCCCTTTAATAACATCATGCCACGCCGTCAATGGCTTTTGTTTTTGCTTAACGTTTTTCTGCATTTTGGAGGCAGGTAGCATCAGGATTAGTATTGCGGCAATAACAAATGAGACTGCATCAATAAAGAATATCTGACGTGCGCCAAACCATACAGCCAGTATTCCGGCTAATCCGGGACCTAACACACCCAATATCTGAAATGTTGCAGTTAACAAACCCACGGCTTGCCGATAGTGTTCATGATCAACCACCTGCGGTATCACAGACCGGTACGTGGGCGTAAAAAATGCGTTAAAAAAATTCAGAAGAAATACCAAGACATAAATTTGCCACTCGTGGTTTACAAAAGGCAGACAAGCCACAATTGCCATACGGGCAAAATGTGTGGTATATAAAATAGTCTTTCTGCTCACCCTATCTGCCAAAACACCTGCAAAAGGGGAAAATACAATAAAGGCAGCCACCCGCAGAGTTAATGCAGTCGCTAAAATGACTGCCGAACGTTCTTTGTCAAATTGATAAGATAAGAGTGCAAGTCCAACCCAGGTAAAAGCATCACCAAGTAAGCTGATAGATTCGCCAAAATACAAACCTGCAAATACGCGATTTTTTAACGCCACGAATGGCTCGGTGAAAGCAGATAGCTTTTCGTTCATTTTAAAGTCTCTTTTAGTGCCCGTATCTCTTACTTCAAAAAACGATAATTGTTTTTACCAATCAGGCGCGAAGAAGCGAATGTTAAATAAAGGTGTGGAAATAATATGTTAAATAATTGAAAACTATTGATTTATGGTTTGAGATATGCGAATTGCGTTTAATTGCTTAAAATGGTAATTTTGAATAAGACTGTGGGAAGAATATCCAGTCGTTTCAATTATTAGCTATAAATTATCTCGTAATGAGAACCAAATACAAACTCTATAGTGTGTATGTGATGATGTTTATTACATTGCTTTTGGTAGCAGGCACCGCTATGTACCTTTCCTATTCTGCAATTACGGAAGAAGCCTTACGTGCCGATAAAAACATCATACCACTTAACGGCCCGTGGAAATTTACAGTTGGAGATAATCTGCAATATGCACAGTCCAATTATAATGATTCGGGATGGGAAACCATGGATCTTACCGCACCGCCGGGAGCACATGATGGCGATGTGGGACTTTCGGGCTTTATACCGGGTTGGACAGCCAAAGGCCATTCAAAATATTCAGGCTACGCCTGGTACCGCCTGAAAGTTCCATTGGATAGTTTAACAGTAACCAATTTGGCTTTAACAGCGCCGCTTGCTGTTGATAATGCTTATCAGCTATTTATTAATGGGTCACTTTTAGGTAATGCAGGTGATTTCTCCGGCACGGTTCCAATAATTTACAGTATCCAACCCCGTATGTTCCTGTTGCCGGAAAATGTAAAAAAAGAAAAGTATATGACCATTGCTTTTAGGGTATGGATGAGTCCGGCTGGTTTAGGCCCCGTTTCAGGCGGTATTCACATTGCCCCTGCTCTTGGAGAAAAAACGCATATCGAAAAAAAGTACAGGTTTCAATTGGAACAAACGATAAAAGGCTATATCGTAGAAGTTGTTTTGCCAGTGATGTTTATTTTGCTGGCATCAACCATTTTTTTACTGAACAGGAATAGCAAACAAACAAAATCATGTAAATGGTTTATCACAGCTCTGGTTTTGGTGGGACTGGTACGACTTAACCAGGCGATTTACTTCTGGTTTCAAATAGAGAGTGCACATCAGGCCACCATCCTGGGAACAGCTATCCTGAGGCCGTTGATGCTTGGCAGTTGGCTGATAGCCTGGTGGGAATGGTTTGACCTGCATCAGCCGAAATGGCTGCCTAAAATTATTGCCATACTTGCTTTATTATATGTGGCAACTCAAATGCTCGGATTTATATGGGTTTCAAACGCCATGATCCATACACATTATCAGACAATTGCAGGTTATATAAGATTGTTGCTTTTGGCATTGGTGCTATTGATCACCTACCTGGGAATCCGTAAACAGGGCACGAAAGATTTATTAGTTTTAGTAGCGCTATTATTGCTGATCGTTGCCTTGTTTCCGTCAGAAGTATCTGAGTTGCATGTTATTCCGGGCATTTGGTTTCCATATGGAGTAGGCGTATCTCGCGGTCAGTTTTTTTATGCGGCTTTTATTTTTGTGATGTATGTAATATTGATTCAGAAAAACAGAAAGGTGGAATTAGAATAAAACAAGTGAATAAAATACTTCTGCTAACAAATGACGGACATCATTCCAATGGATTTATTATATTTTGTGCTTCACTAATAATAATTCAAATAATGCGTTATAAGAAATAATTGACAGGTAAAATAGATTAACATTTATAATTAACTGCATAAAAATGAAAAATCATTCATCTGAGGAATTCAAGTTGCCACGCTGGCTGGTGACAATAATCGCATTTATCTTATTTTTTATTTTAGCTTTTCTTATGCTTTTTGCAGGGCTTCAACTTTATCACCGCTAAACCAGAGGGCTAATTATATACTAGTTAAATACCTGATCTACATTAGTTAGCAGCTTTATAAACTAAAACTCTTCCGTAATCACAGGGTCTCTCACAGAGGACCTTACGGTAGATAAACAACAGAGCCTGATATTTTCATACCAGGCTTTGTGTCGATTCAATTAAGAAGTACCGACAGCGGGAAATTAATTGAACACATTTATGGGTTTTTGATGGTTGTAGAACGGATTTTACAAAAAATACGATGACAATCAATTGAAGGAAATCAAAGAATAATTGATTGTTTTTTTTGAAAAAGGTGTTCAAGAAATCCCCCATGTTAGATTTTTTGAACACGTTTATTTACATTATAAAAATTGGATTTTCACTTTATGCCAAGCAAGTGTCCACCCAGAATTTTGGACGACACTTTTGTGGGGATAGCTGTTATAAATCAACAATAACTTCCTGACAATCCTCTAACTCTTTTTCGCTTCTGCAAGTTCGAGAGCGATTGACATCAATGATCAGACCAGAAGTTGGCCATGAAAGCAAAAATTTGTAATTTAGTGCTTGAACACTGATTAAAATGGATCGCCGCCCACAGCATATTCCCGTACTTAAAACCATAGGTCAGTTCTACGATACTTTCCAGATAGGAACCGCCCCTAATGATTCTTTTACTATTATGCGCATGGAAGACCAGCCCAAAGGCAAGTTATTATACATGCCTTTGTTCAGAGGGAATTTTTTCAGACTGGTTTTCTGCAAGACTCCGGGCATACGATTTTTACTACCCGACCAGATAGTGGATACCTCCAGCAACTGCCTTTATTTTGCCTATCCCGGAAAAATTGAAAGCTGGCAGCGGATAGAAGTAATTTATGGTTTCATTTGTTGCTTTACCCCCGAATTTGCAGGTATCGACCTATTGCGCCCCTCTTTTGAAAAGGAATTTCCATTTCTTACAGCTGAATCTGATAGCCTGATCAGTTTAACGAAAGACGAAACCAACACCTTATCCAAGATAGCAGAAGCTATGCTTGAGGAAATGAACGCCTCCCGCCCCGACAAATTCGATATGCTGAAACACTTGCTGCATACTTACCTGATTCAGATCAGGCGGATGTACTATAAAAAGGTGTCGACAAAATCTGCCCTTCAGCTCAATCATGCTGCCATTGTGGGCCGTTTCAGAAAAACCATCAACGATTATTTTATGCAATTGGCATCCGGCAGTGTTAACGAAAGACCATCCGTAAGTACTATATCCAGCCTGATGAATCTGAATGCCAGCTACCTTAATACCGTTGTTAAACAGCATGTCGGCCTTACAGCATCCTCCTTTATCCATGAAAAAACAATCCTCGAAGCAAAAAGCTATTTAATGCACACCGACCTGCAGGTGGCCGAAATTTCCTATCGGCTTCAGTTCCTGGATGTCCCTTATTTTACTCGTTTTTTCAAAAAAATGACAGGCCTGACCCCGGGCGCATTCAGAAACGAGGCGATAAAGAAATTTCTTCCCCACCTCTCCTAACAGCATAATCTATAAAAAGTACAAATATAGCTGCCCATTGTGTAATTGATTGACCGCTGTTTCTGCGGAATTTTGTCTTTAAAAAAAAGACAATCATGTTATTAAAAACTATTTCACCCTTCCAAATTGAAACAAAGGAAAGCTATACGCCCCCTCCTTTGTACGTGGTTCGCATACTATCACTTGCCACTTTCCTAATTTGCTTCCAGGGATTCATGGTCGCCCCATTATTGCCGCATTTGTCTGCTATCTTTCATGTATCCGTGCGCCATACCAGTTTTATTGAACCATCCTATCTGCTTGGTTACGGATCTGTCACACTCGTTTACGCTTCTCTTTCAGATCGATACGGCCGTTTCCCTATTATCCTGTTCTCGCTATGCTGTTTCATTGCATTAACCTTTTTCACAAGCTTGGTGCAGTCTGCCGATCAAATGATACTGCTGAGGTTATTAACCGGATTAGGGGCCGGAGGCATCGCGCCTACTACCATTGGCTGGATAGGCGACCAGTTTCATTACGAAAAGAGAGGCCATGCCCTGGGTATTTTCTTTGGCTGCATGGCCGGGGGTACAGCATTTGGTTCATGTGCCGGCGCCTTGCTCGAGCCTATAATTGGATGGCGGGGCTTGTTCATTTTGGTAGCAGCGCTGGGTTTTGCCGTCCTCTTGCTGATTTTATATTATCAAAAGTATTTTCGCCTGAAAAAAGAAGGTGCTAAGGAAAACTTTAACGCTCTATTCCATACTATCAGGGAGATCATGTCCAAATCCAGAAGCTGGAGGACGTATCTTTACGTGATGTTTAACGGTATGTTCCATTCGGGGGTATTCACCTGGCTAGGATACCTGTTCTTTAAAAGTTTTCATCTGGGTGAAACAGGAGTTGGACTGGCACTATTGGGATATGGAATACCCGGTTTTCTGCTTGGCCCTATCATTGGGAAAATGGCCGACCGCTATGGAAGAAACAAAATCATCCCCATTGGCCTACTGTTTGGAGGTGTATCCGCAGTATCATTAGGGTTAAGCTTACCGTTGGTAGCTTCAAATTTACTGGTGGCCACGTTATCGTTAGGTTTCGACATGACACACCCTCTGTTTGCGGCTATTACCACTACTTTCAGCAGCAAGAGGGGAGCGTCTACGGGCCTATTTGCCTTTTTCCTGTTTATGGGATACGGGTTGGGGAGTTTACTATTCAGTCTGATTGTAAAATCAGGACTCAATCAGACCTTTATACTTTTTGGAAGTGCTTCTTTATTGGCTTCATTGTTATCGCTTTGGGCATTCAGGAATGAGAAATAAGGATTTACCGTGTCAGGGGTTAAATTTTTCGAATCACTATACCTGTAGATTGTATCTACACTTAAAGATGGGCAGTGTCGAACACCTACGATAAATCCGGTATTCGCTCATAACTAGTTGAAAATCAAGAAAAAAGGCTGCTCTATATCGAGCAGCCTCCGTCGGATTTGTCTGCAAATCCCAAGTGTGAAAGATGGGCAGTGTCGAACACCCACGATAAATCCGGGCTTCGCTCATAATTACCTGAAAATCAAAGAAAAAAGGCTCCTCGAAATCGAGGAGCCTCCATCGGATTTGTCTATAAATCCCATGTGTACTCAGAGCGGGAATCGAACCCGCACTCCGTTTACGGGAACAGGATTTTAAGTCCTGCGTGTCTACCAGTTCCACCATCTGAGCAGGTGATTAACCTTTTAACAATAAATCCCTTCTGGGTGGAAGGGATTTGAGCGAAAGACGAGATTCGAACTCGCGACCCCGACCTTGGCAAGGTCGTGCTCTACCAACTGAGCTACTTTCGCGTTGGATTTATTTCCCTAAGCGTTTTAGCTTTTGATAGCTGTTTCGCTGTTGGGAGTGCAAATATAGACAGAATTGATTTACCTGCAAGTAAATATTTCAAAAAAAGATGAAGAATTTTATAAGTAGCTGTTTTTCAAAATCTCAGACTTGAAAATATTTTTGACTCAGACGCATTAGGTGGTTTAGCTGGCAGTTATTTGAAATGGCTATGGGCAGGTTTTAGTAATATTTGCAAATCCCATCAAAAATTGCTATATTGTATGTTTGATAAAAGAATAAAGAGCAAGGATTAAGGATGGATAGAAATATTTTTTTTTAAATACCCACTTTTACCACCCTGTTGGAGAAGAATCAAGAGCCAAGATGCAAGAATCAAGAAAAAAAGTTATTTGAAAATACCCACAAATACCACCCTGTTTTTGAGCCGGAAGCGCAAAGCTGAAAGCAGAAAGCTTTAAAACGTTATTTGAAAAATACCCACAAATACCACCCACCCACGGCGGCAAACCTGTTTCGTTTGTGTTTATAAACAGGTAAACATAGGTATACCGAACAAGTACCTATGTGACACCGATGTGTTTTTTCGGTTGAAATATAAAAAACGGCGTTTGGATTGATTTAAACAGGATTTGGTAGAAGAATCTGTTTAAAATACCGAAGAATACCTATGTGTTACTACAAATACGTAAAGCCAAAATGCTTTTTACCGTCGTAGTAAACGGGTTCGAAGCTATCTTCGGCGAGTTCGCATGCTGCGGAAATGAAAGTACAGGCCACATCGCCAAAAATGGTGGCGATGGCGGTATCGGCGGCGTCTCGACCGGTGGCAATTTTAACCAGTCCGTTTAGCGGCGCCAGGTGGGTAGCGTCGAATATCACCCATTGCCCGCCAAGGAAAGCTTCGAAACAGGCGTGAAAGTCGGCCGGGTTGAGCAGGTAAGAATATCCTGTAAAATACCTTGCCGGGATGCTCAGAGCGCGGCAAAGGGCAATACCGAGGTGGGCAAAATCGCGGCAAACGCCCGCTTGCTCTGTAGCGGTGTCATACGCCGAAGTTTGCGAATCGGTTGAGCCGCTCAGATACTCCACATTGGTATTGATCCATTTGGTGAGCGCCAGTACCTTTTCAAAAGCGTTCTCAATTGTACCAAAGCGACTGTTGGCAAAGCGGTATAGTTTATCCGACTGGCAGTAACGACTTGGCGACAGGTACGGCAAAACCGAAGCGTCGAGTTGCATAACAGGTACATTATCCAATAATTTGCCGTCGATCTTTTGGTAGGATGTATCGATTAAGGCGTTGTATTCGATGTTGACGATGGTTGGCTTAGTTACTTCAAAACGAACATAACGGTTCTCGCCATGTTGCGATACAAGTTCTTCCGTTTTAAAGTAAGGCTCAATCTTAAAAGACTCCTCAAGCACGGTTTGCGCCGCATTGCGGAAGGCATGAATGTTAAGTATAAAAGTCGCGGATTCTTTTATGTCGTATCCTAATTTACCCGTTACTTTAAACTTCATGTTTTTGTTTTCTTTTTCTTTTTAGTGGTTTTTCCGAGCTTAGTAAACGCTTCGTCCATCCAATGGTTTGAAATACTTTTAAGCGCGCTTTTAAGCTCCCGGTCCCATTGCGCCGAAACCCTGGCCAGGTCTTCTTCCTCAAAATGCTGCTCAACCATGTTGAAGCTATTGTTTTCGTAAAGGGCTATATCAATCGGAAAATCCACATCGGCGGCGCTGATGCGGGTTGAATCGAAAGAGAGGAAACCGGCTTTAAGTGCAATTTTAAGGCTGGTATCCTTGGTGAGGATACGATTCAGGATGGCTTTGCCCTGCGCGGGGTTACCTATGATGACGTAAGGCGCACCCTCCCCTAACTCAACCCAGTTGCCTTCGGGATAAAGCAAAAAAAGCTTATGTTCTTCATCGTCTTTCATCTGCCCGCCGATAATAGTGTTGAGGTTAAATTTAAAGCCCGATTTTTCGAGCGCTGCTTTATCTTCAATACCAACACGTTTTACCTGTTCGCCAAAGGCATTTACTATTTTGTAGAGCTTATCAAAGCTTTCGAGGTCCTTATCCAGTACTTCTTCAAAATAAACAATGGCTTTATCGCGTACCGAGCGCAAACCACTCGTCATGATGAACAGCGAGCAACAATCCTTCTGGATAACCGATAGTTTCTTTTTGATGGTTACATCGGTACCGGTTGTAATGCGTGTATCGGCAATGGCTACGAGGCCTTTTTTTACTTTAATGCCTAAGCAGTAAGTCATATGTATAATTAAGTGCTGATTATTAAACCTGCGCAAAGTAAATTAATAATTTGCTTTTAAGCGATGGTTATTTTTTAAAAACCGTTGATAAATGGGCGATAGAAAAACGACTGCTGTTTACAAGTCCTGTGCGAATGCAAAACCGAATATTTTATCCTGGTATGTGGGAACCAGGAAAGCTTTTTTGCCGGTTTTATTATTGGTATGGGTTATGGCATTGCGGATATACGGATAAACAAAGTACGCTGCTTTTGTTGACAGCATACCAAACCCCGCTCCTGCAACAACATCGCTAAACCAATGATCGTGGTTATACAATCTAAAAACACCGGTTGCAGTAGCTATACTGTATCCGGCTACGGAGTACCAAACCGACTTTGCCGAAAACTCCTGATTTAAAAATTCGGCACCCATAAACGCCGTTGAGGTATGTCCTGAAAAGAAGGATAAATAATCGGATCCGTTTGGCCTTAGCCGGTGTGTGGAGTATTTTGTAATGGTAACTGTTGTGCCTAAAATTGCAGCGGATACGCCCAGCAGCGCAGTACGATCTATAAACGTATTTTTTCCGGATATGCCGACCAGGTTTAAGCCATAAACCATAATAACCGGGGCAAATTGAAAATAGCTTTCGGCTTTGCTGTTAAAATTGGGGTCGGTTTTGGTAATCTCGTTATTAATGGTATAATCAAGGTTTCGTATCGGATGAACGACGAACGAGAGCACTCCATAAGTTGCCAAAGCGGCGGGTGGTACAAAGGCCCAGGGTTTGCTATGTAAATGCCTTACCGTATCGGGCGCGGTTAACAGGTCTTTTTTTACGCTATCTGCAATTTGAGCGTCGGCTTTAATTGCGATGATGCAAAACAGGGCTAATATTATTTTTTTCAATGGTAGATAACATGAAATTTATATTCAAAATCCGTAATCAAACACCTGACTTCGCGATAAGCAAAAACAAGCTAATTACCGGCCATTTGACCAATTTAGTAACTTTAACTTAACAAATAGTTAATTATTATAGCGCGAAAAGTTATTTTATACTTTAATTTAAAAAACCGGAGAATTCCAGATTTAATACAGAATTGTGTATTAATATTGCAGATTTGAGCTGTTTTGAGCCTAAAAACAAAAAGCCTGCAATTATTAAATTGCAAGCTTTTGTTGTGAGTGTTGGTTTATTAATCAGATATTGAATAGTATTTCTATTTAACCGGAGCAATATCAATAATAACTGTCCGGTTATAAAAACGTTCTTCAGGAAGACTGTTATCAAACGGCGTATGGGCCGGGTCTTCACCAAATCCTGATGTTTCAAATTTGACGTTGTTTATGCCTGCCTTGGTTAAAGCACGTTCGAGTATGGCCTGTACTTCGGCAGCACGTTGCTGCGACAGCTTCATATTATGGTCCTGCTCCCCGAT
>Ga0207098_10436_pt1 | contig 13024 bp, 9 predicted proteins | sample Alteio_BWMinHeat_84_FD_153548 | JGI IMG/M metagenome (GOLD analysis project Ga0207098, IMG submission 153548) | Enriched cells from forest soil in Barre Woods Harvard Forest LTER site, Petersham, Massachusetts, United States -... | ecosystem: Environmental > Terrestrial > Soil > Temperate forest >...
TCCTGCAAAAAAATAAGGAAGATGCTGAAGCGGCGGGAAGGACTAATACTTCGCTGATCATTATGCCCACCTCGCTAATTTACAACTGGCTCAACGAGGCTACCAAGTTTACGCCTCAACTGCGGTTAATGGTTCATACGGGTACCTTCCGTAATAAAATGCCTGAGGTCTTTGGCAATTACGATGTGGTGATAACCACTTATGGTATCACCCGGATTGATATCGATGTGCTGAAAGAGTTCTTTTTCGATTACATTATTTTAGATGAGAGCCAGAACATCAAAAACCCGTCATCAAAGTCGTACAAATCGGTTAAGCAGTTAAAATCGGCTAATAAGCTCATATTGAGCGGCACGCCGGTGGAGAATTCGGTTAATGATTTGTGGACGCAAATGTCGTTTATCAACCCGGGATTGCTGGGTAGCCAACAGTTTTTTCTGAATGACTTTGTAACCCCTATCGAGAAAAAGAAGGATGAGGATAAGGCCCGTAAACTACAGGCCATCATCAAACCTTTTGTATTGCGACGCACCAAAGAGCAGGTGGCAACCGAGCTACCGCCGAAGACCGAGAACCTGTTTTACTGCCAGATGAGCGAAGAGCAGGCCAATGTTTACGAAGAGGTAAAATCTGAATACCGTAACGAGCTGTTGAAGAGTTTGGAAGACGGCACGTTTGCTAAATCGCAAATGCAGGTGTTGCAGGGCCTGATCAAGCTACGGCAAATTGCCAACCACCCGGCTATGATTGATGAGAATTACGAAGGCGATTCGGGTAAATTTGAAAGCGTTACCCATACGCTGAACAACGTGCTTGATGGCGGACACAAGGTACTGATCTTCTCGCAGTTTGTAAAACAGCTCACTATTTACCGCAATCATTTTGAGCAGGAAAACATACCGTATCTGTACCTCGACGGCAGCACGCAAAACCGCGGCGAGATCGTTAAAAAGTTCCAGGAAGATGAAAAGACCCGGGTGTTTTTAATCTCCATCAAAGCGGGCGGCGTAGGCTTAAACTTAACGGAAGCCGATTACGTGTTTATTTTGGACCCCTGGTGGAACCCGGCCGTTGAGCAGCAGGCTATCGACCGTACGCACCGCATCGGGCAAACCAAAAACGTGTTTATCTACAAGTTCATCAGTAAAGATACCGTTGAAGAAAAAATACTGGCCCTGCAACAACGCAAACTCAGCGTAGCGCGTGCGCTCATCACTACCGAAGAAAGCTTTATCAAATCGCTTTCGGCAGAGGATATTAAAGAGATTTTAGGGTAGCGATTATTACGGGTTGTTAATTATCGTTCTTGGGTTCGGTTTTAGCAGCAGCCATGGCAACGCCGGGTTTACCAATCACTTTATAAGCGCCTTCGCCTTTTAAAATGGTAGCAACCTCATTTTTATCGTTCATTACTTTCGCTGCCTGGGCAAGTTCTTTGTCGTATTTAAAATTGCACTCAAAACGGCCTTTTTCGTAATAGTATCTCGATGCGATCTCGTTTTCGAGCACCTGCTTAATTTCGTCTTTATGCTGTTGCAGATCGTTGCTTTTGGCGGTGGCTAATTTAGCTTTCAAAGCATCGTACTCGGGTTTGATATCGGCAAATTCTTTGTCTTTATCAGCCTCGGTCTTTAATTCGGCCAATACCTTTTCCGACCGGTTATTGTATTTGTAATCCTTGTTCGACAGGTATTTTACAAAGTCGGCGTACTCGGCGTCGCTTAACGCGAAGTTTTTTGGATCACTAATTTTAGGATGTGCGTTGCGGTATTGCGTAGCGTAATCAAACACCAGCAATTTACCAACCAAAACCTGGGTAATATTGGCAAAACGTTCCTGCGGCATAAACACATCCGGATAGATGCCACTGCCATCATAAACAGAGCGTCCGTCTTTGGTTTTGTACTCGTGCATCAGCGAATCGGCAACCTTATCCACGCTACCATCGGCATTGCGGTGTGTATAATCCAAAGCCTGTATGCAACGGCCTGATGGGGTATAATATTTAGCTATGGTAATTTTAATGAGGCTGTTATAAGCGCCGTTAAAGGTTTGTTGTACCAGGCCCTTGCCGTAGCTACGCTGACCGATAATTACGGCGCGATCCAGATCCTGCAGCGAGCCTGCAACAATTTCGGATGCCGATGCCGAATGGTTGTTAACCAAAACCACCAAAGGTAAATTCGGCTCAATAGGCGCATTGTAAGTGCGATAGGTATAGTTTTTATCTTTTACCTTTCCTTTTTGCGATACCACTTCAACATCTTTGGCAACAAACAGGTTTACTATTTTTACAGCTTCCTGCAAAATACCGCCGCCGTTTGAGCGCAGATCAAGGATGATACCGCTGGGATTATTCTTTTTTAGGGTTACCAGGGCATTGGTTACTTCGTCGCCAGAGTTTTCTAAAAATTTATCGAGCTTGATGTAGCCCATATTGCCCTCAACCATCCCGAAGTAAGATACGTTGGGTTGTTTGATTTCATCACGAATCAGGTCTTTTTCTATCGGCTCAGATACGTTGTCGCGTTTTATCAGCAACTTAATCGGTGCACCTTTACTGCCTTTAAGCAAGGCGCTTACCTGGTCGCTGGTTTTGCCTTCTAAAACAATATCGTTGATCTTTACCAACTCGTCGCCGGGATGGATATCTGCTTTTTGTGCAGGGAAACCTTCGGAAACTTCGGATATGATAACCTTTTTATTACGAGAGAATATACTTGCGCCAATGCCGCCGTATTGTGTGCTTACATATTTAAGCTTGTAATCTTCTATTTCCGACTCGGGCACAAACTCAGTGTAGGGATCAAGTCCTTCGAGCATGGCGTCGACACCGGTTTTAACAAGTTTCGATGGATTTATCTCGTCAACATAATTGAGGTTGATCTCTTTGTAAACAGAAGCAAAAACATCAAGGTTTTTTGATATCTGGAACAGATCATCGTTAAAACTCCACAAAACAATTGCAAATGCAAATATTCCGGTAGCTAACGCGAGTTTTTTATAGGATTTGGTCAACACAATACGCCCTTTCATTCTAAATCGGTATATAAAAATATAAATGTATAAAAAAAGCCTTTGTGTTTTAAGTTGTTGTTAAAAAAATTTACAATCGGTTGGTATCCATATTAACCAAAGCCTTTGTTAAAGTGAATACAACGTACTTACGGTCGCGGTTTATCAATCCCATCAGCCTGTTTATCAGTTCCTCTTCGCCACCCTCTGTGTACTTTAACTGTTCATCCGTTAAATGATTGTATTTTCTTTTTACTTTAATTTCGATGCGTTCCCAATCTTTATTGCTTATGCTGATCTCGGCCATGGTTAAATTATTTTGAACAAAAATATAAAAAATCAAATCTATTGTCGTTTTATTAATTTTTGGTGTCACTTTTGTTGAAAATTTAACATCTGCTTAACATAAATTAAGACTAAAACCTATGAAAAAATACATTTTAAATATAGCAGCACTGCTGCTTTTGAGTATTGGCGCTAAGGCACAATTCGCGCTCGGCTTAAAAGCCGGGTTTAATACTTCGAAAATAAATACCAGTGATGTTGGGCAAACCGCTATAGGCGGGTACCAGTTTGGCGCCTGGACCCGGTTAGGCGGCAGTTTGTATTTACAACCGGAAATGTATGTGAGCAGTAAGGGCGGTCAGCTGGATTTCCCCACGAATAGTACTGTAGAGGGTGGGTATGCAAAAACAAGGTTTACAACACTGGATGTACCCGTACTTTTAGGTAAATCGTTCGGTGCAAAAAGTTTCAACTTCCATATTGTAGCCGGATTTATTTACTCATACATATTGAATACCGACCAGAGCTACTCGGATAACCTGAGCAATGCTTATAAAGACCTGGGCAGTTACAAAAACAGTTCGTTAGGCTATCAGGTTGGCGCCGGTATAGACCTGGGTAGCATTTCGATTGACGGACGCTACGAGGGTGGGCTTACGCAGATCAATGAAAAATACGGGCAGCGGCAAAATTTGTGGGATATCAGCTTTGGATTTAGGATACTGTAAGTTGGAAGGTTCCTTAAACAAAAAGAGAGCCCCGGGTTTCGGGGCTCTCTTAGTTCATTTTATAGCTTTAACTACCAAACGTTTACACGCTCATTTTCGGGGCGGTAAAGTTTATCGCCAGGCTGTATGTTAAATGCTTTGTAAAAAGCCGGCATGTTGAACAGCGGGCCGTTTACACGATACATTTCCGGCGAGTGCGGGTCGCCGCTGATGCGCATCCTCATGGTTTCATCACGATCTTTTATTCGCCAAACCTGCGCGAAAGAAAGGAAGAAACGCTGATCAGGTGTAAAGCCATCAATCTTGGTGTCGCTTTTACCTTCTGGCGTATTTTTAAATGCCTGGTAAGCAATAGCCAAACCGCCAATGTCGGCTAAGTTTTCACCGAGTGTAAGGCTGCCATTTACATGCAGATCTTTTAACACGGTGTATTTGTTATATTGATCCACAACCACCTGCGCATGGGTTTTAAACTTGGCGCCATCTTCGGGTGTCCACCAGTCTTTCAAGTTACCTTCCTTATCATACTGGCGGCCCTGATCGTCAAAACCGTGAGTCATTTCGTGACCGATAACCGCGCCTATAGCACCATAGTTGATGGCATCATCGGCATCTTTATCAAAAAAAGGAAACTGTAGTATACCGGCAGGGAAAACGATTTCGTTAAACTGCGGATTGTAATAAGCATTAACTGTAGGTGGCGTCATTCCCCATTCGGTACGGTCAACCGGTTTACCTAATTTATCAAGGTTTTCTTTATAATCATGCTTAGCTATAGATTGCTGATTAGCATAATAAGCATCTTTGCTGATGGTTACATCGTCGTATTTTTTCCATTTATCCGGATAACCGATTTTTTTGGTAAAAGCGGCCAATTTTTCGGTAGCTTTCTTTTTAGTGGCGTCGCTCATCCAGGTGTTTTTCTCAATACGGTCCTTATAAACCGACTGCAAATTATTAACCAGGTCGAGCATGCGTTTTTTGGCATCAGGGGTAAAGTATTTTTCTACATATACCTGGCCGAGCAGTTCGCCTAAACCTGCATCAACGTTTGTAACCATTTTTTTCCAGCGTGGTTTTTGTACTTTTTGTCCGGCCAGGGTTTTGCCAAAAAAGTCAAAGCGCGCATCGCGGAAAGGTTTGCTTAGTGAGTTAGCGGCGCCATTCAGCGCTGTAAATTTCAAGTCGTTCTTCCAAAGATCGATAGGCTGGCTTTTTAACAAACCATCTAATGCCTGGTAATATTTAGGCTGCCCAACCAAAACGGTATCGGTTTTAGCGCCTAAACGGCTAAGCACATCCTTAAAGTCGATGTCGGGCATTTGTTTTTGAAAATCAGCCACGGCAAATTTGTTGTAGTTTTTAACCGGGTCGCGCAGTTCAACCGGGGTTGAGTGCGATTGTGCTATTTCGGTTTCGAGTTTTAAAATAGCGTCTGCATTTTTTGCGGCAGTAGCAGCATCGGTGCCGGTGAGGGTAAATAGTTTGGCGATGTATTTAACATATTCGGCGCGAATTTTCACGCTGGCGCTATCTGTTTTAAAGTAATAATCGCGATTAGGTAAGCCTATGCCGGCCTGGCCAAACTGTGCAGCGTTTTTGGTGCTGATTTTATCGTCCGGCTGGATGTAAAAACCAAACAAAAAGCCATCGCCATCTTTAAAGCTATCTGCCGAAAAATCAACCAGTTGTTTATAATCCTTTAAAGCATCAATCTTAGCTAAAAGGGGTTTAATAGGGTCGTATCCCAATTTGTCAATCGCCGTGGTATCCATTCCGCTGGTATAGTAATCGGCTACTTTTTGTTCGTTCGATCCGGCAGGGTTGCTTTGAGCGGCCAGGTCATCTAATATTTTGTGCAGGTTTTTCTGGTTATCATCATATAAGGTGTAGAACGATCCCCAGCCAGTTTCTGATGCCGGTATCTCCGTTTTTTTCAACCAGTTACCGCTGGCATATAAAAAAAAGTTGTCGCCGGGCTTAACGGTTGTATCCATCCCGGTTTTGTCGAAAAATACAGTACGGGCCGGAACCGAATCTGTACTTGTTTTGTTTTTGCACGACACAGCAAAAGCTAATGGAATTGCCAGCCATACATACGATGTTGCTCTCATGAATTTAATGTTTAGTCAGTTTTTTTTCGAAAGGTAGAAATTTATTTCGTGTTTGGCAAAATGGTTGCGCCTGAGATTTTATTTCACACAGGCAACTATTAGAAAGCTTGCAGCGTAACTTGGATAGTATGAGCAGGCAGCACAAAACCTTAGTGATATTAAGCCCCGGTTTCCCGGGAAGCGATGATGATACGGCCTGTTTGCCTATGCAGCAAATTTTTGTACGCAGCTTAAAGCAAAATTATCCATCACTAAACATCATCATCGTAACCTTTGAATATCCTTTTAAAAGATCAGATTATACCTGGAACGGCATCCCGGTAATAGCGCTTGGCGGGCGCAACAGAAACCGCTTGCCCCGGCTGCGGAACTGGGCGCGGGTATGGCAATGCCTCAATAAATTAAATAAACAGCATAAGCTCATTGGCTTATTGAGCCTGTGGTTTGACGAATGTGCTTTTGTAGGGCACTACTTTGCCAGGCGGCACCGATTGAAACATTTTAGCTGGCTGCTCGGGCAGGATGTTCGCCCGGGTAACCGCTATTTTAAATGGGTCAGACCTTCGGGCGAATCGCTAATTGCCCTGTCGGATTTTGTAGCACGGGAGGCGTATCAAAATTATGGCGTGTCGCCCGGCAATACCATCAGCAACGGAATCGATACGTCGTTATTCGGAGCCGGCAGTACCAAACGCGACATTGATATTTTAGGCGCAGGCGCGCTGATCCCTTTAAAACAGTACGATGTTTTTATTGATGTGGTTAAATTTTTAAAAGAGTTTTTTCCTGACATTAACACCGTGATCTGCGGTAAAGGGCCCGAAAAAGAAAAGTTGCAGGCGCTGATCTGTGAAAACAGGCTCGAAAACAACGTTACGCTGCTCGATGAAGTTCCGCATATGGAAGTATTATCATTAATGCAACGCTCCAAGGTGTTTCTGCACACCTCAAATTACGAAGGCTTTGCCTCGGTATTATTAGAGGCGCTTTATGGCGGCGCACAGGTGGTATCGTTTGTAAAACCAATGGATAGCCAAATTGAACACCTTCACCCGGTTAACGGGCTGATTGAGATGTGCCATAAACTGCTGGATATTTTTGAAGAGGCCAAACCCGACAACCAACCTGTGCTGGTATATCCTATACAACACGCAGCCAGCAGCATTATGCAGCTATACAATTAGTGCGGTAGCTATTTCATCAAATCGCCGAGCAATAGCCTCGAAGGATAAATGCGATTGAAAATAAGCCAAAACGTTTTCCCGCTTTTGCACGGCATTAATTTGTTGGGTTTGCATTAGTGCCGATAACATGGCCTGCTGGTTTCCGGCTTCGTACAAAATACCGCAGTGCCCGTTATCCGTAATCATCCTGAAAGAAAATATATCGGTAACTACCGGTACGCATCCGCACGACATGGCCTCGCAAACCGCTGTTCCGCTGCCTTCGTAATGCGAGCCCGAAAGCACAAAATCGGCACTGTTGTACCAATACAATAGCTCATCGTGCGCAACTTTACCAACCATGGTGATTGCATTACCGTGAATATGATTAGCCAATGCTTTTTGTATTTCGCCAAGCAGTTCATCGGTATGATAAATCATGTATAGCTGGGCCTGCGGGTATGTTTCGGCAAATTGTAAAAAGGCATTTACCACGTTAAGCGGATCTTTATTTCGATCGAGCCTGCCCACCCACAAAAAAACAGGCTGGCCGCTTAATCCTATTCTGGCTTTTGCCGATGGTTTTTCCACCGGGTAAAATCCCGATGATATTTCCATCACCTCGTGTATTTTTTCGGGCGATGCCAGGTTGCCTTTCCGCACCCAATCAATACCCATTTCGCGCGAAGCAAAAAAATAAGCATCAATATACCTGTCGGCTATTTTTTGCGCCAGTTTACGAAGTCCTGTGGCTGGTTTTTCCGCATGGTTTTGTGCAATAACTTTTATCCTCTTATTCAGCTGAAGCCGAAGCTGCATTACTTGCAACGGATTATGCAAACCATGCACTACTACGATATCAGGATTAAGGCTGCGTACTAACCGGTTTAGTTTTGTTGGAAACAACCTGCTTTTTGTGCCGTAGTTTACAAAACGGAATTGAACGCCATTATGCACTTTGTCAATATTAAATCGCATTTGCTGAATGCGGGTTACCGCATGTTTCTTGCCGAGTTGTTCCAATATCCCGGCATAGCCTTCAATCATCTTCAACCACTTTTCGGGTGATTCAAATTTTGTATCATAATCATAACTGACAAAAACAAAATTCATGATATTTCCGGTTGTTGATTTTAGATTATTGCGTGGTTGTATATTGTTCGGTTTGAACCGGAAATTTTGCTTCGGGATAATATTGGTGGATCTGTTTTATCAAACCCGGCAAATCACCCTGTACGTACTTGCAGGCATCGCCTATGTAAATTTTGCTGAAAGCACCTAAATCAGCAGTGTCCATCTGGTTAAATAGTTCTTCATCAACCAGGCGCATATTTCCCCGGTGCATTACCAACAGCAGATCGGCCGGGTCAATCGAAAAGAAAGAATCCGGATCGCTTTTCGCTATTACTATATCAGCATCTTTGCCCGGTATTATTTGGCCGGTATTTAATCTCCACGCTTTCGCGGGATTAGTCGTCAGCGATTGATACAGTTCGATATTATCCATTAAACCGGTTTTTTGCGCCAGCCGCAGATGATCCCAGATATTCCACGTTGCCGATAGTGTTGAATCGGTGCCGAACAAAATATTGGTGCAATGTTTTAACAGATCAATTCGTGCTGTTTTATTCAATAAAAAGTAATTGGAATCGGGGCACCAAACCAGGGCATCAAAATTACCTGCCTGGCTGGGCCGCATGGCTACACCATGCACGCCTATCAGTTTGCGTTTAATAATTGTCCAGCGTATAAGTTTGTTTATTTCAGCAAAGGCACCCGTGTCAGAGCCTTCGCCAACGTGTATTACAGCCGGTGTATTTGCTTTAAGCGGATTGTTAAGCCGAATTTTCCAGTTACGCTCGTTCGCTACCGAGTGCAGGCTCTGGCAATTATCAAAAACCATAATGAGTGGATTATCAATTTGCAAATGTTCGCCATGATTAACCACAGTAGTAATACCGCAAAGCAGGTTTTTGTAAATGCCCCATTGCGCACGCAAATGCTGGGGGACATTTACAACGGCAGCTATCTGCTCCTGATAGTTTTGCTGTATGTATTCGCCCCATTCCACATAGTTATTATACGTCTTATCGCCTAGTTGCTGGAAGAGGTTAAAATCGAGATGATCGTGAGAGTTAATCAATCCCGGGAAGGCCAGCGCACTATTGAAGGTTAACACCAGGGTATCATCTTTTACGGTAATACCATTTTCTGATACTTCCGCTATCTTACCTGCCTCAATCCGGATATTGAAAGCATCATCGCCACGGCCATATATTTTAACGCCATTTAAAAGCATTACATCCGTTTTAAATGTATCCCGTAGATCATGGGTTTGCCTTTAAACTTTTGGTAAACGTGCAGGGCATTTTGTTTTTCGTAATAATGCTTTACGGATTCGTCGATAACCAACTCTTTTTCATTAACCACTTTAAAACCTCTGTTCATAAATAAGAATTTAAGTCCGGTTATGGAGTGTACATGGTTAACAATGCCGATCACTTTATTATCATGCCGAAATGTTCTTCTTCCGCCCGAGGCCAAAGCCTTGGGATGAAAATCGGTGATGATGATATCGCCACCGGGTTTTAGTACCCGGCACCATTCCTGCAATGCAGCTTCTAAATTTTCAATATGGGCAATGGTCAATGTTGATATGATGGTATCGTACGTCGCGTCCGGCACATCGGCTAAAAAATCATCGCTGTTAATTTTAATTAGCTGTGCATCTGGAAACTTGATGTGCAACCGGTGCAGCATTCCTTCCGAAACATCGTAACCGGTTAGTTCACCAACTTCCATCTGGTATAGTTTTGGCCAATGGCGGCCGGTTCCGCAACCAATATCGGCCACGGTCTTACCTCTTAAACTGAGGCCATTTAAAAACCCGGCAAACACCTGGCTATCCAGGTGAAACATCAGGTTATCTGGCTGGTCGTCGTAATTCTCGGCCCAAAGATTATATGCTTCAACAGAATCTTTTTCTGTTGGTGCAGCCCTTTGGCGGATGAAGTTTTTAATGGTTTCTAACACGTTATTTCGATAAATTAAATCAGGAAAATAGCTTTAAAAAGAATACGGCAGGCTTATGCCAATGGTTGCCATCCTTTTTATTTTTTGGCAAGGCAACCGGGCATTTATACGCAACGTACTATAAATACAGTACTAAACATATTAATTGAGCAATGAGTAAAGTTTTGTTATTCAATCCCAAAAGCGCTAACGGAAAATTCCGTATCCCTAACTCCATTTTAAGCATTGCAGCTGCAATTGAAGGCAAATATGAGTGGGCCATAGTTGACGGTAATTGCGAAAGTGATCCGCTTGATAAAATCTTGTCTTACCTGCAAACGGGTGAGTATAAATATCTGGGTTTTACAGTAATGCCGGGGCCGCAGGCCAAGCAATCTATCCCGTTTTCAAAAGCTATAAAAGAACAATTTCCGGATACTAAAATGATATGGGGAGGCTACTTTCCGTCAAACCACCCTAAGGTAATATTAGATTCGGGATGGGTAGATTTTATTATTAACGGACCTGGCGATCGCGCTTTTCCGGCATTGATAGAGGCCTTGGAAAACGATACGCCGTTTGAATTTATCAGAAACCTGATCTATAAAGCCGGTTCAGAAATAATTAAAAATGCCAAAGATGACCTTTTAGACCAGGATTCGTTACCGTCGTTACCCTATGATAAACTAAACGAGTTTTATCCAATCTCCACATATTTAGGTAAAACCTACCTGGGCGAAAGAAGCGTTGCCTATCATTCAAGTATCGGCTGCCCTTTTACTTGTTCGTTTTGCGCGGTGGTGCCCATTTACGAGGCAAGATGGAAGGGCAAATCAGCTCAAAAAATTTACAATGATGTAAAATACATCAAAGACAAATGGGGCGCCGACGCGATTGAGTTTCATGATAACAATTTTTTTGTGTCAGAAAAAAGAACGGTAGAATTTGCGAAGCTAATCAAACCTGAAAAAATGACCTGGTGGGGAATGGCTCGTATTGATACGATGGATAAGTTTAGTGATGCTTCGCTTGCACTGATCAGGGAAGCCGGATGTAAGATTATATTTTTTGGTGCAGAGAGCGGCAATAATCTCATACTGGAGCAATTAGATAAGGGCGGTACGCAAACCGGAAACCAGATCATTAAATTTGCAGAGCGTTTAAAGAAATTCGACATTATACCCGAATATTCTTTTGTGCTGGGCACACCGGCACCAACCCAAAAGCAGGTACAGGCACAAATAGACTTTGAGATAGATTTTATTAGACAGGTGAAGGCGGTAAACCCGAGAACCGAAATCATCCTGTATACCTACAGCCCGGTTGCTACCGAAGGTTCCGAACTGTTTAAACAGGTACAATCCACCGGGTTTAAATTTCCCCAAACACTCGAAGACTGGATAAGCCCCGCATGGGAAAATTTTGATATGCGCAAAAATCCGTTGACCCCATGGCTAACTCCTGAGATGATCGATCAGATCAGAAACTTTGAAACAGTACTTAACGGAGCTTACCCAACCGTTACCGATATACGCCTTGGATTCTTAAAACGTCAACTGATAAAATTATCGGCCAAGTTGCGTTACAGGGTTAATTTATACAAATACCCTTACGAAATAAAGCTATTACAAAAGGTTTGGAAATATCGTCAGCCGGAGATACAAGGATTTTAAGTTATGCAATCGCCCATCCAGACTTATAAACGCTATCGCACACTACAAACCGGTGTAATATCGGCATTGCCGGTGGTGATACTGATGCCACATAGCGCCTGTAACTGCCGGTGCGTAATGTGTGATATCTGGAAAGACAATAAAAACCTGAAACAGCTTACCGAAGCCGATGTAAGTGAACTGCTCACTTCATTAAAAAAACTGGGTACGCAGCAGGTGTTGATGTCGGGTGGTGAAGCTTTGCTGAACAAAAACTTTTTCAGGTTGTGCGAAATACTAAAGAGCCAAAAGATCGGCATCAGTTTACTCTCAACCGGATTAACGCTAAAGCAAAATGCAGGTCCGCTGCTCCGGTGGGTCGACGATATTATTGTATCAATAGATGGCGATGAAGCGTTGCACGATGCGATCCGCAACATTCCGGGCGCCTTTAAAAAACTGCGCGAAGGTGTACAGCATATCAAAACCATTAATCCTGATTACAAAATTACCGGGCGTTGCGTAATACACCGGCTCAATTTTCGCAACTGGGAAAGTATCATCAGCGCGGCTAAAGAAATAGGTTTAAACCAGATCAGTTTTTTACCGGCCGATGTGAGCAGCGAAGCCTTCAACCGGCAAACCGCCTGGACCGAACCCAAACAACACGAAATTTTACTGACCGAAAAAGAGCTGCCTGAGTTACAACAAATCATCGGTGAAATCAATCAAAAACGATCAAAAAACGATCGTTTTATAGCAGAAAACGATCAAAAACTACAGGATATCTATCATTATTACGCGGCATTTTACAGCATCAATCCCTTCCCGTTTAAAAAGTGTAACGCGCCTTGGGTATCAACCGTTGTTGAAGCCGACGGTAGTGTACGCCCCTGCTTTTTTCATGATGTGGTCGGCAATATTCACGATGCAGGGTTAATAGATATTCTGAATAATAATGCGGCATTGAGCTTTCGCAAAACATTAAATATGGGTACTAACCCAACCTGCGTTAAGTGTGTATGTTCGTTAAATCTGCCGCCTCATGTTAGTTT
>Ga0207098_10297_pt2 | contig 13015 bp, 6 predicted proteins | sample Alteio_BWMinHeat_84_FD_153548 | JGI IMG/M metagenome (GOLD analysis project Ga0207098, IMG submission 153548) | Enriched cells from forest soil in Barre Woods Harvard Forest LTER site, Petersham, Massachusetts, United States -... | ecosystem: Environmental > Terrestrial > Soil > Temperate forest >...
CTTCGAAGCAGTACACCAGGATTTATTCAATCCTAAAGTGGACAAGGCGGCGGAGGCGAGCAAACTCACGGCTGGTTTCACGGCGGCGGGAGCGACATTATCCGGCGATGTTCCGCGAAAGAACTACGTCGACGAACAAATATTCGGACGTATAGAGCGTGACAAGATTCCGCATGCAGCTTTGGCCGGTGATGAGGAATTTCTGCGGCGGGTCTATCTGGACGCTACCGGATTGCTGCCCACTCCCGCTCAGGTCCGGGAATTCACAGCCAGCAAGGATCCGAACAAGCGAGACGCTTTGATCGACTCGCTGATCGGCAGCGATGGTTTTGCCGAACAGTGGGCGTGGATGTACATGGACTTGTTTCAGTCGAGAAGTGAATCGTTCGCCTTTTGGCTCAAGCAGTCGCTGAAGCTGGATAGGCCATATAACGAACTTTATGCTGAACTCGTTGGAGGGGCGCCAAGTAAGAACCACAGCATAATGCCCACATGGGGAATGATTCAGCAGCCCGCCTACAATTCCCTTCGTGCTCCGAGCCCCACCGATCAGGATAACTATTACCTTGAGAATCGGCTGGATTTCATCGATGAGGTTTCGGTGAATCTCGGTCGTGTTTTTCTGGGAATCAACATGGACTGCATTTCGTGTCACGATGGGGCGGGGCATACAGACTCCATCAATCTTTTCCTCTCGGATAAGAAGCGGAGTGAATTTCATCAACAAGCGGCATTTCTCGGTAAACTGCGCAACGTCGCAACTTGGAGTGATCGCGCGCGAAACGTATCGAGTCAGAACCTTATTCTGGATGATTCGGGACCGGGCTACACGACCGGCGACGACGCTCCTTTCGTTACCATGGCGGAGGCACGCTTCCCGCGAGATGGCAAGACCTATGAGCCATCCTTCATTCTGACGGGTGAAAAGCCGCGGCCGGGTATGAATCCGCGGCAGGAATTGGGGCGAATCGCGCCTGCAAACATTCAATTCAACCGGGCAGCGGTCAACCTGATTTGGAGCAAGCTGATGGTGGTCGGATTTGTCGAACCGTATGACGGTTTCGACCTCAATCGGTTGGATCCAAATAACATACCCAAGGGATGGACCCTTCAGCCGACCAACCCTGAGTTGTTGGAAAAAATGGCCAAGGACTTCAAAGAGAACAATTACAGCCTGCATCATCTGTTTAAGACGATCATGAAGTCGAGCGCCTATCAGTTGTCGACCCGATTCCCGGGAGAATGGAAGGATGCGTACACACCCTATTACGCCCGGAGGTTCGTGCGCGTGTTGACGGGGCCCGAGATTGCGGATGCTCTGGCCCAGGCTACGGACCGGCCCTATGAGTTTGATCTGATGGGCCAGAAGGTCACTCGCGTGAAGCAACTGGCGTCTCCGACCGCTAAGGCAAGAGCCCGGCAAGGGGGTGGCGGCAATGGCGGAATCATTCCAGATACGGGTTCCGAGGGCAATGCGATCACCGCGCTCATGCAAGCCTTCTATCAGAGCACACGTGAGACACCGCCGGCCAGTTCCAACCGAACCAGCGCCGTTCAATCCATGTTGATGATGAGTTCGCCGGCGGTACGAAACCGGGTGCGGGCCGACAAGGACAGTTCGGTCCAGAAGCTTCTGAGTTCTGGGAAGCCGGATAGCGAGCTGATTGAGGAACTATTCCTCGCTACCCTGTCGCGCCGCCCCTCACCGGGTGAAACGGAAGTGGCGCAGCGAATTCTGGAAAAGGATCGCCGCCAGGGCGCCGAGGATATTCAGTGGGCGCTCCTGAATACGGCAGAGTTCTTATTGAACCATTAACCGATTTCATGGAGAGATAGCGGAGGCTATATGGCACGATATGATTCGTTCTTAACACGGCGTGAAGCCCTGAAATTGGCTGGTATGACACTGGCCGGGAGCTTGATCAACGGAGGCGCCTGGCCCCTGAATGTTCGAGCCGCAGGGAAAGCTAACCCACTAGGAACAGCGCGCTACGGCATCATGATCGAAATGAGTGGCGCAATGAGCCCGATGGATTGCTGGGATTTCAAAGAAACCAAGTGGACAGCGAAGGATTTGGAACCGCAAAAGGTGTGGTCCGATCTGACCTTATCCAAGACGCTGTTTCCGAAACTGATCGAGTCGAAGCAAATGGACCGCGTTAGTTTCGTGCGATCGATGCGAGCGAAGGAACTGGTGCACTTTGTGGGTCAATATCACGTGCAGGCCGGCCGCGCCCAGAATGTGGCTGTGGGCAAAGAGATTCCGGCATTCGGGAGCGTGATCGCCGCCGAATTGGATTCGCAGCGGCGGCCTTCCGATACCTTCCCTACTTACATGAGCACAGCGCTGTCCCGCAATCGCGTAGGCGCGATCGGTTCGGGGTTTTTCCCAGCTCAGTTTAGCGGTATGGATTTGGATCCAGGTATCGTCTTTGATATTTTTGGCGCCAAGGACGACACCGCCGATCAGGAACTGCAACGACGCTGGCAAGCGTTGATGCGCCTAGGTGAGGTTTCATCTGCGGACGCGGGTGCGTTAGAGGACAAGGGCACCGAGTACGGCGCCTTTTATGATTACTCCTATCGGATTTTGAGAGACCCGCGTTGGGCGAAAATATTTCAGGTCGGCGATGAGGAGAAAAAACGATACGGCAATAAGCCGTTTGGCCTGGGCTGCATTCTAGCTAAGAACCTCATCAGCGCTGACGCCGGTACGCGTTTTGTTTACATTTCGGATACGATCGGCTGGGATCACCACAGCTACATCTTTGACCGGACCAAGCCCAGCAATCACTATGTCGCCGCAGCCCAGTGGGACCAAGGATTCACTGCGCTACTGGAGGATCTGGCGTCAATGCCCGGGCACGCACCCGGAAAGAGCCTGCTGGACGAGACGCTGGTTGTATCATCGAGCGAGTTTGGCCGCATGCCTTATATGAATAGTGTGGCTGGCCGCGATCATTATAATCAGGCTTTCACCTCGCTTCTCGCCGGTGGTGGGAGCAAGGGCCGCCGGGTCCTCGGTAAGACAAATGAGGACGGTTCGAAATGTATTGATACCGGCTGGAAAGACAAGAAACAGCCTGTGCTTGACAACCTCGTAGCGACGTTCTATTCCACGCTAGGAATTGACTGGAAGAAATCAGTGGCAAAAACGCCTTCCGGCCGTCCTTACGATTACGTCCAGGCTGCGCCGATCGGATCGAACGAATTCATTTCAACCGATCCCTTTGAAGATCTATTCGTTTAAGTCCGTATGCTATAGGAATGACGAAGGAGCAAAGCAGAGATTTTGCCGCGGCTCCTCCGTCATTCTCTTCCAATCCGATGTGAGGCACATGAAAAAACCAATGTTATCCATTTTGGTGATCTTTTTGACTCTTGTGTTGAGCAAACCAGTTGTGGGCGAGACGCAAAAGGCGGAGACGCCGCAGGCGCCGCAAGGAATGGTTTCGATCCCAGCGGGAGACTTCTGGATGGGTCGATCTCACTTTTTCCTTATCGACGAAGTCGGGCTGAATGAGCGAGACCGGCGCGATGACACGCCCGCCCACAAGGTGTATGTCGATGGGTTTTATGTCGACAAGTACGAGGTCACGAACGAAGAGTATGCGCGATACGTCCAGGCAACCTCGGGACGCTCACTGTGGTACTGGCCCGGAGGGAAAGTTGCTAAAGGTGAAGAACGGATGCCCGTGCACGACGTAACCTGGAACGAGGCCGACGCCTATTGCAAATCGGTGGATAAACGTTTACCGACCGAGGCGGAGTGGGAGCGCGCGGCGCGGGGCGGGAAGGAAAAGGAAAAGTTCCCGTGGGGCGATGCTTCTATAGGATTGTCGGGATATGACGCCGACTTAGGAGGCAGCGCAGGAGCAGACGTCAAGCCAGCCCACGTCGGCTATCCCTGGGGACCGGCGCTGGTGGGTTCCTATCCGCCGAATGGCTATGGGCTATACGATATGATTGGCAATGTTTGGGAATGGACCAATGACTGGTATGACCGTGACTACTACACCGTTACGCCAGATCGCAATCCTCCGGGACCTGCCACCGGCCAATACAAAGTCATTCGGGGCGGCGGATGGTCCGACGACGATGAGCGGAACCTCATGAACCACTATCGAAACTACACCGACCCTACGGCGAAAGCGTACACCATCGGATTCCGCTGTGCGAAGTCTGCCGCAAGAGCGCAAGTAGCACCGTAAACTGCACTCTGAAATTGCCAGTGGGTCAAAACCCCCAAACGCCCACTGGTAATTTTTATTTCTGACCCGTTCCCCCCGCCACGAATTACATTGACTCCTCATCTGCGTAGGGTATTTACTGGCCGCACACTTAGCAACGATCGAACACTTATCCGATGGGACGATTCGGTGGAGGTTTCTATGCTTGAGATTTCGGCGCTGTCGCGTAGCGTAGCGGTCATTTTCCTCGTCACGACACTGTCTAGCGTAACGCTGGCCCAACGAACTGACGCAACATTCGCCGGAATTGTAACGGATCAATCCGGAGCAGTACTGCCGGGAGCAGAAGTAACACTTATCAATGAAGGCACAAATGCTACAACGGAGCAAATCAGTAGTGAGACTGGAGAATTTGTCTTCAACTTCGTTCCGGTCGGTACCTACACCTTTAAAATTGGCATGCCCGGATTTAAGACCTACGAAAGCAAGGCCATCCCCTTAGGCGCGGCACAAAACGTCAGGCGGACATATGTTTTGGAAGTTGGCAATGTTGGCGAGAGTGTGATGGTGACCGGAGAGGCGTCGCTGGTGAATACGATTTCGCCGGAACAACGCAACAACTTGAGCACCGTCGAGATCACCAGCTTGCCGATCCTCAATCGCAATATTACTAAGGTTCTCGATATCGCGGTAGGCGTATCTAAGGACGAATACGGGCAGGCGGGCGGTGTCGGCATGCAGCGGTTACGGCTGAATGGGCTCGGCGGAGGAGCTATGTCCATCTCGGCGGACGGAACGAATGGAAGTATGAATGGCGCGGCGCCCTCCGCGGTATCGACCTACGGCGGATGGAACAAGATCGATATTATGAGCACGGAAGCCATAGGCGAGGTACAGATCGTCAAGGGCGTGTTCCCAGCGGAATATTCGTCCTCGCTGGGCGGCAATTTGAGCCTGACTACAAAGTCAGGGACGAACGAATACCACGGCAGTTTGTTTTACCGCTATGAAGGTTCTGCGCTCTCGGCCCGGCAGCCGTTCCTGAACTATAAGCCAAGGTCCGTATGGAATCAGTTTGGCGGTTCACTCGGTGGTCCGATAAAAAAAGATAAGGCTTTCTTCTTTGTCGCTTCGGAAGGCTACCGGCAGCGGACTTCGGATGCGATTACAGCAGCGGTTCCGACACCTTACTTTCGCGACATCATACTTCGTGGACTGCCCGTCCCCGAAACACAGATGGAGCTCAATTTTCTACCGCTTCCTAACCAGCCCTACGGACCGACAGATCTTCTGGCCAACTGGTATGGTCCGGCTGCTAGAAATTTTGACGACGACCATGTCGACTTCAAGCTTGACTACAACGTCTTCGGTGGCAATATCTCCCTTTCGGGCTCGCTGGGTCATCCCTACGCAATGAAGCCGGGAAACGTCCCTCTGAACCCCCTCATTTATCATGGTAAGACCGAGCGTGGAAGTTTCAACTACGTGATCGGGAAAGCGCATTGGACCGCATCGACGCGCATCGGATATAACCGAAACTACGAGCCCCGGACCCCACCATGGAGTCAACTGACTGCTCCCGGCGGCAGAGTTCCAAAGGTTTCGGGCGGTCTTCAGGTAGGCGCCTTCTCTTATCCGGGGATGGCCACTCCCAGCGGCAGAATCCAATACCGGGGCCTGATAGCGACCTATTCATTTGAGCAGCAGTTCGCACTTATTGCCGGAAAGCACTCTTGGAAATTTGGCGGCATCTTCGACCCGAGAGCCATGGGGAAATTCATCCTCGACCCGCAGAATGTCGCGTTCCAAACCTTGGCGGATGTTCAGAACAACACTCCAAGCTCGGTCACTTTTATGCCGGGAGTCCCGCCCTTCCATTACAAACTGCACAACTTCGGCTTGTTCTTGCAGGACGACTGGCGCATCAGTCAAAAGCTGGTGCTGAACCTGGGAATACGCTACGAATTCTATACACATTTGTTCGCGAAACCCATTCACGCGGATCAACCTGCCTGCATGTGCAATGCGGGCCCCTTGCTGAACGCCGACACCATGCAATGGGGACCGCTGCAAGACACGCTCAAACCGTGGAGTTCGGATCCTTTCTCGATCGCCCCACGGTTTGGCTTCGCCTACAGACTCGATAGCAAGGGCGACTTTGTGATGCGTGGCGGATTTGGTATTGGTTTTCAGTATTGGGATGACGATATGATGCAGACAACTATCAAGTCGTCACCTTATGTTCCGGATACTCTTGCGTTTACCAGGGCAGAAGTAGCCGCGCTCGGTTTGAAATTTCCAGTGTACCGGGACGACTTGGCGCCGATCGTTGCGGCTCGCTCGAATGGCCAGCCACTGGTCGGCACCCGCTTCGATGTGAACTTTCATCCTCCGTATGCTATGAATTACACGCTGGGATTTCAGCGAGCGTTGGGCACGAGCACGGCTATAGATTTAGGCTACGTGGGAACGCGCGGCGTGAAGTTCACTTTAAACAGGCCGTACAATACACCGGATCGCATCACTGGAATCCGTCCCAATCCCAATGACATCAGTGGCACCTACATCGATGGCTCGCAGCAAACAAACTACAACAGCTTGCAAACCTCATTCAAGCAGCGGTTAAGCAAGGGCATGTTGTTCAATGTGAACTACACTTGGGGCAAGGCCCTGGGTTATACCGGAGGCGATACCGGACAAAGCTACAGCGGCGATTATTACGGCGGCATCGAAGATTTCGGAGTAGTGAAGATCGAGCGTGGCCCGAACGCCGGCGATATCACACACAACTTGATCCTAAACTGGGTCTATGTGCTACCAACGCCGTTTGCCAGTTCACCTGTTGGAAAAGCGATATTCGGTGACTGGCAGATTTCGGGCATCTGGAAATCCCAGACGGGACAACCTATCGCCGTCATTCAAACCGGCGGCCGGCCGGATCTGTTGGACATCAACAACGCCATCAACACTCAGTGCTGCAGCTACGGGAACACTCAGTGGCTGAATCCGGCCGCCTTCCAACTGCAGCCTGTGATTAGCGCCTCCGGCCGAACTCCCCGAAGAGGCAGCATGAATGTGGCCGCGCTTCGCGGCCCGGGTGTGTACAACCTCGACCTCTCCCTAGCCAAGAAATTCGCCGTGAGCGACAAGCTCCGTCCCGAATTGAAAGCGGATCTTTCGAACGTGCTGAACCACACGGAGTATTATTTCGGAGGTATCCAGCCCAACATGAGTTCCGTAGGCTTTGGCAAAATGATCGGGGCGAAAGCTTCTCGCAGCATTCAAGTCCAGTTACGATTTGCCTTCTAACGACATTTACTTCGGTTTGTTCCCCGCAGCAATGGCCAGCGCCTGAGTGCAGTGGTCAAGAACTTGCAGATAATCCTTCACGCGGCCGCTGCCCAAGATGAAGAGATTCGGACTACCAGCGGCGCGGCATTCTGATTAGAAGCCCCGCCTTTCTTCTCCCTGGGCTTGTGAGAATGGTTGGTGCAGGAAGGGAACCAGATGTAGAATCGGCCGCACTTGGCGAATTTTCCCGAAGGATCTTGGCGAGGTCTGTGGTGAGTTGTCTGGAGATAAGGAGGTTGGGGTGAGAGGACGAATCGTTTGTATTCTTTTGATCGTTTTAGTTGCATCGTCCTATGGGGCGGCGCAAATCGTGACGGGAACGATTGAGGGTGTCGTGACAGATCCATCGGGGGCGGTTGTTCCGGGTGTGGCAATTTCCGTGAAGAATCTCGACACGAATGCCGTTCGAACCGCAATCACGAATGAGACGGGAAACTACCTCGTCTCGCTCTTGCCGGTGGGCCGTTATGAAGTTAGTGCCGAATTAACGGGTTTTCGGACTCAGGTCAAGAGTGGTTTGACGCTTCAGGTCGAGCAGCGAATCAATGTGAACTTCGTGCTTGAAGTCGGTGCCGTCACCGATACTCTGCTTGTCACAGAATCTGCACCTCTCGTCCAGGCGAACACCGCAACCATTGGCGCGATGATCGACCCACAGAAGTTAGTCGAGCTTCCGCTGAATGGGCGGCGGTTCAGCTCGATCGGCACTCTGCTGCCGACCGCAACTCGAATGGCGAGTGAGTCTACTTGCAGCACGGATCGGCGGGACATGTTCAGTGTGGCCGGCTTACCGGCTCGCTACAACAACTACATGCTCGACGGCGTGGGAAACAATGACAACGCAATCAACATGGCCGCCATCAAACCATCGATGGACAGCGTCGCGGAATACAGGATCCTGACCGGTACGTATTCGGCCGAGTATGGCCGCGGGGGCGGCGCCCAGATCAATGTTGTGACGAAGTCCGGAACGAACCAATTCCATGGCACAGCGTATGAGTTCTACCGGAATTCGGCGATGGACGCCAAAAATTTCTTCGATAACCCGAATGCGCCGATCCCGACGTTCTGGCGGCATCAACCCGGCTTCTCATTGGGCGGCCCTATCGTTCACGACAAGACATTTTTCTTTATCGCCGACGAGGTATTGAGGCTAGATAAGTCGTTCACGCATACCACGCAGGTGCCATTACCGGCGATGAAACAAGGTGATTTTTCGGCCCTGCTCCAGCCGAACAACATCTTCAGCGCGACGCCGATTATCATCAAGGACCCGTTCAACAATAACACTCCGTTTCCGGGGAACATCATCCCTGCCAATCGGATCGATCCCACTGGGTTTGTGGCTGCCAACGTGTACCCCGATCCCAACCAGCCCGGTAAGATTAATTTCGTTGCAGCTCCTGTGGACGATTGGAGATGGCATCAGCCGTCCCTTCGGATTGATCACAAGTTATCGGAGAAGGACAACCTGCTGTTCCGCTGGAGCGACAATGTGCTCCGGACGAAATATTCATACTCTGGAAGTAGTGACCTTCCAGGGTTCGGCAATTTGAGCCGGATGCATTCGGACAACGGAATATTGAGCGATACTCACGTGTTTAGCTCACGGGTGATCGATGAAATTCGACTTGGGTATAACTTTTTCCATGAATCCTATCCGGGTGAGAAACAACGAGGAGGATACGACTACACAGCGCTGCTCTTCGGAATCAAGACACCGCCGCGGAACCAGCAAGATGTGGCCGGATACCCCCAGTTTAGCATTCAGGGCTTCAGTAGCTACGGCGATGGAACGCCCAATACCCGTTCCGACCACACCTTTGAGATTTACGATGGGGTTTCGTGGCTGAAGGGAAATCATGCGTTGAAATTCGGAGGGATGGTCAAGAGGGTTCGCAGCGCCATATATCCTTTGACCAATCCGCGTGGAAACTTTACTTTCAAAAATACATTTACAGGATACAGTCTGGCGGATGTTTTGCTTGGTCTACCCGTTCAGGTTGCACTGAACACTGGTGATGCGCAAGTATATCTGCGTTCTAATGCCATGCATCTGTTCGTTCAGGACGATTGGAAATTCTCCCAACGCCTGACTGTGAATCTTGGTCTTCGATGGGAGATCAACCAGCAGCCTTACGAAAAACATAATCATCGTTCGAGCTTCAATCCGGCAACGGGCTTGCTCGAGCTCGCGGGGGTTAACGGTGTGCCTCGTGGTCTGGCTCCAACGGCCTTGAACGATCTCGCTCCACGAGTTGGTCTCGCATACAATCTTTCATCGGATGGCCGGACAATTATGCGTGCCGGTTACGGCGTTTATTTTAACCAGATCGCTTGGGCGGATTTCCTGACCGCCAACGCAACACCGTGGACCACTGCAAACGTCTATGTTTCCAGCACCACCCACCCCGATATCACCATGCGCGATCCCTTCCCCACAACCCTCGGCACGACAGTACTCACGCCATACGCTGAGGATCCACATCTTAGGTACCCTTACATTCAGCAATGGAGTTTTGGACTCCAGCGCCAGTTGGGCGAAAACAATGTGATTGAAGTCAGTTACCTTGGAAACAAAGGATCGAAGCAAAACATAAAGCAGCCGATTAATCAGGCTATTCCGGGACCGGGCGATCGCAATGCTGTCAATGCGCGCCGGCCGTTTCCTACTCTTCCGAATCTTTCTCAACTCCAATCGTCCGGCAACATGGATTACAACGCAATGGCGGTTCGCTTCGAAAGACGTTTTTCGGCGGGTCTAACGTTCAACACCTCCTATACCTGGGGCAAAGCTATCGCCGATGTGGCGACTCCCAACATGCTGAACAAGCGGCTGGGGCATGGGCCCGAGGATATCGATAACCGCCAGCGGCTGGTTTCGAGCTTCCTGTATGAATTGCCATTTGGACCCGCAAAACGCTTTGCTTCCGGATCGGGTCCGGTGGGCAGAATTGTAGGAGGATGGCAGTTTGCCGGAGCGCTGGTACTGCGCAGCGGTCAAACTTTCACGCCAAGTTTGTCGACCGACGTCAGCAATACGGCTTCCGGCACGGATCGTCCCGACGCGATCGGCAACGCCCGGATCGCCAGTCCAGACCCCCGCGTAGGATGGTGGAACCGAGCCGCTTTCGCGATGCCTGCCCCGTACACGTTCGGGACTGCAGGAACCGGTATTCTCATCGGACCGGACTTCAAGAATCTCGATTTTTCCCTGCAAAAAGTGACCAAAATAACGGAAGCCCAACGGTTTGAATTTCGAGCCGAATTCTTCAACATTACGAATCATCCCAACTTCGCTTCACCGAACACTAAGTTCGATTCAGCGCTGTTCGGTACGCTGTCGTCGGCTCTAGACGCACGCGAGATACAACTTGGGTTCAAGTATATTTTTTGATGTGAATGGCTAAGTGCTGGATGCGATATGAGGCTCGCAACATCTCGACGGACGGCGGCACAACCGCCGTCCTCGTTTAATTCTGCCTTGTAATGTCACGGAGCTCCGGGTCCGCAGTCGCCCACGCCTTCTGAAAGTCTTGGAGCACAGCCGCCGCCTCTGAATCTCTACCTAACCCGGCTAGCGCTCGATATAAGCCCAAAAGCGCTCTGCCGCTCCCCGGTTCGCGGTCCAGCAACTTTCGATATGCAATCTCGGCGTCGCCAAATAGTCTCGCGCCTAGGAAGAGTCGTCCTAGATTCTCGAGCACCGGCCGCGGATATACCGGAGGCTCGGAATAAAGCATGTCCTGCTGTTCGCTTGCGGCTTGCTGCAACGCGGCAGCATCATTGTCAATGACGGCTTCCAATTCCATCCGCGCGACGTAAAATTGTCTCGGAACCGGATCGACAATTGTTTTGAACTGGCCGAGTGCAATTTCCATTTTGCGCAGAGACTCGCGGGCATCGTCACGATTGCCACGAGCGCTATCGGCAATTCCCTGTGCCCAGTGATACCAAACCTGCTCGCGCGGCTTATTGTAAGCAGGCAGGGTCTTCCCATCGAGAATCAGGTCCCACTTCTCAAAACGCACAAGCGTTCTCATCAACGAAAACCAGCCAATGCGGTAAGAGCTAAAAAAATCGGGCGCGGAGGTCTCGTCCGGGTTCTCCGGCACTGACATCAGTTTGCGGCTTTCTTCAACCGCGGCGCGAAACCGTCCCGCGGCGTCCAAAGCGTAAATGAGGAATTGTTGATTATGGAGGTAATGACCATGGGGATAGAGAGGGTCGGCCTCCATGTAAGCGCGTTCTTTTGCGCCTGCATTTTCAAAGGAATGGATCGCGTCTTCAAATCGTCCTGTCTGAACGTAAACATGACCCGGCATATGCAGAACATGCGGAATTGCGGGAACCAGCAGCGGATATTTCTCAGCGGCAGGCCATGCATCCTGTCCGTGGCCGCTGTCCTCGAGCGCGTGAATCAGGAAATGCAAGGCGCCGACATGCTTGGGATGTTCAGCGAGAATGCTATTCAACAATCCTATGCTTTCTTCGGTGCCGGGTCTGGGTTTGCGCGTAGATGAATCGAAACCGCGGTCGAGAGCGAGGGCGAGAATGGCTTTCGCATTGCTGTCGTCAGGAAACGCCGAAACGATTTTCCGCATGGCAGTGATGTAATCGTCGTCCGGACGTCTCGCGCGCGGATTATCCCGCGCAGCAATCGCATCGATATAGAGACGTTCACGCTCGGTGAGCTTCGGCTTCAATTCGCGAGCCTTCATAATCGCGTCGCCGGCACGTGAATAGGCGGAGCCTGGGACTGGGACGAGCGGCACGGGAGTGTTCGGAACGGTCTGATATGCGGGCAGAAAATCGCCGGCCGCCGAAATCGCGATGCCCCAGTACGCCATCCCGGCTTCCGGATCGAGCGCTGCCGCCTGCATAAAGGATCGTTCGGCTTCGACAGACCAGAAAGCGTAAAGCTGAGAGATACCTTGATTGAAAAAAGCCTGGGCCTCTGGTGACGATGTCGTGATCTGGAAATCGGATTGACCCATTCCATCCATCAACTTCGCCGGAAGCGATGGGGCTCCCCCAACGACAACAGCGCAATGATCTGGCTGCTGGAAGGCGGGCAATATGGCGGCAAGCAACCAGAAAAGCGCTGATTTCACACTGGGAGGATAGTGCATTTTCTCACGGATATTCAAACGAGGGTACGGCTTGAGCGTAAATCTGTCATGAAACAATCTCTTACAATTATTTCCTTTCTTTTGTCCACTTCAAGAGCCACAATTCGCGCAACTTAAGGTTTTGGTCGACACAATCTAAAAAAGCAAAACGACCTTTGTGTCAACTTGGGAGATTACGTGGTGTACGGGCTTGAGGCCGTGAAGCGCTTCTCGAACAAGTGGCAGGTCGTTACCGGCGTGGATATTACTCACTATAAGACCTGGGCCAACGCCGACATTGAGACGGACACTACGGGGTTTGCGCAGAATCCGAACAACCGGATTTACAACGCAGGACTCAAT
>Ga0207098_10438_pt1 | contig 13010 bp, 11 predicted proteins | sample Alteio_BWMinHeat_84_FD_153548 | JGI IMG/M metagenome (GOLD analysis project Ga0207098, IMG submission 153548) | Enriched cells from forest soil in Barre Woods Harvard Forest LTER site, Petersham, Massachusetts, United States -... | ecosystem: Environmental > Terrestrial > Soil > Temperate forest >...
TTTCCAGATTCGCTTCCGAGCGCGGAGGAAGCGTAGCAGGCGTCCAGGAGATCAGTGACCGTATTTCACGAAGCGGCGGCACTCCCCTCGTTGTGGCCGATGGCGCGAAGTTGTTGGGTGTGATTCATCTAAAGGACATCGTCAAAGGCGGAATGAAGGAACGCATCGCACAACTTCGGAAGATGGGAATTCGCAGCGTGATGATCACCGGCGACAATCCCCTGACTGCCGCAGCTATTGCGAGTGAAGCGGGTGTGGACGATTTTCTTGCTCAGGCCACGCCAAAAGACAAGCTCGAATACATTAAGAAAGAGCAGGCAGCCGGACGCCTGGTGGCTATGACCGGTGACGGCACCAACGATGCGCCGGCACTGGCACAAGCCGATGTTGGACTCGCAATGAATACGGGAACCACCGCGGCTAAGGAAGCCGGCAACATGGTGGATCTCGATAGCAACCCAACTAAGCTGATTGAAGTCGTGGCGATCGGAAAGCAGTTGTTGATCACGCGCGGTGCGCTCACGACGTTCTCCATCGCAAACGATGTTGCCAAATACTTCGCCATCATTCCGGCGATGTTCACCGCAATGTATCCCGTGCTCGGCAAGTTGAACATCATGGGCTTGCATACGCCTCAAAGCGCGGTACTCGCGGCCGTGATATTCAATGCGCTGATCATCATTGCCCTAGTACCGCTTGCCCTTCGGGGAGTGAAGTATCGCCCGGTCGATGCCGCGAGCTTATTAAGACGGAATCTATTGATTTACGGGATTGGCGGAATCATCGCGCCATTCCCAGGTATTTGGTTGATCGATCAGTTGCTCGTGTTGCTCCACCTGGCGTAGGCCGGTGGTAACCACCGTTCTTTGGTGGTTACCACCCCAAACCGTGGTCGCACAAGCAACGTTTAGGGTGGTAACCACTAAAAAGCAGTGGTTACCACCGGCTCCGGAAGAGAGATTTTATGTGGCAACAAATACTACCTGGACTGCGAATAAAGATTTTCATGACCGTGTTGTTGGGCGTTGTTTATCCGCTCGCAATTACCGGCATCTGCCAGATCGCGTTCCCGCATCGAGCCAATGGAAGTTTGATCGAGAAGAATGGCGTTGTGATTGGCTCGGAATTGATCGGGCAGAACTTCACCAAAGCCGAATACTTTCAGCCTCGCCCATCGGCTGCGGGAAGCGACGGCTACGACGCGACGGCTTCGGGTGGATCAAACCTGGGACCCACGAATCAGAAACTTGCCGATCGGATTAAAGCATCCATCGATAAGTTCCATAAAGACAATCCGAGTTACACCGGCCCCATTCCCGCCGATTTACTCACAACATCGGCCAGCGGCCTGGATCCTCATATCAGCCCGGCCTCCGCGGAAGCCCAGACAGATCGTGTTGCTCAGGCTCGCGGTGTCTCTGCAGATCAAATCCGCCAGCTTGTGAAGGAACACACGGAAGGTCCGGATCTCGGTGTACTGGGAGAAAGCCGCGTGAACGTCCTGAAGGTCAACCTCGCTTTGGACGAACGTTTTCCAAAGAAATAGTGATCCGAACATCCGACACTGTCAGTGGGAGGATGACTTCGCCATCGTGATGACCATCACGGCGCCGACGATGACGCACATTGCGACGATCATGCGTGGGGTCAGCGGTTCCCCGGCAATGGCCCAGCCGAGAAGCACGGCCACTGCAGGATTGACATACGCGTAAGTCGCAGCGCGCGATGGAGAAGTGGCCTTCAGAAGCCAACTGTACGCGGTGAAGGCGACGATGGAGCCGAAGATGGTTAGGTACAGCAGAGCGACAATCGATCGTGCCGAAAGGTGTTCCGGGCTGAATCCCGATGCCTCGCCTGAAATAATTCCGGCAATCATCAGCCAGGTTCCACCGCCGATCATCTGCATCCCGGATGTCTGCAACGGTGAATCGGAAACGTGTGCTTTCTGTCCGTACAACGAACCGGCTGCCCAGGACATCGACGACAGGATCAGGATCGCCGCCCCTCTCGGATCCACGGCTCCGGCATTCCGCAGATCGCCGAACCCAATAAGCAGCGTTACTCCCACAAATCCGAGAATGATTCCCATTGCGACCTGATGCGGCGGCCGTTTGCCGCCAGGGCGAAGCCATCCGAAGACAGCCACCCACAACGGGACCATCGAAACGAGAACGGCGGTTAACCCCGACGGCACCCATTGCTCGGCCACGGCGACGCCACCGTTACCGAGAAACAGGAGCATGGCGCCGAGAATGAATGCATTTTTCCAATTTCTGTTTCCCGTGGACGGTGAGTCCTTGAATCGTGACCAGAGATATAACGCGGTACCACCCATAAGGAATCGCGCCGATGCCATGAGCAGCGGCGGCATGGTTTGGATCGCATAGCGGATCGCCAGGTACGTCGAGCCCCAGATCAGGTAGACCGCGGCGAATGCAGTCATAACTTTCGCAGCAGCGGGTTTTGCGATAGTCACTGCAGGAGAGCGTCGATTTTCGCGACCCGCTTTCGATGACGTTCTTCGGTCAGTTCGGTGGAAAGCCAGATGCGAACGATGTCGCGCATTTGAGCGATGGAAATCATTCGGCCGCCGAGGGTCAGGACATTTGCGCCGTTGTGCTCACGGCTATTCCGCGCGGAGGCTTCGTCGTAACACATCGCCGCCCGAATACCCGGAACTTTGTTTGCCGCCATGCAGGAACCGATGCCGGCGCCATCCACCATAATGCCGAGATCGCAGGTGCCTCGCGCCACGGCCAGAGCGACAGCCTGTGCATAATCGGGATAATCGACCGGAGCAGTCGAATTTGTACCAAGATCAAGAACCTCGAAGCCGAGTTCCCTGACAAACTTTTTCAGTTCCTCCTTCATTTCGAAGCCGCCGTGATCGGAAGCCAGGGCAACCTTCCGAACGCGTTCAGACTTCGAAAAGGCCGGCGCGACCGCGACGCGCTCCAAGCGCTGATGGCGTTCGCGCGCAGTATCGACGGCCAGCGGAGTGACAATGGCCTTCTCGTCGATTTGGACCGTTTCGCCCATAGGCAGCGTCTTCAAGTCGTTTTCAGTGATGAGTGGCTTGCTGATGAGTTCGACCATCGGGCAAGATAATAGCAGACCATGTTGTTTAACCTCGACGTCGACCACGCGCCGAAGCCAGTACTGTTCCGATATGGGGCGGCTATTCTCTTTATTGTGCTGGTTTTGCTCGCACGAATCGCCATTCGTCCGTTGGCAGGTGACGAGAGTCCGTATCTCGCCTTCTTTGTCGCGGTTGCGCTGAGCGCCTGGTATGGCGGGTTCGGACCGGGCGTACTGGCAACGGCCGGGTCCGCAGCAGCCGCGATCTTCATCGTCGCGGGACCTGAAAGCCCGCCATCCCCGGCGCATTACGTCAACATGATCCTCTTCCTCGGACAAGGCCTGGTTGTCTCCTACCTTTGTGACGTCGTCAAACGATCCCGCCGCCGCATGGCCGAAGTTCTGGAAAGCGTTTCGGATGAGGCAAAGGACAAGGTTGAGCGGATGAGCGTCGAATTGGAGCAACGTGTGGATGAACGCACCGCTCAGATGAACTCGACGATTCGAGAACTGGAAGCGTTCAGCTACTCCATCTCCCATGACTTGCGAGCTCCCTTGCGGGCGATTGATGGTTTCTCGAAGCTGCTTTATGACGACTACCACGAGAAACTGGACGATGAAGGCAGGCGGCTCATCGAGATCATTCGCAACAACACGCTCAATATGGGGCGCCTGATCGATGGTCTGTTGGCCTTCTCCAGGCTTGGCCGCCAGCAGATGGATCATTCGCCTGTCGTCATGTCCGACGTCGTTAAAGACGCAATCGAAGAGGTACGACACTCACTGGATGGCCGCAACGTGGAATTCAGAATATCGCGGGATCTTCCCAATGCAGAGGGCGACCGGGTCCTGCTCCGGCAGGTCCTGATCAATTTACTTTCCAATTCGGTGAAATTCTCACGCGATCGGAATCCTGCCATCATCGAAATTGGAACGAAGAGCGATCAAGACAAGAACACCTTCTTCGTCCGAGATAATGGAGTCGGATTCGATTCACGTTACGCCGACAAAATGTTCGGCGTGTTTCAACGTCTCCACGCCGCGACTGAATTCGAAGGTAGCGGACTGGGATTGGCTATCGTTCAACGCATCGTCAATCGTCATGGCGGACGTGTTTGGGCGGAGGGCACTCCCGGTGCCGGAGCAACGGTCTATTTCTCTCTGCCGAAACTCAGCGGTAAATAGGCCGGGACTCGCCGGCGGTACTCTTGGAATTCAGGTCCGAAGGTTTCTCTCAGGATCTTTTCTTCACTTCGAACACGGATCAGTACGCCGATCCAAAACAGGACAGCGGCAGCCAGAAAACCGGCTGGCCTGGTCCACACCATTCCGGTCGCAAGTGTCAGTCCGAAGAAACAAACGTACAGAGGATGACGGATGACGGAGTACGGTCCCTCTTGGACGAGCCGATGCCCGGCCGTGACTGCTGCGACGAAACTCCATTGTCTTCCGAGTGTTTTTAATGCGGTCCAGGAAAAATAAACCGATCCGGCGGCGAGAATGACAGCAACAATCGGCACGACGGTGCGGAGGAGTGTTATGCCGGCCCATGGTGAGAATAGTGGCCGCGGCCACGCCCACATGACCGCCGCGCCTGCATATTGCAGGGCAATTCCCAACTTGGAAAATGAATCGCTAAGCTTGCGTTGGGTGTCCGGGCCGCTTCGGCCAAGAAACATTGGCACGTAAACGAACCAGCACAGAACGACAATTATCGTCGATAGTTGCTGTAGCAAGTCTTAACCGGTGGTAACCACCGTATTAGGGTGGTTACCACCGATCAGAATATCGTGAACAGCACGCGGTTCGAAGTGCCCGTCGGATTCGGATTTGTAATACTCACCGGAACCACCCCGCGGTTCTGCAGGAGGAATGCCGGCACGACGACCACCACACCACTCGATGTGGTGCTGCTCGGCACCAGAATCGAAGTTCCGAAGTTTACATAGGCTGCTCCCGCAAAATTCGCGCCGCTGATAAAGAGCGTGAAGGAACCGCTGCCTGCAGGAACCGACGACTGGGACAATCCCGTTATCGACGGAGGCGTCGGTTGCGCATAAGCAGTCACCGTGAAGGACAGCACCTGCGACACACCGCCCGCAGGTTGAGGAGTTCGGACCCGCATCAAGTATGTGCCTGTGCAGGCAATAGTAACTGTCGCCACGAGCTCCTGTGTGCTGACGTAGGAGGCGCTTCCGGCCCCGAAACCTGAAGAACTGCCGCAGGGAGTTCCTAACTCCACGACAGATGAGGGGCTGAAATTTTGGCCACGCATGACGACTGTGGCCGGATATGTTTCGGTCGACCGGGTCGTGTCATAGGTCAGAGGAACAGTCTCCAGGGTTGTCAACACAGGCGGCAAATTACTGAGGAATAGAGGCAGCGCTTCAGAAGCACCGAGTGTTGGATCCGGGTTCTTGACGGAAATCGGAACAACGCCACCGAGCTGAATTGCCGCCTGAGGCAACGCTCCTATTAATTGCGTCGAGCTCACGAAAGTCGTCGGGACGACCCCAAACGTGCCCACCAGCACCGAGGCGCCTTGTTTGAAGCCGAAGCCATTGACGGTGATCTGCAGCGAGGGCGCGTTGGTTTCCAAACGTACCTCCGCCTGATTGGGCGTAATGCTCAGGACTCCAGGTATCGTATTCACTACCGTAACCAGGACTGAATTCGATAGGCCGATCGTCGGTTGCGGATTCGACACCGCGACTTGCAGAATTGCGCCGGTCAGCAAGTCCTGGGCCGGAATAAACACCTGTACTGTTGACGAACTTACAAGTGTGCTTGAGCGCGGCTGGCCGTTTACGGTGCCAAACGCACCAGGCAGGAATCCGCTGCCGGTCAGTGTCAGCGTAAACCCACCGTTTCCTGCAACCAACGGCACCGGCGCGCCCGCCTGGCCTGTTATGGATGGCGCAGCGGTTCCGATCGAGAAGTTGACAGGCGCAGAAACGATGGCGCCACCGGGCCCGATGTTGACAACATTCAATACACCTTGCCGCGCGACAACCAGTTGGGTCGCGTCGATTGTAGCGGTGAGTTGGTTCGGACTGCTGGAAACGCCCGTTCCCGTTCCCGAACCGCCGCTGCTGCCGACTCCCGAGGTACCGCCCGATGACACCACTGAGGTTCCAGCAGAGACTACGGATGCGAAACCCGCCACAGTGGGCAACGGAAAGCCCTCGAAATAAACCACACTGTTCTGGAAGAACGGTCCTCCCTGAACTGTGATCGTGGTCGTCGTCGATCCGGCAAGAATGCCTGGAGGGTTGACCGACTGGATTACCGGCGGCACCAGCGTTGCCGCAAAGTTATTGTTGCGGCTATTGTCATTGACGATCGTGAACGACGTCTGCGCCGGCGCGAAAGTATAGCCGGCAAGTTGCGGCGTGATCGTATACGTTCCGGGCGGAATATTCTGAAATGTGAAGGTGCCCAGCGCATCGGTAACGGTAGCGATATGTACAACGCCGCTCAATTCAACCCCGGCTTTGGCTAGAGGCTGCCCGTTGTGCAACACGGTGCCCGTGGCAAGGAACCGCTGCACTTCCGGCACTTTGTACCCCGGTTGGGTTTGCATGGTCGGAATGCGCATCAGTTGCGATCCGTCAACGCTGCCTTCGATAACTTCCGCCATGATCGGCTGACTTGAATCAACCAGGACGTAGCCGTTTCCACTGGCTTCAGGGAAAAGCTCATTAAGGTTCTTGATCAGCGTGGAACTCGCGTCGATCGAAAAAGTAATACGAGAAAGGGCCGTGCCGTCATCAAGGATGTACCGCATCGTGATGGCGGTGGGCGAAGGGTTGGGATTACGAAGAGCGTAGCCATTGAAGTAAGTGCGATCGCTGTTTGTTATGAAAACGAATTCTTGCGAAGTCGTTGTCACACCGGGCGACAGTTCAAATGCTAGTTGATTCGTCGTGCCGATTGCGCTGGTGACGACCGTGGGGACCGTCGCGTTGGAGGTAACGGATCCCAGTACCACGTTCTGAGCGAAATTGAAAATATTACTGGTATTGAAGCGGATGGAACCGTTCGGAGGAAGAACGAAGGTAGCCGGATTATTGGTAGCAGGTACCAGAAAACCGGTCGTATCCCGGGCCGTCAGAGTGACTGTTCCTGCAGTGGTTGTCGTATTCACAACCTGTACCATCGAAAAATAGCCGCCACCCTGGACGAAGAACGGAACAGCGGCGTTAGGCGCCGCATTGCCTGCCGGCACAGCATTAATGACGGCGAAATCATTTCTTGGGAACACATTTTCTTGCGCCGACGCATAACTCGTCAGCGAAGCGATCGCATAGAGCTGTTTGTCGTTGCTGAGAATACTGGTCGGCGTGAAAATCATGACATGCGAAACATCGCGCCGGGTTGGTTGACCCGCCTGATTCAAGCCGGGAAGTGTGCCGTCCAGAAACTCACGCAGCACCGCGTGAGGAGCGAGTGTCCGTTGCGCTGTACCAAGCGTCTGCCCGTCCGTTCCAATAGCCGCGATAATAATGGGCGTGTTGGCATTTTCGGCATTGAAGATCGAGATTTCATACGCTCCAAACGTTCCTTCCGAAAACGGAAGTATCAATTGGCTGGAATGAACCGAAGGGGCAACGTTTTCAAAGTTACCGCTGGCATCACCAATCGTCTCGACGATCGATAGAGGTATCGGACTGGTAAAGATTGCGCCGCCCGAATAATCTGTTACGCCATTCGCCTTCAACGCGGCGGGGGTAACCCGAAAGACAAAGCCCGGTGAGGTCTCAAAATAAACAGCCTGAGGGTGCTGCCCCGTCGAGTCATAAAATACGCCTTGGAATGTACCCGGCTGGCCACCGAGGACTCCGATGACAAATTGCGAGACACCGAGACTGCTGAATCTCGGGAAAGCGTATGTATATGTTCCGGTCGATTGAGCGAACGCACTGCCGGCCATTAATAGCGCGATTGTGATGATACGAAGACATCGACACATATCCGGACGCCGTCCTTTCCAGTACCGCTAACTAATTCGAAAAATTGGACAAACCAAGCGGCACATTAGCTAAAGGGCCTCACAATGTCAAGAAACCGTACGCAATCGGTAGTGGCGGGTAGCAGGGCAGAGCGGATGGGGTATGCTTAAGACCATGCCGGAAATCAGCCGGGGAACCTGTTACGTCCTCTTTGCCTACGACATCGCCTTTTCAATCGACTTGAATCTGGCGGAGCGGCGTATCAAAGATGTTACGCAACGTGAGACCATCAAGCATAAGCGGCGGGCACCGCAATACTTCCAGTATCAGCCGCCGCCACTCCGCGTCACGCACGGGGTTGAAAGCCTTGCAATTGGTAACTTCCATACCAATCCTGTGGTCGATATCGTTCTTTACGACTTTGGCGGTGCATCAGTCGTGTACAGCATCTCGCTCGAAGGACCGCTTTCCCATTTATTGAGTCTTAGCCACGACCTGTACGAAAACCTCCTGCTTCTGAACGATTCTCGCAGGCGAGTCGAACAGATTCTCGATGCGATCGGCAGCGCCGTGTCCAAACCCAGCGTATCGCCCTTCGTGGAAGACTATGTTATCTATCGGATAGACAGCCTCAAACCCCAACCCAAACCGATCACCGAGGTCGTCGGTGAGTATCGGCAAACACTCACCCAGATCTTGCGGGCCGAGACTCGTGAACTTTCCGAAGACGAAGTGAGCGATGCTACTTCTCGCCGGATTTCATTCGGCGCCGACGACTTGACTATTGTCGATTGGAACTCGGCAATCGTGATAGATCCGGAGGCGGAAGATATTGTTGCTGTTTTGGAATTTGCAAATGTAGAGCTCATGGAGATGAGATATCTGGATCAGAGGATCGACAGCGCATTGACGCTCGCCTATGACACGCTTTCCCGTCAACCCTGGCGAAGATTCCCCTTCGGCTCCGATCCGGGGGAACTCCAGCGCGTCGCGCAATGGCAGGTGGACTCCGCCATTCTTTTCGAAGGCGTGAACAATTCGCTCAAGCTGCTTGGCGATCAGTATCTGGCTCGGCTCTATCGGGCGGCTGCCGACCGCTTTCACCTTGCCGAATGGGACGCCACCATCCTGCGTAAGCTGCAAACTCTAGACGGCATCTATAGCAAAATCTCAGATCTGGTGACCGCCCGGCGTATGGAATTACTGGAATGGATCATCATCGTGCTGATTGCCGTTTCTATCGCGCTGCCGTTTTTCGTCGGTTTCCATGGCCACTAAGAGATGGTAATCGGCTTGAGACGAGTGATGGTGTGGATGGCAATTGCCGCTGTCGTAGCAGGGTTTGCTTTATATGTCTCAAAACGTCCGATGGACTTCCGGGTTTACCACTATGGCGCGCGAGGAGTCTTCGACGGCACCCGGCCGGTGTACGGCCCGGCAAGCGGTCTCGGTTGGCCGATGCACTACCGCTATCCACCACTGTTCCTTCTTCTGTTCGCCCCCTTCGCGTGGTTGCCTTTGGGTGCATCCGCCGCGCTCTGGCTGATGCTGAAGTTTGTCGTGCTGATATTCCTTGTTCGAGCAATCTGGAACAAACTGCCTCCCGCCGAAGGTACGACAGCTTGGCTTGTCCCGCTGCTTTTTGCAGGTCCGTACGTCGTGCAGGAGTTTCGTTACGGTAATGCCCAGTTCTTCGTTTTCGCCTTGAGCGTATGGAGTCTGTTGCTGGTCAAAGAGAAACCCGTGCTCGCCGGCGCAGCCCTCGCGTTGGCGATTGCTATCAAAGTTTGGCCCTTGGCTCTGCTGCCATTTCTGCTCCTTCAAAGCCGCGAAGCGGCGAAAGAGCGTAGCCCCGGGCTTACGGCCGGGGCTACACTCTTTCGCCGCTTCGCGGCTTCGATAGTGCTTTTTACACTGATACTGACAATACTACCGTCGCTCTATTTTGGATTTCGCGGCAACCTGGGTCTGCTTGGAGAGTGGTTTAACCAGGAGTTCGCAACGCAGACGGGTGAAGAGGAAATCTGGTTTCCAAGCCAATCGTTACGCGGCGTCATGATGCGTTACCTGACCAGCATCGATTATTCGCACGTTCCTGATTCCAACTACAGGCAGGTGAATATCACCGGCTTGAGTCCAACTACCGTAAGGACGGCCTGGTTTGTAGCGAGCGCTGCGATCTACCTTGGATTCCTTGTACTTACGTACAGGAGAGGCGGTTCCAGCGGATGGATCGGACCGGCCCTTGCATTCTGTTTGATCGCGCTGCTCGAGCCCTTCACTCAGAAATATGCGCTGGTCATTCTTTTATTCCCTGCGATCGTGGCGGGGAGGCTGACAACGAATCGGATGGCCCGCAATCTCATATATGTCGGCATTGGACTGGTGTGGATTCAGAACCTGATCCCGGGGTCGACCGCCCAGCGTTGGATGCAAGTTCTGGGATTGGACTTTGCTGCGGCGCTGCCCCTCACTGTAGCATTGGGATGGGTGAGTTTTCGTCCCGCGTCCGCTGTAACAACTTATTCATCATCTCGTCACATATTAGTGACTCCAGAGTAAAAAATGGTCCATTGTGTCTTTCCTCGCAGGTGGAGGTTGGCGTGACGATGAGAATGTATGGAAAGCACCGGTTTCCCGGAAAGCTTTTCATTGTAGAGGGGATCGACGGGTCGGGAAAAAGTACACAGATCGCCCTGCTGCAGAAGTGGCTTGAATCCGAAGGGTACGTCACGTTCTTCAGCGAATGGAATTCATCTCCTCTAGTCCGTGATGTAACGCGTCGAGGGAAGCGGAAACGCGCGCTGACGCCAATGACGTTCAGCCTGATTCATGCGACCGACTTCGCGGACCGTACCGAACACCATATCATTCCGCCGCTGAAGGCCGGCGCTCTTGTGCTGGCAGACCGCTACATCTACACCGCGTTTGCGCGCGACGTCGCGCGTGGGGTGGATGCGGCTTGGGTTCGCCGTCTGTACCAGTTCGCCGTCAAGCCGACGATCGGGTTTTATTTCCGCATATCGCTCGATGAAGCGATGAAGAGAATTCTGGGCGGACGAGAGGCTATCAAGTTCTATGAAGCCGGAATGGATCTGAAACTCAGCGAAGATATTGAGGAAAGTTTCCGCCTTTTCCAGAGCCGCATCATTGATGAATACGAAAAGATGGTTCAAGAGTTTGGCTTAATGGTGATAGATGCCAACCAATCCATCGAAGAACAGCAGGTTCAGATGCGGCAAATCGTAACGCAGGCACTCGAAGGAACTAAGAAAACAAGGATTCGTAAATGGGTGGATTTGGGTTCTATGGTGAGAAGGGTCTCCCCGGCATAAACGTCGACGAACTGAAGGGAAAGCTGATCGTCCTGGAAGGAACCGATGGCGTTGGACGCTCCACACACATCGGCCTTCTTAAGCTCTGGCTCGAGAACAACGGTCACGCCGTGCTCGACACCGGAATGACTCGTTCCGCTCTCGCCGGCGAGGGGTTGAAAGCGGCAAAGGAGGGCCACACTCTCGGCCGCATGACAATGACTCTCTTTTACTCCACCGATTTTGCAGATCGTCTCGAGAATGAAATGATTCCCGCACTGCGGGCCGGATTCATCGTCCTGACCGATAGATATATCTATTCCCTTATGGCGCGGGCGATCGTTCGCGGAGCCGATCCGGAGTGGATACGCGGTGTATACGACTTCGCTCTCAAGCCGGACATCGTCATTTATCTACGAGTCAACATTGAAGATCTGATTACTCGAGTAATCCAGCACTCCGGTTTCAACTACTGGGAATCGGGGATGGACCTTCATCTCGGCGACGATATGTACGACAGTTTCGTTGAGTACCAAACCAGGCTGCTCGCCGAATTCGATCGGATGGTCGCCCCCGACAAGTTCTATGTCATCGACGCCTCCGCCAACATTGATCAGGTTTTCGATTCTGTACGCGCCACGGTGGAGCCTCTGCTGAAGCTCCCTCATTTGAAATCGCGCCAAGCCTAGCGCATCGACCGGAGTTGCCTGGCGGTCATCATCCAGAGGAGGGTGCCCGGACTCTTCGGAGGAATTCGGTCGGACTCGACAACACAAATGCCGCTCTTTTTCAAGTCCACCTGCATGTCCGTGGATAGGGAAAGCACATACGCCGCAATCTCGCCGAGCAGCGGATTGTGGCCCACAAGCATCACATTTTCGTGTTGGTTCTGTTTGGCAAGCGCCAGCATAACGTCCGCGACAGATCGGTCGCCGGCGAGTTGATCCATTTCGTGTAATTTGTCTTTTATTCCCAGCACGTCACAGACTATCTCAGCGGTTTGAAGTGCGCGGAGCCAGGGGCTCGTAAATACGATGTCGAAGGACAAATCCATCGTCTTCAGTCCTTCGGCCGATTGGCGGGTTCGGCGTATTCCCTCCTCAACCAGCGGACGCTCGGGGTCGGACGCGACCGACGAATCTCCTTTGGTAAGAGCTTCACCATGCCTGAACAGATAAATGCGCATGATTAGTTGATCACCGTTTCGACATCGTACACTTCGTTCATCAGTTCGGATTTTTCGAGAGCATAGTCGATCTCGCGCGAAAGATTGCCGCGGCCCGTCAAGCGGATCGCCAGCCTCTTCGATGGCTGAAGCTTACAGGACACCTCCTTGACTCTGGCCTGATGGTCGTAATCCAAGGCATCGGCAACGCGCAGGATTGCGCTCAGCTTCCGCACGACGTCCTGTTGGAAGGGTGAGAGCTGGCGGAAGCTGACGTGTTTGTCGGTCGGATGCGCCTTTCGATGATACCGCGCAATATTGGCGATCAGATCCAGTTCGGCGTGATCGAAGGATCCGGAAAGCGAACTCTTGATCAAGTAATAGGTGTGCTTGTGGTGTTTTGGATAGCCGATGAATAACCCTATGTCGTGAAGCATCGCGGAGGCATGAAGGAGATCTCTGAACTTGTCCGGCAGCTTATGCAGACTGCGCATCTGTTCG
>Ga0207098_10440_pt1 | contig 12952 bp, 8 predicted proteins | sample Alteio_BWMinHeat_84_FD_153548 | JGI IMG/M metagenome (GOLD analysis project Ga0207098, IMG submission 153548) | Enriched cells from forest soil in Barre Woods Harvard Forest LTER site, Petersham, Massachusetts, United States -... | ecosystem: Environmental > Terrestrial > Soil > Temperate forest >...
TCGCGCTACGGCTTAGAAACGGAACGTTGGACCGAAGGCGACGCGGAGGTTGTTGTGGGTGCCGTGGTTGAAATAGATTTCGTCACCGACGTCGAGACGCAGGCCGATCGGGCCCAGATGCCCCTGTAGACCTCCGCCGGGATAGAGCACGCCGTTTACGTTGTTGGCGCGGAGACCATCCACGCTGCTGAAAAACGTTCCGAGGGTCGCAGGCGCGTTGTTGAGTCGGAAATCGATGAAGCCGCCCTTGAAAGTGACGAACGGCTGGATGGCGTGATGGCCGATATTCACCTTGGGTCCGAATTCGCCGTGCAGAACGCGCATGCCGGTGCGCTGAATGCTGACCGCGCCGGTAGTGGTGTCGGTGAAGCCTTCGGAAAAAGCCTGGTCAAAGTCGTAGCTCATTTCGCCTTCGAGCTTGAATTCCTTATAGAGCTGGAAATCGAGACGCGCTCCGACGCCGCCGAAATTAGTGTCCGTTTGTGAGAGGCGCAGATAATCGGCGAAAACTCCGACTTGCACATGCTCTTTATCCTGCGCCGAGGCGAGAGGCACGAAGCAGCCCACCAAGAAAAGTAGAAATGCGACACGCTTCATAATCGTGTTCTCCTTGCGATCGATTGAGTGAATGTCCACTACCGCAGAGGACTACTTAGCGGGCCGGGGAGGTCTACTCTGCTTACGGTCAATTCGATGTGAGGCTAAGACGGCCAGTTGCCGCAGACAGCGCGGCAAGAGGAAGGATGCCGGATTCTTCGCGGCACAATAGGTAGTCCTGGGATCTTGCTCTACGGTATTTCCTGTAGCGCAAGTCGAACAAACGCATCAGTCAGATACATGGAGCGCTATTCGGGCGATTATCTTCGGGTAACGGCTGCTTCCAGTTTGGTTAGTGCGGTGGCCACTTCCGCAGGGGTGTGGACGGAGTAGCGCGCGCGCGTCGGTCTGCGTTTGCCGACGAGGACGGAGAAGCCCCGGCGGACGGCGACGAAGCCCGACTCATCGGAGAGATCGTCGCCAAAATAAATAGGGAAGGATCGGCAGAACGCCGGCTGCGCGAGAAATTGCCGGACCGCGATGCCTTTGCCGGGCATGGAGCGAGGAAGGACTTCGACGTCGCGAATATTTTCCACGAGGCGAAGAGTGCGGAGGAACGGCTTGAGGAGAGCGCGAATCTCGCGTCGAACGCGTGGCTGCAGATCTGGCGGAGCATCGAGAAGATGCACGGAGAAAGTGCTGCGCTTGTTTTCGATCCAGATGCTGGGATAGGCGCGAAGATGGCCCGCGAGGGCTGCGCGAGCGCGGCGCAGTGCTTGGCGGACGGAAGGAGGCAGCGCACATTTGGCGCTGCGTTCCCAGCCGTACAGTCCGAAATAACGAATGCCCTGCACGCCGATGTATTGCAGGAGTTCCGCACGGCGACGTCCGCTGACCACGACGACTGTGACGCGAGGATGGCGAGCAAGCCGCTGCAGAATGGCGCGCGCCTTGGGCTTGAGATGTACTTGATTGGGGCGCGGCGCGATGTCGACCAGGGTGCCGTCAAAATCGAGAAAAACGGCGATGCGTGCACGCGCGGGAATTCGGGGAGCTACGCGATTCCACAGTTTCAAAAGGTGAGGAGTCCCGCGAGGCGGCGGCTTCATTGCACTTCGATACGTTCCGGGGCGTCGATGCGAATATCGGTCAGGTCCGAGAGTAGATTGGCGGCCCAGCGATAGACATTATTTTCACGCACCGTGTTGCGCATGTGCTGCATGCGGGTGGATTGCTCCTCGGTGGGCATTTCGAGTGCTCGAAGGATGGCGCCGGCGACTTGCTGCACGTCGTAGGGATTGACCAGGAGCGCGTCGCCGAGCTCTTGAGCGGCACCCGCAAAAGTGCTGAGGATAAGGACACCGCGGTTATCGTCGCGCGAGGCGACAAATTCCTTGGCGACCAGATTCATGCCGTCGTGCAGAGAGGTGACAAGACACAAAGAAGCGGCGTGATAGAAGCGCGCGATCTCCTCGTGCGAATGATGCTTTTTCAGCAGCACGATGGGCGCCCAGCGGCCCGCTTGGAAACGCGCGTTGATGCGCGCGGCTTCGGCGCTGACCTCGTCGAGCAGGCTTTGGTAACGATCGATGTTGGTGCGGCTGGGCGCGCCGATCTGTATGAAAGTGAAGCGTCGCTGATAAGAAGGATTCAATTCCAAAAAGCGCTCGATGCCCCGGAAGCGTTCCAGGATTCCCTTGGTATAGTCCACGCGATCCACGCCCACGCCGAGCAGGGATGCATGGATGCCGAGCTCCGTGCAGATGGCGGCGCACTGCTCTCCCACGCTTCGGTAAAACTCCGGGGTGTGCCCGTTTTCCTGAAAGGAGACGCTGATGGGGTAGGGGCGAACGCGCGTGAGGTGGCCCTGGCGATTGACGTCGAAGCGATCCCATGCCGTGAGCGCCTCGACGGCGCGGTCGACGCAATGCAGAAAGTTATTGCAATGCGACTGGATGTGAAAGCCGATCAGGTCGGCGCCGAGCATGCCGTCAATCAAATCGCGCTGCCAGGGGCAGATGCCGAAGACCTCGGGGTTGGGCCAGGGAATATGCCAGAAAATAGCGACGCGGGCGTCCGGGCGCGCTTCTTTGATCATTCGAGGCAGCAGCGCGAAGTGATAATCCTGCGCCAGAACAATGGGAGACTCGACGCCTTCCATTTCTTCGAGTAGGGCGTCGGCGAAACGCCGGTTCACCTCTTGATAGCAGACCCAGTCTTCCGGACGAAAAATGGGGCGCGTATGAGCGATGTGGCACAGCGGCCAGAGCCCTTCGTTGGCAAAGCCTTCGTAGTAGCCCTTTTCTTCTTCGGCACTGAGCCAAACGCGACGCAGCGTGTAGGCCGGATGATCGGGCGGCACGCGCACGCGATCCCGCTCATCGACCAGTTCGCGATCGGCGTTGCCTGAGCCGTGAGCGATCCAGGTGCCGTTGGAGGCCAGCAAGACAGGCTCCAGCGCGGTAACCAAGCCGCTGGCGGGAACGATCATTTGGATCGAGCCATTGTTCCCGTTGTTGTACACGTGCATGTAAGGCTCGCGGTTGGAGACCACGAAGAGCGGCTTGTTTTGCAGCTTGCTGCTCAGGCTGACGCGTAGGCGCTCCGCGGTCCAAACGGAAACGTTGGAGTCGCGCAGGCGTGCCTCTTCCTCGGCGGTCGCGCGAGCGGCGGTGAGATCACGCGCCAGGTGAGTTACCTCGCGATGGATCTGCTCGAAAACCTCACCTTGCGGAAGCGACGGTGGCGGCGGACTGGAGGATTGGCCGGTTCGTAAGGTGCGGAGCCATTTGGCGGTGCGCGTCAGCGGACCCATGAGCGCCCAATGCACGAGAACTATTGCCAGGCCGGTGATAAAAAGAGTTTGCACCAGGGCGTGGAGGAGAGAGTCACGCAGTGTGTGGGCCACCTGAGTGTCGATAAAGCTGGCGTCGTGGACTAGGACCAGAGTGCCGGAAGCCTGGTCGTTGCGGTGCAGCGGCAGGGCATAGACGTGGATGGCGGTGTTGTTGGCCCGAGTAAACTCGCCGTAACCCGAGTCGTGCTCCGCAGCTTGGGCGGCGGCCGGAGGACAGGCCGGAAAAAAGGAGGCCAAGCCTTGCGTGCTGGCGACCACCGCCCCGCTAGTGTTGTAGACGATGATGCCCTTTAGGTGCTCGCGCTGCCCGAAGCGATCGACTAAGCGCTGCTGGGCCTTCTCAAAAGAACGATCCGGCAACTGCTCGATCGCGTCCTGCAGATCTTCCGCACGTTTCTGAGCGGTGCGCGATAACTCTCCCTTGGAGAGGCGCTTTTCGGTGCGCACCTGGTAGAAGGCAAAAACCAGAGACACAACTACAACGCTGACGATCAGCGGCAAAACGATCTTCAGAGTTGTGCGCATCTATGCTTACTTCCCCTTGGGCAAGAGTGAAGATATGCAAAACCAGGGATTGCCAATAAAACTTGCCGGCGCGATGGCGCCGGAGCACCGGTTATCGCTAATGACCTGCCGATTGCACGACAACGTGGAGTGCAATGTTGTTACCGTCGTCGCTGCGGTAGTCGACGGTGGCGTTGGAGCCAACCTCGAGCTTGCCGTCGATCCGGGTAGTGTCGTCAATGAGGAACCTCAGAGTGACGAGGTCCTGGCTTTTCTTGACGTCCACCGAGAAAGAGGCATCTCCGATAGCGGAGATTTTCCCGGAGACGGATCCATTCTGCGTCGCCGGCTCGTAGGGTTTGCCGAAGGGCTGACCTAAGGGCTGTGAAGTCAGCGGTGCCGACCATGCGGCGACGGTGAAACACGCTAGCAACAGCGTTGCCAATGTAAGAATAGTACGGATGCGCATGTTTGTCCCTCCTAATCTGCGTCGGGCCGGACACCGTGTAGATGGCACGAATGCCGCCAAGGTCGCACGAGGAACAACGTTCTTGCTAAGAGCCTGAAAATGAAATACATCGGGGCGACCTGAGGAAATAACAACCGTTCGGACGCAGTTCTAGAACTCGGAATTCTTCCTCAGTAGAAACCTGTATGCGTGTTGGCTCGGGCGGAAGCTACTTCACTTCCCAGGTGTCGCCGGCGTGCAGGAGTTTGTTTAGATCGCCCGTACCGCGCTTGGCGATTACATCTTTGATCTGCTGGTTCATGACGTCTTCGTAGCGCGGCAGGTCATCCCACGCACGGAAAACGCCGACGGGAGTGGGGAATCCGGGACGATGCTCCATGTGCGAAAGCAGGAAAGCGTAAGAGGGCCGCGGGTGGTGGGCGTCATGGACGATCAGGTCGGACTCGGCGACGCCGTTGCCGAGGGCAACGACTTCGATGTCGCCGTCGGACTTGCGGCGAATGCCTTTGTCGCGGTTCTTACCGAAGACCAGCGGTTTGCCGTGTTCGAGATTGAGGATCTTTTCGCTGCGGGCATCGCGCTCGGTAAGGGAAAACCACGCGCCATCGTTGAAGATGTTGCAGTTCTGCAAGATTTCCACGAAGGCCGAGCCCTTATGCGCCGCGGCGTGCTTGAGCGTGTCCTTCAAATGCGATTGGAAGACGTCCACCGAGCGCGCCACGAAGGTGGCTTCCGCGCCGATCGCCAGAGAAACGGGATTGAACGGGCGATCGACGGAGCCGAACGGGGTGGACTTGGTCTTCTTATTGAATTCCGAAGTGGGCGAATATTGGCCTTTGGTCAGCCCGTAAATTTTGTTGTTGAAGAGCAGAACCTTGATGCCTACGTTGCGGCGCAGCATGTGAATGGTGTGATTGCCGCCGATGGACAGCGCGTCGCCGTCACCGGTGGCCACCCAAACTTCCAGGTCCGGCCGGATGGCCTTGATCCCCGTGGCGACCGCGGGCGCGCGGCCGTGAATGGTGTGGAAGCCGAAGGTATTCATGTAGTACGGGAAGCGACTGGAGCAGCCGATGCCGGAGACCACCACGAAATTTTCGCGCTTGACGCCCAATTCGGGGAAAACGGACTGAACCGCTGATAGAATGGCGTAGTCGCCGCAGCCGGGGCACCAGCGCACTTCCTGGTCGGTCTGGAAGTCCTTTTTCGTGAGCGGCGTGATCGGCGGCAGCGTTGCGGTACTCATGAGTTCTCCAGTTCCCAAACCCTCGGGCCCCAGGCCCGATTACAGTTACTAAGACAGTTGCTAAGCCAGCATTTCCTCGATCTTTTGCTCGACCTCGGTCTGCTTGAATGGTCGCCCCTGAATCTTGTTAAGGCCGACGGCGTCCACGAGATACTTCGCGCGCAGCACCCAGAGCAGCTGGCCCATGTTCAGCTCGGGAACCAGCACCTGCTTGTAGCGCTTGATGACGTCGCCGAGATTCGCGGGCAGCGGATTGAGATGACGCAGATGGACGTGGCCGATTTTCCGGCCTTCGGCTCGTTGTGTTTTCAGAGCAGCGGTAATTGCGCCATGCGTCGAGCCCCAGGCGATGATGAGCAGATCGCCTTCGGCATCGCCGACCGGAACGATGTCCGGGATATCCTGCGCGACGGCGGCAACTTTCGCGGCGCGGATGCGCACCATGTTTTCATGGTTGAGCGGCTCGTAGTTGATATTGCCGGTGACATCCTGCTTTTCCAGGCCGCCGATGCGGTGCTCCAGTCCCGGTGTTCCGGGAACCGCCCACGGCCGAGCCAGCGTATCCGGGTTCCGTTTGTAAGGCAGGTAACCGTTCGGAGAATTTGCTTCCGTCGCGAAACGCACCGGAAATTCCGGGATATCCTTGGCGTCGGGAATGCGCCAGGGCTCCGCGCCATTCGCGAGATAGCCGTCCGAGAGAATGATCACCGGAACCATGTACTTGACCGCGATGCGGCTGGCTTCCAGCGCTGCCCAGAAGCAATCGCTGGGCGTGGCCGGCGCTACGATCGGAATCGGCGCTTCGGAGTTGCGGCCGAAGAGGGCTTGCAGCAGGTCCGCTTGCTCGGTCTTGGTCGGGAGACCCGTCGAGGGACCTCCGCGCTGGATGTCGCAAATCACCAACGGAATTTCCACCGCGACGGCCAGACCCATTGCTTCGGTTTTCAGTGCCATGCCGGGTCCCGAGGTGGTCGTAAGCGCCAGTGCGCCGGCGTATGCCGCGCCAATGGCCGAGGTGATGGCCGCAATCTCATCTTCCGCTTGAAAAGTCATTACGCCAAAATCTTTGTATTGCGAGAGTTCGTGCAAAATGTCCGAAGCCGGGGTAATCGGGTAGCTGCCCTGGAAAAGCCGCAAGCCGGATTTCTGCGACGCGGTGACGAAGCCTAGCGCGAGGGCCTGATTTCCGCTCAGATTGCGGTATATGCCAGGAGCGAGCTTGGCCGGCGGAATCTCATAGCTGATCTGAAACGCTTCAGTCGCTTCGCAATAGGAATACCCGGCCTTCATGGCCAGCTTGTTCGCTTCCACCAGCAATGGCTTCTTTTGGAATTTGTCCTCGATCCACCGGGTGGTCGAGTCCATCGAGCGGTTGTACAGCCAATAGCACATCCCCAGGGCGAAGAAATTCTTGCAGCGGTCCACGGACTTGGCGTCCAGGCCGAGATGCTCTAGGGCCACGCGGGTCAGGCGCTCCAGCTCCACGGAAAAGAGCCGGAACTTGTCGAGCGAATGATCCTCCAACGGATTTGAGGTCATCTGCGCCTTGCGTAGGTCGTTTTCCTTGAAGCTGTCCGAATTGACGATCAGAATGCCGTTGGCCTTCAGGTCCGCGATATTGACCTTCAGCGCCGCCGGGTTCATGGCGATCAGCACATCGACGGAGTCGCCGGGAGTGAAAACGTCGCTGGAAGCAAAATGAAGCTGGTAGCCGCTGACGCCCGGGAGCGTGCCGGCAGGGGCGCGAATCTCGGCGGGGAAGTCCGGGAACGTGGCGATGTCGTTGCCGTAGAGCGCCACAGTGTTGGTGAACTGGCTGCCGGTGATCTGCATGCCGTCGCCCGAGTCGCCTGCGAAGCGGATGACCGCCTGGTCGAGCTTTTCCGGTTTGAGTCTGGATAACGGTGTTTCTATGACTGTCGACATGGCCCTGGCCCCAATCTAGGACGAGCTCCTTAGCATTTCCCCTGGCGGAGCACAGCTCAATCGTCTTGGATCTGGCGGTGCGCGGAAACGTACCCCTGCGGCCGACCGCCCCGAGCCGTCCCGAAAAAGCATACCATACCGGCCCGCGCGCGGCGGGGAGAGAGTCCGCCGCGCAACGATAGTGGTGTTCTATTGAAAAAGACGCAGGGAGCCTCCCCGTGGTTACATACAACCGAACCGGTTGAATGAAGGGAAGTACCAGTTGTGGCTGTGCTTACGAGATATGAAGTGGGACCGGACCTGTAGCTCCAAGCTTCCCGCGTCAGAGTTTAATCCGTTTGACGTTGTTCGGTTGCGCGAGCCCCAAGACACTAGCCTCGATTCAATAATGATTGTGCCCGACTGTTGGGAGCGATCGGTGAGATCACGCATGTGCGTGTGGGCGTCGCGCACATTCTCGCGAAAGGATTACGAAGAGGCACATTTTGCAGAACTTTCGCTTGACGTTCGCTTTCTTTTCGCCTAAGTTGGAGTCACCAACGGCTCGCCGTAAGAGCCGCTGGAATGAGACCTGCGGAGGTCCCTCTCATGGCCCTGACCAAGCGACAGAAGGAAGTACTCGATTTCCTGGTCTCCTTCGAGACCAAGCACGGCTACGCGCCGAGCTTTGAAGAAATTGGCAAAGGCATGAAGCTCACGTCCCTGGCGACCGTACACAAGCACATCACTACTCTCGAGAAAAAGGGTTTCATACGCCGGGGCTACAACCAGAGCCGCTCTATTGAGATTCTGCAATTGCCGAAGTCTGTCAAAGAACAGGTGATCGATCGCAAGATTCAGGAACTCCCGCTGGTCGGGCGCATCGCCGCGGGACGCCCGCTCGAGGCCGTGGAAGAACGCGAGACGCTGTCGCTCGGCGATTTTGCGCGCGGCGGAAACACCTTTGCGCTGCAGGTCAAGGGCAGCTCGATGATCGAAGACCACATCATGGATGGGGATTTCGTGGTGTGCGAGCAAACCCAGGTGGCCAACCCTGGCGACACTGTGGTTGCGCTCGTCGGCGGGGATGAAGCCACGCTGAAACGATTCTATCGCGAGGGCGCGGGGAAGATTCGCCTGCAGCCGGCTAATTCGGAAATGGCGCCGATTATCGTCGCGGCCAATGACGTGAAAATTCAGGGTCGCGTGATCGGCGTCTTGCGAAAATATTAACTCCCACCGAAATACAGCTGAGTCAGACCCTGAACGAAGTCCGCGACGATTCTCTCTCCTTGCGCCTCGCGGCACCCAGAGTTGTTACGCAGTCCTTCGCCTGCCCTTTGCCATCCAATGTTCCAGAATTGCGATCTGCGGCGCATCGGGTCTCTCCATATGCGGCAGACGCTGGTAAACTGAAACACAGTAAGTTACTGGTGGCCAACTATGACGCAGAAAACCGGAGCCTGGCTCAAAATGGGCGGGATTAGCAAGGGCGGCTGGACGGTGCGCTGCGGCGCTCTACTGCTGGCACTTCTGTTGAGCACCGCCTGGCCTGACGTGGCCACCGGCTACGCGGTGTTGGCGCACGAGGCGCTTATAGATACGGCTTGGGACACCGATATCAGCCCGCTGCTTCGGCAGCGTTTTCCGGATGCGACACCGGAACAGTTGAAGGAAGCGCACGGGTACGCTTACGGCGGAGCGATCATTCAAGACCTGGGTTATTACCCGCATGGCAGCCACTTTTTCAGTGACCTCACCCACTACGTGCGCAGCGGTGACTTCATTCTCGCCCTGCTCCGAGACGCCAAGGATCTGAATGGTTATGCTTTTGCACTGGGCGCCCTTTCCCACTATGCGGCGGACAATGACGGCCACGGCATCGGGACCAATCGAGCGGTCCCCATACTGTATCCGGAGTTGAAGAAGAAATATGGACCGGTGGTGACCTACGAAGATAGTCCTTTGGCGCATGTGAAGGCGGAATTTGGGTTCGATGTCCTGGAAGTGGCGCGCCAACATTACGCGCCGGACAGCTATCACGATTTCATCGGCTTCGAGGTGGCGGCTCCCCTGCTGGAGCAGGCTTTTCAGGAAACGTATGGGCTGGAGCTGAAATCCGTTCTCTCCGATGAAGAGAAAGTCCTGGGCTCCTATCGCCACGATGTCAGCAAGCTGATTCCCAAGGCCACGCGAATCGCCTGGACGCTAAAAAAAGACGACATCCTGAAAGAGCAGCCCAGCATGACCAGGAAGAAGTTTTTGTACAATCTGTCGCGGGCCAGTTACGAAAAAAAATGGGGCAAGGACTACCAGAGACCGACCTTTTGGGAGAGGTTCCTGGCCTTCCTCACCAATTTAGTTCCGAAGGTTGGCCCTCTTAAGATTCTGAAACTGCGGACACCGACGCCGCAGACCGAACGCATGTTTGAAGCCAGCTTTAATGCCGCGCTGGATCGCTATAAGATCTTGCTCGGTCAGCAGCGTACTGGTCAGCCGGCCGTTCCCAATGACAATTTTGACACCGGCGAAGTCACCGGACCCGGCAAATATTTTATGAATGACAACGTTCACGCTAAGCTGCTCGATGCCCTCGCCAAGCAGAACTTCGCCGGCGCTTCGCCGGAATTGCGCGCCGAATTGCTGGAATTTTACGCCGACCCGAACGCTCCCTATGCCACGAAGCGCAAGTCCAAAGAGTGGGCCAAGGTGGAGGCGCACCTGAAGGAATTGAAGAGTTTCACGCCCCCGCCGGTCACCGCCGAGGTATTGCTGCCTGTACTCTGATCTTGTCTGATCCCTGCGCGTTCACTTTTCCCGTGCGATGAATTTTGTTTTTCCGGCGAATCGAATAAACTGCTGCTGCGCCTCACGACGTTTGTGAAACAATATTGAGTTTTGTGTGGCCCGTCGGGCGCTCCCTTAATGAAGAAGAATAAGCCGATGCAAAAACTGCTCGCTGCAAACCGCAGCGAGATCGCCATTCGCATCTTTCGCGCCGCGAACGAACTCGGATTGCGCACCGTCGGCATCTACTCGCAAGAAGACCGCCTGGGGCTCCACCGCTTCAAGGCCGATGAAGCGTATCGCGTCGGCGCGGGCAAAGGCCCCGTCGAAGCTTATCTGGACATTCCCGGAATCGTAGCCCTCGCCAAAGAAAAAGGCGTGGACGCCATTCACCCCGGCTACGGTTTCTTGTCCGAAAATCCGGTGTTCGCCCGCGCCTGCGAGAAGGCTGACGTCACCTTCATCGGGCCCACCCCTGCGCTCCTCGAATTGCTCGGCGACAAAACTGCCGCGCGAAGACTGGCGGCCTCGGCCGGCGTGCCGGTATTGCCCGGCACCGAGGACGCCGTCAAGTCGCCCAGTGAAGCCCACAAAGTTGCCGCCGAGATCGGCTATCCGGTGATCGTCAAAGCCGCCATGGGCGGCGGCGGCCGCGGCATGCGCGTGGTCCACGATTCCGCACAACTCGAAGCTCGGCTCGAAGAGGCCCAAGGCGAGGCCCGCTCGGCATTTGGCGATGCTTCGGTCTTCCTGGAAAAGTATCTTCCTCGCGCGCGCCACCTCGAGGTGCAGATTCTTGCCGACCATTACGGCAACTTGCTGCACCTCTACGAACGCGACTGCTCCGTGCAGCGCCGTCACCAAAAAGTAGTCGAAGTGGCCCCCGCCGCCAATCTCCCCTCCAGCGTGCGCAACGAACTATGCGAAGCCGCCGTGCGGCTGGCCCGGAAAGCCAACTATCGCAACGCCGGCACCGTCGAATTTTTGTACGACGTCGACGCCCAGCGCTGGTACTTCATCGAGGTTAATCCGCGCATCCAGGTCGAGCACACCGTCACCGAAATGGTCACGGGCATCGACCTGGTGCAATCGCAGATTCAAATCGCGCAAGGCCACGCGCTGCACGACGCGCCGATGTCCCTGCCGAAACAGGAAAACGTACCGCTCTATGGCTCCGCGCTGCAATGCCGCGTCACCACCGAAGACCCCGAGAAAAACTTCGCGCCCGACTACGGAAAAATTTCTACCTACCGTTCCCCCGCCGGGTTCGGCATTCGTCTTGACGGCGGCACGGCCTATGCCGGAGCAGTGCTGGCGGCCTACTACGACTCGCTTTTGGTAAAGGTGACTGCCTGGGGCAAGAACCAGCCCGAAGCCTGCCGGCGCATGGACCGCGCCTTGCGCGAATTCCGCATTCGCGGCGTGAAGACCAACATCCCCTTCGTTGAAAACGTAGTCAATCATCCAAAATTCCGCGCCGGCGAAGTAACCACATCTTTCCTCGATGATTCGCCGGAGCTGTTCCACCTCCCCAGTCGCGCTGACCGCGCCACCAAGCTTCTGTCCTATCTCGGCGACGTAATCCTCAATGGCAATCCCGAAGTAAAAGGCAAGAAAGTTCCCGAAGTGTTGGAACCCGCCGTAGTTCCCTCCGCCCCGGGAATCGAGCCGCCCCACGGATCGAGGCAACTCCTCCAGAAATTGGGCCCGGCAAAATTCGCCGCCTGGGCCCGCAAAGAAAAACGCTTGCTCATCACCGACACAACTTTCCGCGACGCCCATCAATCCCTGATCGCCACTCGCGTCCGCACTTACGACCTGCTAGCCACCGCGAGTGCCGTTGCCCAGCGCTTGCCCAATCTCTTCAGCCTCGAAATGTGGGGCGGCGCAACCTTTGACACGTCGCTACGCTTTCTCCACGAAGATCCCTGGCAACGCCTGCGCGATCTGCGCGCTCGCGTCCCCAACATCTGCTTCCAGATGCTGCTGCGCGGCGCCAACGCCGTGGGCTACGCCTCGTATCCCGACAACGTAATCATCGAATTCGTCCGCGAAGCCCACACTCAGGGCGTCGACATTTTCCGCATCTTCGATTCCCTCAATTCCATCGACAACATGCGCGTGTCCATCGATGCTGTTCTCGAAACTGGTGCCGTCTGCGAGCCCGCGATCTGCTACACCGGCGACATTCTCGACGACGCCCGCCCCAAATATTCCTTGAAGTATTACGTCGCCATGGCCAAGCAACTCGAAAAACTCGGCGCGCATTTTCTAGCCATCAAAGATATGGCGGGCTTGTGCAAGCCCTACGCTGCTCACGAATTGGTCCGCGCCCTTCGCGAAGAAATCGCCATCCCCATCCATTTCCACACTCACGACACCAGCGGCCTCAACGCCGCCTCGGTCCTGAAAGCCTCCGAAGCCAGCGTCGACGTCGCCGATGCCGCGATCGCCTCTATCAGCGGCGGCACCAGCCAGCCGAATCTCAATTCCATCGTCGAAGCGCTACGCCACACCCCACGCGACACCCAGCTCGACATCGAAACCCTCAACGAGTGCTCGGACTATTGGGAAATCGTGCGCACCCACTACGCGCCGTTCGATTCCGGCCCGAAAGCTGGCTCCGCGCGCCTTTATCAGCATGAAA
>Ga0207098_10442_pt1 | contig 12907 bp, 5 predicted proteins | sample Alteio_BWMinHeat_84_FD_153548 | JGI IMG/M metagenome (GOLD analysis project Ga0207098, IMG submission 153548) | Enriched cells from forest soil in Barre Woods Harvard Forest LTER site, Petersham, Massachusetts, United States -... | ecosystem: Environmental > Terrestrial > Soil > Temperate forest >...
AGGATGGAAACAGGCTGCGCCATTCGGCGGCGCAAAAAATCGACCACTTCCGTCTTGACCTGAGCGAATTGATCGGGAGGAAGATCGACCTCGTCCAGAACCAAATAAACTTCGCTGAGTCGCTCATCTTGATCGTTCTGGTTGGCCCCGTGAAACGACAAGATATTTGTTGCTGTTCCGTCCTGTGACAAGGTCAGATCTGTGGACTATAGATCTCCGAATGTTCTTCCTCGCTCGTCGCTGGAAGCAACATCCAGGTGGATCAGTCCTTCGCGCTCCTCGCTCGTTGGCACAATCGTCGGTTGTGGCTGGGTCGGCAGAAGTAGGGATTCAGCGGCCCCTGACTGTTCATCCGCTTGGGTCGGGAGCTGTTGAGCGCAGACCGCGCGTGCCGAACCAAGCAGCGAGAGAAGGATGGCCATTTTTCGCAACATATCCCGTATTGCCGATCCGACTCAGTTTAGCCGAAAAGCCGAATCGAGACGTTCTTTCAGGCCCGCCAGAAGTCGGCTATAGCCTCCCCGAGAATATAGATCCGTCCACGGTCATCGCCTCAGGCGTTTCGGGATTTCACAATCTGCGCTCATTTACTCGTTGAGTGTGCACCAGCGCGCGAGCAGATCTCGTTTGCCGTCCGACAGGTCGCGCGATACCGGCATGTACGACGTGCTGTTCCAGGTGCTTTTGTCGATGAACTGCTTGATGTTTGAAGCGTTCTGCCGCGCGATTTCTTCATTTTGGAAAGCCACGCGCACGAACATCGCGGGATAGATCAGATAAAAGTAGCGAATCACGTTTGTGTAAACGAAATCCCAGGTAGCCTGTTCATTGGGAATGTCACTGAAATCGTCGGCAGGCAGAACGCGGAAGATATTGTAAGAAACCAATCCAAAGTAAAAGTTCTTTGGAGCGGCGGCCGGTAGTCCGTTCCTGGGTGCGCCCTGGTTTACATCGAAATCATCACCCGGCGATTGATATCGAATCATGGCAGCGCCCGGCTGAAGTCCCTTGGTCGAAAGGCTGATGTATCCATCTGCGTCTGTGGTGAAGGTCTGATTGGCCAGCTGCTCCAGGACGTATGCCCCATCAGCAATCTGTACCAGGCGTTTGTTCACCATCCCTTTCGGGTCGGTATTGTCGGTTGCGAACTTCCACTGCGTGATCGTGAGCGCAATCGCCTGGTTAGGCATGGGTCGGCCCTTCCACAGCGGTCGAATGCGGTAGTTCACAGTGTCATTCACGTGCAGGTAGAGGCAGCGATCCTCGGTCGACACCGCCGCCCAGGCAATCTCGTCGGAGAGCGGGGTCTGAACACCGCCTATCGTCCGATACAAGCGGAGAATCCCATTCGCATCGCTGAGCGGACCTGCGAGGTTACTCGAAAAAGGAACTTCGATGATGCCGCCCGAGAATTCGTAGGCAGCCCGGTTATAACGGTCATAGGAGATCGTCCCCACCATTTGCTCCCGGCCTCCGCTTCGAATTGTTAGAGTCAGGTCGCCGAAGTCCATTTTCTTCAAATCATCGGGAGAAGGGGGTGAGCTGACTCCGCTTACTTCAGGAATGGTGCTGCTGAAATCAAGCACGACATTGCCGTTCGTCATGTCGACCCAGGCAGCGACCGGACCAAGGAAGTAAGGCGGTATCTTGCCGGTAGCGCCCGCGGGGATCGCGGCTTTCTCTCGATAGGTGAGAATGAAGGGAACCGGAATCGCCGTCCCGGGCCGCTGCAACGGATAGGTTCCGTAAAATAAGCGGCCGCTCGGTCCGCTCGATAATGGGTCGTCATTTGACCAGGCACCGATGCTCCCGACCATGAATCCGTTGGACGCGTTGGTGAAGGGCTGTTTGTAACCCGAATCCTTGTACATCTGGCCCAGCTGCTCCTCCGTGAATGCGTCCGTCGAGTAATAAGTCACATACTCGACCACGAGACCCTTACCCGCGCGGGCCGCGGCCTCCAGGGCGGATAGAGTGGGCGATTGTTTTCCGCCGAAGTTGAACGTCAGCCCTTCGAGGGGCAACGCCATCTGCCAGATAGCCGCCAGCATCGACGGTCCCGGTGGAACCGCGATATTCCGGTCCGTATAGAGATCATAAATATACGCCCGCGTCGGATTTGTTGCGCTCAACATCGCAAGCGAGCCATCCGCAGTATCGATGACCACTTGGAACAGACCACTGAACACTTGGGTTCCGTAGATCCCTATAGGATCGAGATCGACCATCTTGGCCTGGCCGGGCTGGTCAAAGAAGGGGTGTCCCAGCAGTTGGACTCGACCGGTAAGAAACGGGTCCTTTTCCGGCGTGCAAACGGTTCCGTCCAAGAGAGTGCTGCTCGTCATCACCGAGGGAATCTCGTTGCCGGATGGGTCAGTAGCCGAAAACCTCATGCCATGATCGCCGAAGTAGTTGTAATAGCCGTTGAGCCACACCGTGTCGTTCCCTCCGGCCGACACGATTTTTGTCTGCATCATCCAGATCCGGAATTCTTCATCTGTCAAGGACTGCGGGTTATAAGGCTGCACATTCGGCTCGTCAATTGTCAGCGAGACTTTGTCGTTATTGGCAGTGGGAGGGTTGACAGTGAATCTTCCCTTGAAATGGGCGCGCGGGCGCATTAGATAGGACACGAGCTCTCTTCTCCTCGCCTTACTGGGCTTCTCTCAGCGACCAGACAAAATCCATCGTTTTGTAAACAGTGGTGGGATTCGATGGCTTGCAGTCAGTAAAAACACGACTGCTGTCGTCGTAACAAACGTGATTCGGAGGATTACTTGCGTCGACATAGACATTTGACTTGTCGCCCACTTTCCCGACGTGTCCTTGAGTGCCATTGGGGGTGTTATTCCAGAGACCGAGCCGTCCCTGGTCCGGAGCACCGCGCGTCGCCAGATTGTGGCAGGTGATGCAGGAGGATGATCGTTGGAATCTCGTTTCCAGCAGGGTGTTGGCGAGAATGGCGGGGTTGAGATTGCCCTCCATGTAGTTGAACTGCACGCCGCGCATGTTATAAAACCTCCAGCCCGAATTGGGCAGCGCCGCGTGCACCGCATCATTGACCGCGCGAACATCCGGTGGAATGGGAACCAGTTCCGGCGCCGTCGTTGTCTGCTGATTATCGACGTGCTCGAACGTGGTCCAGAACCACTGAGGAAGCACTTTGCTGGTGATGTGCAGGCTGGCCAGGCCGGCCACGACTGAGTGAACTTCCCTTGTCTGCTGGTCGACGTACGTGGCGCGTATCTTGTAGTACGTGGAGTTCCGGGGATCATTCGGGTCGAGGATCAACCAGGCGGCCTTGATCTCCATGGCGCCCGCGGGAAAATTAAGGGCCTCGCTTGAGCTATTAAAAAATGCGAGTTGTCCTTCCTTGCTGTAAAGCTTCCTCGGAACTATGTAATCAAACGTGGATTTATTCATCCTTATTTCACTCAGGACTGGCCGCCCTTTCTTGTCCAACAGCGTATAGCTGTCGATCTCCGGGCGGTCGAGGAGAGTGCGGGGCGGTAGAGGCGCTCCCCACGGGGCCGGCGCGCGCCCGCCGGGCAGATAGACGGCATCGACGGGCTTCCACGTTTCCCAAGTGCGCGGCGCGCCCGTGCCTCCCCGTGCTGGGCAGTTAATCGCTAGAAATAATTTCCACGCGAAGAGGTAGGGCTGGCTCTGTGCGAAACGAGCATCGTTCAGCCCAGTCGGAGCCTTACAGACGTTCACCAATGACTGCACGGTCTCCGAACTCCCGTTTTGCGGTTCGCAGAGAACCAGAGCAGTCGATAAACTAAGCACAGAACTGAGTTGGACTAATCGGCGCAGCCCGCTTCGAAACATGTTCAGCCCTCCCGACTAACTCACCCTTAACCTCTCGGCGTTCCCTTTCGTTTCTTGAATTCTTCGTAGTGAGGCTCGAAGGCGACTGCTTTTTTTGGCAAGCGCGCCACCTGCGTGCGAGCAAGTAAACTGCGGCTCTGAGCGGTGTCGGGCGGATTGATTCCCATCGGAAACTTGAACACGTTCAGCGGGTCATACTCGGCTTTCACCAATTGCAGCGCGGGATACGCATCCCCCCAGAACGCATTGGGGTAGTCTAGCGTATCTCTGCGGGGATAGTTTTGGTACTGGTGTCCGTTGGAGTACGGCGCAATGATCTTCATATAACCGTCAAGCCAGGCATTGGCTTTGGCTCTCTGGTTTTCCTTCAGAAAGAACGAGTCCACATAGAAGTCCATGTAGACATCGCGATGGATAAAAGAATTGCCTTTGGAGTAACTGTTGATAGCTCCCCCGTACGGCTCCAGAATTACAGCGGCTATATCATTCAGCCGGGTGTCAAAGTATTTCACGATTTCAGTCCATCCCAGTGCATCTATCGGCTTGGGAATGTACGCGGATTGCTTGACTTCCGGCGGGAAGGACTTGACCTCGGGCGGCACATTGGGATTCGGAAACAACGTCGCATTGAGGTTTCGGTAGAAATCGACGCGATCGGTCACAAGCTGGGCGCCGCCCGACGATAGCAGGGGCTTGAGAGCGGCGAGTCCCTGCGCGCGCGTTCCGTTAAAGACGCCGTACATACCCAGACTGGGCCGGGTGTCATTTTCCTGGACCATGATCACGGCCATGTAACCTAACTTCCGCGAGGCTCCCATCTTCATGAAACCGCTCTGCATGGTCACCAGAGCCGCGGGTGCGTCGTTCAGGTTCGTCCATTTGATCCCGAATCCCCACAGCATCCTGAGCGGATAAAGCCGGTAGGTCACGTCCATTAAGACACCGAAGTTATTGCCGGTGCCGCCGCGTACCGCCCAAAACAGGCGTGGATTTCGCGTGGGGCTGGCTACGGTGACGTGAGCTCCCTTGGAATCGTAAGTCAACATGGTGAGCCGCGTGACATTGTCGCAGTTCATGCCGAATTCGCGCGAGGTGAGTCCATATCCGCCCCCCTGCATGTACCCGCCAACACAGACGTCCTCGCAATCGCCGCCGGGCGTGTGCAGGCTGAACACGTCGAGTGCCGCATTGAACTTGCCGAAATTAACACCCGGGCCAACCGTTGCCGACTTCTTGACAGGATCGATCAGAATCTGGTCGAACAGGCTCATATCTACGACAATCCCGCGAGACAAGACGGAGTAACCCGCGGTGCTATGTCCGCCGGACCGGCAGGAGACGGGAAGGGGAGGATTGAACATCCTCGAAAGCTTAAGCAGCCACTCGACCTCGCTGGGTGTCTCCGCATACCCGACGACCAGCGGAAATTCTGAATATGCCGGATCGTACTGCTTGCGGCTGGCATCATACTCGCGATCCCATGCCCATACGAGTTTGAATCGAGCCTGCAATTCGAGAGCGACGGCCTTATCGCGGGTCAATCCGTGTTTCTGAAAGGCGTCGTCGGGAATTCTTGACCATTCCCTGATCTTCTCTTCTTTCGCAATTTCCAGCCGGGTCTTGCGATGTACCATCCGGATGTCTCCTTTTCGTGAGGGTGTGGTTCAACGATGGTCAGATGTTTCTGCTGTCGAGTCTTCCTCAGGACAAAGAGGCTCGACTCGATATAAATTGCGCTCGTCGCAAGTGAAATCGCGGACATAGCGGTTCACTAAGGTCCATGCGACCATCTCTTCGACCGACTGTGGCGCGATCTTCCATTTAATCAGATTGCCGTCTCCGCCCGTCGTGAGAACAAAGTCGCCGTTGTCAATAAAAGCGATATTCCAGATCGCGCCGGTATGCCCAACCAATCGCCTAAGTACCTTGCCGGTCTTCAATTCCCACAGCAGGAGGTTCCCTTTGTCGTCGCCGGTCAGCACCCAATCGCGCAGGGGATGGAGTGCTACTGCCTCTATAGCTGTGGAGTGCTGCTGAAAGCGCAGAACTTGCCGGCTCCTCTCAATGTCCCAAACAACCGCCGTCGTATCGTTACTGGTGCTGACTGCCATGCGGTTATCGGAGCTGATTGCGAGGTCGGACACATGTAGAGTGTGTCCCTGAAGCTGGCGCACGATTTCACCAGTGTCGAGATTCCAAATGGTTACCGAGCCAAGCGCAGAGCCCGCCAGGAGCAAGCGCCCATCAGCGGATGCCGTAACCGCTTTGAATCCGGGCACAGTGCCGGCGAAACGCCGCTCGATCTCTCCTGTTTCGATATTCCAAATCACCACCTCATCGCCGAAGACAATGGTGGCGGCGCGCTTGCCGTCGGGAAGAAGTGCCAGGCCGGATAACGCAGACCCCGGTGACTGATAGCGGTGCAGTTCTTTGCCCGTTGCCACTTCGCGCAGGATCATGCAGTTTTCCGCCTCCGGAATAAACAGATCGCCCGATACCGTCAGAAAGCGCTCGCCGTCGGGAAGAAACGCGGCCTCATAAATGGTATTTTTCTGCTCGCCGAGCCGCGCCAATAGTTCCCCCCTTTGGAGGTCCCAGAGATACAGCGGATTGACTGGAGATTGCGGCGCGAAGACCCCTGAGCTACCTCCCGTAGCAATGACACGGCGCCCATCGGACGCGACCGACCACAGGCCTAGACCGGTGGGCTCTCTCAGGCGCATGACTTCATCCGCGCTGTAAATGTCCCAGAGACGCAGGCTCTTATCAACGGAGCCTGTCAGAACGCGCCGCCCGTCAGCCAGGAATTGGACCGCTGTTACTGGCCCGGCATGCCCATAAAACCGGCGGATTTCCTGGGCTCGGTCAAAATCCCAGAGGATGACGGAAAGATCAAAGCTGGCCGAAAACACGCAATCGCCTCGAGGACTAAGGGCGAAGGTGTAGGCAAATGTTGTGTGGCCGCGAAAAATCTTGCGAATACTGCCGTCGTTCAGATTCCACACAATCAGGGTCGAATCGGCGGACGAGGAAATCGCGCCGCGGCCGTCCGGCTCGAAAGCGACCTGAAAGACCGCATCCTTGTGTCCACGCAAACGGCGAACGATGGTCCCGGTTTCCAGATCCCATAGCACCAGATCGTTGTCGCACGAACGCTTGGAGAACGGCCCGCTCGGGCCCGACCCGGACAAGATATGCGCCCCATCTGGACTGATCGCGACCGAGTAAATCACGTCGCTCTGTCCTTCAAATCGGCGGATTCGCTGACCGGTTCGCCAGTTCCACAGGATGATATGGCTGGTCGAAGTCTCGAAATCGTACTCGCTTGCAGCCAGCAGATCCTCTCGCACCGATATGCTCAAGACTTGTGCCGTGTGCGACAGCACCTTCTGCTCATCTCCACTCTGTTTGTTCCAAATGCGAATTGTGGCATCGGCAGACGCGGATAAGACGTGCTGCTGGTCGGGACTGAAAGCCACGGCCGTGACGGTATTCGAGTGACCAGTGAACACGCGAAGTTGCTCGCCGGTTTCGAGGTCCCACAGCCGCACCGTGTTGTCGGAGATTTGCGCCGACCGCGTGTTCAAAGGCAGATAAGTCGGCATTTTCTTGTAGAAGTTGGATGCCGGGCTGAATCCGCCGGAACCAGAAAGCGCTTGACTCTGATCGGGGTTGATGGCCGCGTGCCACACCGTATCCTTGTGCCCCGTAAAGACTCTTCTCGTGCCCGGCATTGGGGCGATTTCGAAAAGAAGCTGGGCTGCCTGGTCAGGAGGTGAAGGGATTGCATTGGCAGTCACACACAAGGCAAGAGCGATATCAGAAAGGTTCTGAAGGCCAGTCTGGCGAGAATTGGCGGTGAGAGCCAGACATTGCATCTCGACCGCTTTCCGCTGCTCGCGCGCCTGGCGCTCCAGTTCTGCCTCTTGGTGAGCGCGGTGCTGCGCGGTGCTGTCGTCGAGAAGCCGCAGTTCTTCGTCGGTGAGCTGAAAGCCGGAAGTCGCACGCCAGTCCTCGTACAGCGCCAGCCGCGTGCCGCTCAACAGATAACTCTGATCGCGTCCAGACTTCTCCCATTCGCCCACGGTAGCCAGCAGCCAGCGATGCATGCGAATGTCCGACCTGCTGGCATCCAACCACTGCTGCAGCGTTTCCCAGGCGCGCAACAGAGCCTCGTGAGCCAACTCGACCATCGGTTCACGGGTGGCAGGGTCCACATCAAATGCGATGAGACGATATTTGCAGAATGCGTCGAGGACCAATTGGACATCGCCGCCAAGTTTGAGCAACTCCGCCAGGCGTACGCGACGGCGCGTATCCCGCACGCCATCGCCCAAGGTAACCAGTCGCAGGAATATCTGGTGAGCCGTGTGGTGCCACTCCAATTTTATCCCGTCGTAGACTTCTTGAGCGCGGCGGGCGAGCGCCCCGAATACTCCGCCGCTAGCCTGATATGCCGTGAGCGACAGAATCTTCCCGGTGCGCCGGTCAAAAACTTCCGTCAGCGCGTATTGCAAGAGGGGCAGGGCTCCCAATTCGTCTTGGACGTCATGAACGACGGTGGCAATCAGTTCAGGGTCTACCTCCAGGCCGACTTGGCGCGCCGGGCCGACGATGGCGCGCTCCAATTCGTCGGCCGAAAGAGGCAGCACAAACTCAGTGCGTTGGCGCATCAACTCCCCGAATTCGGCATAGTGCAGCGGGCGATCGGTGAAATCCGCACGTAAAGCGATCACCAGTCGCAAAGGGCTGTCGGGAGCCGTCACCGCGACGCGCAAGAGTTCCAGGAATTGAGCACGTTCCCGCTCGGACTCTGTAAGGGTGAAGACTTCTTCGAACTGATCGATAACCAGCAGTGTGGTGCCTCTGATTTCGCGCAGCGCATGAAGCAGCGCCGACGGATCACTTTCAAATCGACTTCCCAGATCGTGCAGGGGTTGACTGGCGATACTCAGCAGTCCAGCTTCCAGGTTTTGCAAAGGATGGCTGCCCGGAACTGTTTGGACGATGAACTCGCTTTTCAGGCTGTTGGCTGACCGCGGAGTCAGCATGGTCCGGGTTTCGTCGCCCGCGTTGTCAGTACTATCGGTCATATTCCCGGTAACGCCCCTGCGGATGGCCGGCACTAATCCGGCAGATACTACGCTGGACTTACCGCTCCCGCTGGGGCCAACGACTGCGAGGAAATTCCGTAGCGGGTGATTCTCCTGAAAACGGGCGATCAGGCGCCCGATCAGAAGTTCTCTCCCAAAGAAGACGGCCGAGTCAGCTTCCGCAAACGCTCGCAGCCCCTTGTACGGATTGGCGATGACAGACCTGACGGCGAGGTCGCTACTGGAAGAGCGCCTGCCTTTGATCGCTATTTGAAAATCCTCGAACAAATGCATTACGGTTGGCTGCCGTGCAGCTGGATCCTTGGAGACCGCCTGCAGGATCACGTTGTTGAGCGGCGCCGTTACGTTTTCCAATGCGGGTAGAGCACTAAAAAGGTGGCTTCTGAGCATCTCGACCGCAGTTTGCGAGACGAAGGGATGCTTGCCCCCAAGGAGTTCGTACAGCATGATCCCCAGGGAGTAGATGTCCATTTTGGGCGAAGGCGCTCTTTCCTCAATCTGCTCTGGTGCCATGTACGGCGGCGAACCTCGGACGCCGCCGAACTTGACGGCAGTCGATTCTTCGGCAATTCCGAAATCGGATAAATAAGCGTTCTGATCGCCGTCCAGGAGAATGTTCTCCGGCTTCACATCGTGGTGGACGACGTCGCTGCGGTGCGCGAGGTCCAACGCGGAGGCAACGTGATCAAGAACGGTGAGGATCTCGTCGTAGGACAGGGGACCCTTTTTCATGCGGTCCCGCAGGCTGCCGGCGCGCAGATATCGCATGACGAGGTAAGCCCCGTCAGGGTCACGCCAATAATCAAACAGGGGGACGATGTGAGGATGCTCTAACCGCGCAACCAATTGCGCTTCATTTTCGAAACGCTGGATAAACTCCCGCGTGTTGGCATGTACCGGAAGAATTGCCTTGATTGCAACCTCCCGTCCAACGGATAGTTGAGTGGCGCGATAGACAATGCCAAAACCTCCTTGTCCCAGCCTCTCAATGAACTGATAGCCCTTGACCGATTTCCCCTCACCTGCTTCCACGTACTCTGTTTGCATCGGCGAAATCTCCAGGAAAACGCGAGTGCCAGTCCAATAGGCCCTTGTTGATGATGAACGATCATAACTGAAAAGGGAGATTCCGCCTAAATCATTTCTGCTTTCACGACACAGCGTTAGTCGATCGTGGGCGATTGCCAAAAGCCTTCAGATCAAATGACAAATTCGGTTTGGGATTCCTTTAAAGCAAATAAGTCCCGAGATGTCGGACGAGTCCAGGAATCCCAACCTCCAATCCGGTCGGGAATGGACCTGTCGCGCCAGGATCTTCGCGAATCTGTTGCCCGCGGCGCTGATAAGGTCGGCCACCTCGAAGCTTGCGCGGCTCTCAGGGCAACTTGAGGGTATGACTCTGTAAAGCGGCAGCGAAGCTTACGGGCATGGTGAAGTGAAAGGCGAGGTTGGCAAGCGAAGAGCCTCCGACAAAGATGGTGTATGGTCCTTTTTCTACGGTCCACTCGTGCCTGGTGTTCCAGACGGCGAGTTCGCTTTGCCTCATATGGAATACAACGATCTTCTCTTCCCCTGGCTGGAGATGGACACGGGCAAAGCCGGCCAGCGCGCTGTCGGGTACCTCGACGCTGCTGACGTCGTGGTGAAGATAGAGCTCGGCGATTTCGTCGCCTTCGATCGAGCCGGCGTTTCTCACAGCCACCGTGGCGACGATATCGGCCGTGCTGCCCGGATCGGGTGTTTTGATGGAGAGATTGTTGTAAATGAAGCTGGTGTAGCTTAGCCCATACCCAAACGGGAATAACGGTGTCCGGTCGCCATCGACATACTTAGTTGTTTTCGATGGATCGAAGTTATAGAAAACCGGCAACTGCCCTACCGTGCGCGGGAATGTGATGGTTAACTTGCCGCTTGGGTTGCGGTCCCCGAAAAGGACTTCCGCCACCGCCTGCCCGCCGAACTCTCCCGGATACCACGCCTCGAGAATCGCCGGGATGTGCCGGGCTGCCCAATCGATCGTTAAGGGCCGGCCGTTCTCGAGGACCAGGACGACAGGCTTGCCGGTCGCCGCCACAGTCTCGAGGAGAGCTTCCTGATTCCCAGGAAGGTCAAGGCTCTGACGGTCGAAGCTCTCGCCGGATATGCCCTGATACTCGCCCAGTGCCATGATGACGACCTCGGCAGACTGGGCATGATCGACGGCCGCATGGATGTCGGATCCATCGTCGACCGTTATGTGCGTTTGCGGCGAGAGCGCGCGAATTCCATCCACGATGCTGATCCTGCGACCGTTCTTTTCATCTTCGTAATCTCCGTAGCGAGCGATGGCAGCATTCGGGCCGATGATGGCAAGGCTCTTCACGTTCTTCTGCAAAGGCAAGACGCGGCCTTCGTTTTTCAGCAAGACCAGGGATTTCCGGGCGGATTCGAGCGAAAGCTGCAAGTGTTCCTGGCTGCGCTTGACACGTGGGGTCAAAGAGGGATCGGTATACGGGTGATCGAAGAGACCTAACTCGAATTTGGCCCGCAGAACGGCCGACACGGCGCGATCGAGGGCCTGTGGAGAGAGCGTGCGATCGTCGATCCCGGAAGCAACGGCGCGCTGGAATGCGTCGTGATCGAAATCGTAGAACTGCATATCTATACCGGCGTTGATTGCCTCCACGATGGCCTCTTGCGGGTTCACGGCAACGTGGTGATCTTCCCATAGCCGGCGAATGGCGCCCAGGTCAGAGAGCACGAATCCGCGAAACCCCCATTCGTTACGCAGAACGCCCGTAAGCAGCGAAGGGTCTGACGCAACGGGCACGCCGTCGATTTCATGGTAGGCCGCCATCACTCCCATGGCGTGGCCCTCACGAATGGCAGGCTCGAACGACTTCAGCATGATGGTGTGCAACTCGCGTTCACCGATGTGCACCGGCGAGGTGTTCAGCCCGCTTTCCGGCGATCCGTGGCCGACGAAATGCTTTGGCTCGGCAATCACGGAATGGTCGGACGAGAGAGATTCGCCCTGGGCTCCTTGCACGTACGCGAGGCCCAATTGCCCAGTGAGATACGGATCCTCGCCAAAATCTTCTTCTACTCGGCCCCAACGCGGTTCACGGGCCACGTCCAGCACCGGACCCAGCACCATGTGTACGCCCGCAGCGCGCATTTCACCGGCGATGGCCGCCCCGGTCTGCCTGGCGAGGTCGGGGTCCCAGGTGGCGGCGAGGTTGATGGGGGCCGGGAAGACGGTGCCATCGCTGAATCCGTGCAGCCCCTCTTCGATGAAGATGGCGGGAATGCCGAGCCGGGAGTGTTCGATGACCCAGCGCTGAATCTCATTGGCCAACTCTGCGCGCGGGTACAGATCGTGAATGCTACCGACGCCCAGACTTCCGAACAGCTTTGTGGCGACCTCGGGCTGAAACTGCGCGTCCGGCGCTGCATGGGTATTGTCAATGTGCTTGTCGATCAGGGCGGGGACTCCGGCGTACATATCGAGTTGCCGAGCCTTCTCTTCCGTCGTCATCCTGTCGAGCAAGTCCCGGACGCGCTCCTCGATCGGATTTGAGGCCTGCCGATACGGAGCATTTGTGCCTGGCGTTGTGGAAGATGGTTGGGCGGTGAGAAGGGCCGGCAATAATACAAGAAGCGGGACCAGGATCGAATTGCGCATGCATAGTATTTTGCAACAACGACCTTCGGGAGGGTGGGATAACACGTCCTGGCGTGAAGCGATGTCGGAGGCGCACCACCCGCGCACGAAGAGGTGCCGTTGAACCCAGCACAAACCGCGTCGAGCCCAGGGCGGCGAGTTTCGACTGCAACTGTCAGCGAGCGTGGAGTCGATGGCGAATGAATGCCAAGCCCATTTTGCAGCAACTTGATTCAGGCAGGAAAAACATTCTTTCCGGCGGACAGCAGACCGCCGGAGGCGGACCACGATGTTAGTCAACCAGTAACGTCAGCGTAGG
>Ga0207098_10443_pt1 | contig 12902 bp, 21 predicted proteins | sample Alteio_BWMinHeat_84_FD_153548 | JGI IMG/M metagenome (GOLD analysis project Ga0207098, IMG submission 153548) | Enriched cells from forest soil in Barre Woods Harvard Forest LTER site, Petersham, Massachusetts, United States -... | ecosystem: Environmental > Terrestrial > Soil > Temperate forest >...
AGGTTTGTGCAATTGCGAGTGGTGCCGTGAGACTCAGCACAAACAAGCTCTTTATGCAGAGACATGAAATAGAGGCTCTTGCAGAAGAAGAACCCCACGGTTCTGGCGTTGACGATGGACAGATGTCGAGTCGCATTTGATACTCCTTCAAATGGTTCTGTGGGATTGCGCATTTATGGAATCTGTGCACTCATGAGTCTTGTGGTGTTTCGATCAATGCGCGTCTATATGAATCGTCAAATGTGCTAAGGTTACAGATCGACTGGGAGAAAGAGGCAAATTCACCGCCAAGGCAACACTACGGTAGTAAAGAAGTACCGGATTCCTCGCGGGCGAATCGATGTCTACACTGGTATACCGAATTCCAGCCCGTACGTTGCGTAAGGAATCGCCCCGATTCTTGTGGGTACGGTCGCGATTTCTAGGTGGCAGTGCCTTGGTACATCACTTATATGCAGCTGGTCCTTGTAATGGCGCGTGCTTGCGGTTCCATGAGGCCATATCCTACGGGCGCAGTGGAACTGGAACCCATGTTGGAAATTTCAGTCGATTGAACATCCGTGCGGATGCGCTCCCGAAGTGTGCGTCTGCGTCAGGCCGGATCGTGCTGAACTCATTGGCGGCCGTAGATACGACGATATGAGTTGGCTGTTGGTTACAGGCTCGGGAGCACAGACGGAGCACACGAGAGAATGGGGCGCGATCTAGAGCGCTCAGAAGAAGACGCGAATCGGGCTTCCGTGAAACGCGTAATTGATAAACATATTGCGGAACGCTGGATCGATGTTGATCTGGACCGCGAAGGACGTTGGTCACAACGGCAGGAGATCGTCTAGAGTGTGTGACACAGTCTGAAGTGCAGGTATTCCTCGATTACAACAAGAAGTAGCGTAACGAGGGAAAGAGACACCTGCAGCAATTCCATTCTTTTCTGTTGGCGGCTCAACGGACGAAGACGCCAGCGGGCTGCAGGGCGATTGCGCAGATGGATGGCCCGCAGAACGATGCCGAGCGTTAATAATGATCCAGATAGCGCACCCACGAGAAGCGAGATTCGAAGCCAAGTGATCTGATGGAAGTGCTCCATGGCTGCGCCCAGTCCCGTCGTCATCGCCAGAGATCCGATCCCAATTGCAAGGCGTACGCCGTTCAGCGCCACAACGGCGGTACAAATGCTTTGAAGCACCGAGAACAATAAACTGGAGCCGACGATTGACAGCGGGGACGCCGTTTCCAGAACCGAACGTTGATCTCCGTCTGCGTTGGCAAACAGCGACCGCATCAACCGCCCTGCGCTCGTTGTCGCGCCGTTCAGAGCCTCACTCGTATCCATCATCCTGCCTACCGTTCGACTACACCGTTGAGACTGTAAAGAAAATGACGACTCTAGACTCGGATGGAAGCCACGCCTTCCTGCAGAGGACCCCAATTTGACTTTGGGAGTTGCAGATTGGTTTCAAAAAAAGAGCTGAACAGGACATCTCATCTCGATGGCGAGCAGAAGCATCGTAAAAGGCACGCGGGACAACCGCTATTTGAGCGAAGCGGGATGCTCTCTCTTGGCCCCTTACTGGATCAGCCCAATCGTTGATTTCATTGGCTATCGTCAAAAGCGGTCTGACTTCGAGAGCCGGTTGAAGGGATCTAGAAAAGCAAATCCAAATCACTCATCGCGCACGCCTTTACCCCGACCAACTCGATAGCTACACTGAGGCGGGTGTTTCCCATGCTTTCGGGGTGGCCAAGTTGTTGCCGGATGCCTGGCGCCGAGCGAACCTCTCGGTATTGATTTTTGATCAATTCTGCATGGACCGTTTTCGGCGCTGATAGGCGGCAACCTTCAGCTTGTTTCCGCAGATGTTTATGCTGCACCAACGGCGTGAACCCTTCTTGCTCGTGTCGAAGAAATGAACGACACAGGACTCGCATTTGCGGATACGTGTTGTGGATGAGATGTATGAGGGGCTCGCTTGGTTACACGCCTCACGACTTCAAGAGGGCGCGCGCATAACGCATAAAGGATGGTAAAGTTAGAACCTCCGAAGTCGCGGACCATCGCAAATTTGATTCCGATGATCTGTTTCTGAATCATTGAAGAGCGGACCCTCGACCACCCGATTCTGCCCATTCTTCCTGGCGAGAAGATGAAAGTGCAGTTGATCAAGAATGGCCTCATCGCCAATACTCAGGCAAACTCGTTCAATACTGGTTGACGCAGGTTTTCTCTATCCAACTAGGCGGAAGATGTAATGATGGGCGAGGAATTCAGGCAAGACCAGAGAAAGAGTGATAACAGCGAGAGTGATTTGCACTCTTTCCCCCCAATCGCCGACGCGTAATGGACTGCTGCCTCCATTGAACCGAGGGCCGCTTTCGGAGAGATCGAATTCTCCAGATCATGTACAGGTTTGATGCAGGAGCCAAGAACAGCAAACACCATCATGGGAAGGCGTACAGCGTCCTGGTGAAATCCGGCTGCTGGTGCCTTTGCCCCCGAGGCAACTGCGACGAGAGCGCCAAGTCCGATGATCAGGCGAACGCCGCTGAGCGCCATGACAAGTGTGCAGACGCTTTGCAAGGTGATGAAAAGAAGGCTCGTTAGACCGACAACCCAAGGGTGGGTGCGTCGGTCACTAGAAAGCTCATGTGTGTCAGACCGCTGCGAGGCGATCGGTGCACGCTCAATAGCCACGCGGATTTGACGCTCAATTCTCGACGAGGATACAGAGAAACTTCGGATAGCCAGAACGAAGGCCCAACCTGTAACCAATCCTCGTTTCCACTGGTCTCAGTTTGCCGACCAGCGTCGCGCCTGCAGACCTGTGAGCACATATAACCTCCCCGATGCGTTGGCATTCTCACCATTGACGTGCTCACAGAACATCGGGCATTATCGAGAAAACCGGTTACTCAAGCAAGTCGCTGCATGTCCGGGGATGGAGATGAAATGTGCGGATTAAAAACGCATGCAGTTCTTATAGGTATCGCCTTCCTCACTGCCACGGCAGTACTTGCCCAAACTGGCGATGTCCCCGGAAGAACGAAATTGGACTCGTTATCGGGGCAACGGAAACACCGAGTATCGGCAAGACCACAGGCGGTACGATCGATCTGAACTCCAGTCTCGCACTAGGCGCGGAGTATGATCGACAACTGTTCGGTAAACGTACGACTCTCTACGTCGGCGCGGACTTTCTCGCATCACTTGCAGACGTGAAAATCAGCTATCCTTCCTCTTCCTCTGCCGTGAATCCTGAGTATGCATATCTTGCCGTTTCTCCCCATATCAAGGTGAAATTCAATTCCACCCAGACATTGCAGCCATGGCTTTCGTTCGGAAGTGGAAACGCAGACTTTAGCGCCGCCTCACAAGGGTCGGAAATGTGAACGTGAAAGGGCAGGGCGATTCCGAAACCGCTCGAGTGTGGTGGTGGCATTGATACTCGGCCATTGATTCAATTCAAGGGCCTTCCTTTATTAAAGAACCTACCGATCGGCGGAAGATTATAAGTACGGGACTTTTACTCAGGCCAACCGCACTACGGTGTCGAGACGCGCGGAGATTTTCAGAACAACCTCCTGTTTACCGGGGGATTGTTGATTCGATTCTAGGAATCGGCTGTCGGCGACGAAGTCGCACCAGTATGCGGAAGACCATAGAGCGGCTCACACCGGCACTCCTTGTAACCTTCGAAGCGACTCTGCTTCTAACGGTCAGAGTGACGTGTCGCAGCAGTGACCACTACGGGCTCAAGTCGATAGATGCGGCTCCTCAAGTGCCCGATCGACAAGTGCCCGAACGACGCGAGATGGACGTTCAGATTCGCACAACCAAAGAAGGAGAGATTACGTGAACAAAGTCGGATTACTAGCAACGTTGCAAGCCCGTCCCGGCAAAGAGGCAGATGTGGAACACTTCTTGCTGTCGGCCGGCCCATTGGTGGAGGCGGAAACGGAGACCACGACGTGGTTTGCATTCAAGATTGCGTCTGCTACCTTTGGGATATTTGACACCTTCAGGAACGAGGATGGCAGGAGTGCTCATATCGGCGGAGAGGTAGCAAAGGCTCTCTTCGCTCGCGCCGAAGAGCTGTTCATCGCTCATCCGGACATCAGTCCCGTGGATATCCTTGCCGAGAAACTTTAGTCTCGAGGTCCGTTTCACACTTGCAGCGATGGCGAGAGGGGGTGAAGGTCTGTACGAGTCCTCACCCGTTCTCGCATCAGAAGCGTACTCAATGACTCATCGTTCGCCGAGCAACGTTCCGGCAGGTGGGACCTGGATCTGGCTGTCCTGCTGTGTGCCGGCCTTCCGGATTGCATCGAGCACGACGCCGCGCGTAAGCAGTTCGGGCAGAACAGGTCGTTTCTTCGTTCGAGCCGGAGGTGATTACATAGGTCGGAACCCCGCTGCGGCCGAGGCGGCTGAGCTCACTTGTGATTTCCGGATCGTAGCGCGTCCAGTCGGCCCGAAGAAGGACGTAGTGTCGAAGAAGCTCGTCTTCAACACTGTGGTCTTGCAGAACCGCCTGTTCATTGACCTGGCATGAGAGGCACCATGCTGCGGTGAAGTCAACGAAGACTGGCTTGCCCTGACTCTGAGCCTCCTCAAGGGCAGCGTTAGAGTATTGCTGCCACTGCAACCGGTCAGCGTGTGCCGTGATCAGAGGGACCGCGAGCGCCGCAGCAGCAGTCGCGGACGCGGCAGCATATCCCCACCGGCGGGCAGGCCAGCGCCCGAGTATCCAGCCCGCGACGGCGAGAATCAACAGCCCAACCAGCAATCGAGCGACATGATCGGTGCTGTCTCCTGCTCTGCTCCGCTCAAACGGCCGTAGACCCAGACCAACCAAACCACAGTGAGAAAGAGAGGCACAGACGTGAGTTGCTTAAGAGTCTCCATCCAGCGGCCTGGCCGTGGCAACCTTTTTGCCCATCCGGGAACAAATGTCAGCGCAAGATACGGCAACGCCAAGCCAAGAGCCAGGGACGTGAAGACGGTGAATGTAACGAGTACGCTTTGAGACAACGCAAAACCTATGGCAGCTCCCGTCAGTGGCGCTGTGCAGGGTGTTGCCACCACAGTGGCGAGGACGCCTGTGAAGAACGAGCCCGCATAACCACCCTTGCGGGCTAGATTGTCGCCAGCGCTTGTCAAGGTTAGACCGAGATCAAACATACCAGCTAAGGAGAGCGCCATAAAGAAAAGCAGACAGGCCATAGCGACAACGAATCCAGGGGATTGAAGCTGAAATCCCCATCCAGCTTGTTTGCCCATGGTTCGCAGCGTTAACAACGCGCTCACGATGATCCAAAATGAGCAAAGGATTCCGGCTGTGTAAGCCATACTATGCGCTCGCTGCACCCCTTTGCTCTCGCCGGCACTTCCTACAAGCGCGAGCCCTTTGAGGAGTAGTACCGGGAAGACACAGGGCATCAGATTCAGGACGATCGATCCCGCCCGCTAAGGCAAGCGCCATAGCGAGTAGAAGTCCTGGCTCGGCGACAGTACCTGAGGGCGCAATTGCTTGTCCGACTGGCGCATTAAACGTGTATGACCGCCCATCGCTCAGCTTTAGGACGCCCTTAAGTTCCTTTGGCAGGGTATCGGAGCTGTCCGCTCGCTCCGTCACGAGCCTCACGCCGTCTATTGAGGGCTCTATCTTCTGGTCCGCGGCATTCCGGATAGAATCGTCATCCAGCGGATAGTATTCAGCCGAAGTCTCTCTCTTGTCGGTGACTACGTTGAGCGTCAAGGTGCTACGAGTCGCGGTGACGCCGATCTTCGTCGAGGTTGGTAGCTTGACCGGCCCAGCGCCAACCGCCGTGTCGATGAGCTTGTTGGTTTCTGAAGATGCCTGTGGAACTACCTTGAAGTTGAGACCGAGGTAGGCCTTCCCGGGAAGGCACACTTCTCTGCACACAAGCCATTGCACGTGCGCTTTGAGTTCCGCTTTTCCAAGTGGAGCCTGCGGCGAGGCCGAAAGGTTGAATGGAAATACAGCTGTTCCCACATATCCATAATCCATCAACGGGCTAAGCGGTAGTCTAGAGGGCGCGGCATATTGCATTGGCCCAACGGAAAAACCTGACGGCACCGACCACTTCACCGATGGGGGTTCGCCCGAGTCTCCGACGTAGATCCAATAAACGTGCCAGCCTGGCTCAAGCGTCAGCGCCAGGGCGACTCGACTCCTGCCACCGGGCGCGATTGTCCCGGAATCGGAGATCAACTCCGCGGTTAGATGCTGGGCTCTGGCTGGCCCGGGCGCGCCGGTTCCCGATTCCCGTATTTGGGCGTGGCCGAATCGGGAAATCACCAATAGGGCTGTGAGGAAGAATAGCAGACGATTGTGAAAGGTTTGCATATTCGACCTGGCATGTTGCGAAAAAGAAAGACTGCGCTGCCGATTCTCGGCGCAGCCCCCACGTTAATTCGTGGAAAGGTGGCCCAGGGCATCTTGTGCGAACAGGCGATCGCCGTGACTGTGACTGATCTTCTCGAAAACAACCGTTCCCTTCTTGTCGAGAATGAACGTAGACGGATACGCCGATTCGTGTGGCGCGTCCCAACGGAGTCCATACAGATTGGTGACCTTATAGTCTGGATCGGTCACAAGAACAACGTTGGACGGTAACTCGGCCTGTTTTTCGAGGAATTCCTTTGCATGCTGATCGAGATCAGCAGGCGGTCCCGGGTAGACCAGGAGCACTCTTGTTTTCTTCGCCTTGAAGTCTGACGCGTGGTCCACGAAATCATGAACCTGTTTGACACAATAGGGACACTGATAGCCTGGAAAACCACGTAAGATCACCAGAACGACACCGTGTCCCCCCTGTTCGGCCGACAGCGTGACGGCTTTTCCTGTTGGAGTCGAGAGAGTGAAATCAGGCGCCTTGGCACCCACAGCGGGCGTTTGGGCGAAGGCGGACGCCCCAAGGATCAGAGAGCCGGTGAAAGCAAGGGCGGATCCCCAAACTCGCTTAAAGCGAACTGTGCCGACCCTTTGCGCTCTGCGGGATAGGAAATCAAAAGCGGACATGACGAGATCTCCCCCTATGGAATGCCAATCTGACAAATGGCTTCCGAGAAGGTTACAGAGCACTCCCATTCTTATTCACTTTTCAAGTGAATAAACGCCCTCAAGACGATATTCGGGAACTTCTCCGTGTGTCCGCGGCAGAAGTTATTCGGGATTGGGCCGAGACTTGTGAGGAAGAAGCCGGTCTACGCTATAGGAATTGACCCGAATCCCCGCGAGCAATAGAGAATAGACCACGGAATAGGTGAGCTGGATTCCTACCGTCGGCCAGTCTTGTCGCAAGGTAGACCCGAACGTCAGGACAAGCATGAGGACCGAGCCCGAAATCAAGGAGCGCCCGAGTATGGAAACCAAAAAGTACGCAAGCACCGACTGTTGCTTCGACGATTGGCAGCAAGTAGCCGAAGCTGTAGACGGACCACGTGGGCAGGGGGGTCTTCTGGAACATGGGTAACAGGGATTCGGCAAAGCTTCTAAGACCGGCCGCCGAACGAACAATGCCATGCAAGCAGATGTTCAAGCCCAAAGCGATACGCAGAAGCGCATAGGACAGAGCTACGTTCCTCGACCATAGATCCATCTCTTCGATCATCCCACCCTCCCTGACGAGGTTACATGACGATAGCTCCGGAGTTGTCCTCTGCGTAGGGAGAGCAGAAAACGACAACTCTGTCAGAGCTTATACGGCTGGCAGATCATCGAGCCCAGGCGTTCGCACCCGATCGATCACACCGCAGCAATGTAAAAATAGGATGGACTGATTCGGGCCGTAGCTTAACCCGCATCTACTTTCTAAAGACCTGCATCATGAGTTGCCCCTGAAGTTGATTCACTTGTTTCAGCGTCGCCTCCAATGCTGGCCGGTCTTCATACGAAGCTTCGCTGAGAATGTCCTTGAGGCGAAAGGAGGTGCGCTGCAATAGCAATTCCGCCTTCTTGAGCCTTGTGGTGTCATCGGCAACGGTCGTGTGAATCTTCTCTGCATACCGTTGCACCAGCTTAAGGGTCATTGATGCCTACTGGGGATCACCAGAATTGAACTGCTGACCGGCCACTTCCGTCATCTGGCTGACGAGTTCCGCATAGATAAAGGATCTGTCTTTTGGCTGCGCTTCTTCCGCCTTCGTCTGAAGCGCACTGAGAGCAGATGAACTGCTGCCCAAGGCGGAGGTGGGAGCGTAGGCAACGGCTAACGGGATGATGAATATGGCGATGGCAGTGGGCAAGAATCGCATTCGCACCTCACAATCAGTTCTTCTTTATGGTCCCGGAGTAGGCAACCGACGACGCTTCGAGTCTGCCCCGGGGTATGAGCGCACAGGGCTTCAGAGTCGTCCTCTGCGTATCGAGGGCAGAACCAGCCCAGTCCGGAAGCAAGCGCGAAGATCTCGCGCAGCAAGTTCGTCTGCGTTTCGAAGTTGAGCTTTCTCTTTTTGAAGGCCAGTGCCACCGCCTTCGAGACGGTCGCGCCGGACTGCAAAGCGCTCAGCAATAGGAAAGCTTCTCGATCAATTCGACGGTAGTATACGGAATCGTCAAAGCGATGAACTGCCAGCCAGACTCGCTCCTGTCTCATCGTGGGCAACTTGAGGCGTTTCTGGGTCTCGCGCCTGCTCGCTGCGCTGCTCACGATTTTCGCCTCCGGTGCGCGTTTCTTAACGGCGAGCACGAGGCTGTCAACCGGATAGCTGAGTTCCAGCAGTTGGAGATGCGGTTGAAGCGAGAGGCAGGACTCCGATCCGATCGCTTGTGCCTCTTCCGTCGTAAGTGGTGTCCGATGTTTCCGATCGAAAGCGTCGACATACGCCCACTCGAGCCGCGCGACGTCAACCGCGAGACGATGCCGGCTGCCTGTCAGCTCCGGATGCGCTTCCAGAAAGCCTGGCAGTTTCGCTCCTAGATCCCGGAGTGTCCAGGACGTGGACGGATTCTCATTCAAGTACGAGAGGATGAGAGGGTCGAAACGCTCGGAGCCCAGCAATGCATTGAGGGTTGGGAAGTCCTCGGAGACTGCGCTGATCAGTCGGAACCAATATTGGCGATTGTAGATCTCAAGGCGCTCGAATGAAGAGAGCTGATCATTGGGACTGATGTAGCTTGCTGCGATCGCCTCGACCAATGCACCATCATCCGTGGTTGGCCGCATCTCGTAGTCGGCCGTCAGGGGTCGACGTACATCCTCCGCCATCCGACGTTGAAGTTCGAGGAGCGTCACGCGTGTACCTCCTCGAACTGAGGCATATCCGCCGGGGCGCTCTGTGACTCGGCAGCGGCCAGGAAGCGATTTGCCTTGAGCGCCTCACAGTGAACCTCGTCAAAGGACGGAATATTGTCATCCCACTCAAGCAAGGTTGCAGTTGGGCCGCATCGTTCAATGGCGCGAGCGTACAGTCTCCACACAGGATCGAGAACCGGATGATCGTGAGTGTCGAGTGTGTACTTCTCAAACTTTGAGTGCCCGGCAATGTGAATCTGGGCGACGCGCTTTGCGGGTATGCTGTTCACGTATTCCATCGGATCAAAGTTGTGGTTCTGGGACGAGACGAAGATGTTATTCACGTCAAGCAGGATGCCGCAGTCGGCTGCGTGGACGACCTCGTTCAGGAACTCCCATTCCGTCATCTGCGACTCGTGATACTCTGCGTAGCTGCTGACGTTTTCTACTGCTACCGGGATTTCGAGGTACTCTTGTACCATGCGCACGCGCTCGGCCGTTGTGCGAATCGCTTCAAATGTATAAGGGAGCGGCAGCAGGTCGTGCGTATAGCGGCCATCGACGCTACCCCAGCAAAGGTGATCGGACAGCCAGGGTGTCTTCGTTCGTTTTGTCAGTTCCTTGATCCTCTTCAGATGATCACGGTTCAGTGGCTGTGCACTCCCAAAATACATCGAGACGCCGTGCTGCACCACAAGGTATTGGTCGAGAATCTGTTCGAGAATCCTGAGGGGACGGCCGCCATCGACCATGTAGTTTTCCGAGATGATCTCGAACCAATCGACCACGGGCTTCTTGGAGAGAATGTGGTCGTAGTGCGGAACTCTCAGACCGATGCCGACGCCGTAGTCGGTGTATCCATTAAAACGATTGGCAGGCATGTGCCCTCCGATCCTGGGTGATGCGAAAGGTCCGTGTAGAAGGTCACAGGGCTGTACCTCCTACACGGGTTTGGTTACATCGAGGGCTTGGATCCGTCCGTAGCGCAAGCGCCTTGCCCCTTGCAGTCGTTCTTGCCCGCGTGCTTCTTGTCGCCGCCGCCTTGGCCCTTGCAGTCGTTTTGACCTTTGCATGCGTGCTTCGGAAGGTCATTCTGGTCGGCTGCAACCATTACACCGGCGATTGCCGAGGAACTCGCGGTGGTTTCGAAATGGCCGGAAAGAGGCTGGGCGTTAAGACGAGCCGTGGTGCCGCCGAGAAGTCCGGCAAAGGCCGCGGCTAGAACGAGGTGGTTAACATTGTTGCTCTTCATGAAGAATTCCTTTCTTCGGTTGGACATGGGATTTATTGCCGCGGGAATTTAGTTACTGCCTACGGCAGACGGCTCGGAGGAGTGCGTTGGAATCTTAATGAGCACCCGTACCGTTCCGCGTGTCTGAAGCTCGGCGAGGCGAATGGTTACATACCGTCTCGTTTTTCAGAAAGTCAGGGTGGTTGCTCCGAGGATCGCGCCCTGCCGCTGTTCTTGCGCGAAGAGAATCAAATGATGGCCTGTGCCGTTGCTTGTCGAGAACCCCTCTGGGAAGGAGACATGGACGGAGTGCTCGTCATCTCTCACCGTAGCCAGCCGAGCCATAGGGTGCGCGACGGACACGTGTTGAAGCTGCCTGCCGCTGTTCTCCCCGCGCAGAACGTTGGATCTGTCCGTATCGTCCGCAAGGACCGCAATCATGTCGAGCGGCTTCGGCGGGTTTCTGGTGAGCGCGAAGTTAACATCGATCCCTTCTGGAGTGGGCGCAGAAGACACCTTCCGGAGTTTCAAGTGTTCTCTCGAGCATCATCGCCAAGAGCTCGCTCAAGCGCAGAACCATCACTCCCCACAAACTGATCTCGACCATTCAGAACCATCTGCGGCGTATAGGAGCCCTCCGGCGACAGACGCGAGGCGTAGACACTCTGCCTGGCGGTAAACACTGGCGACGAATATAGGTCCTTCCAGCCAAGATTGTTCCAATACGTTACGTGTTCACTGATTCCGACGATGAGCTGGCCCGCGTTCGTCTGCTTCAGATTGATCTGCCGGAGAAGGGCGTCAGCCGGCGGGCAGCTTGAACATCCTTCCGAAGTGAAAAGTTCTACGATTGCCACCGATGACGGCGTGGCGGTCATTGAACTGGCAGGCGAAGCGGCATGTGACTTTAGGGGGACCGACGCCAGGAGAAAAAGAGAAAGCGTAAACGCGAGTCGAACCTGCATTGGGATACCTCCAGCCAAACGGCCAACATCTGACGTTTGGGTCCGTGAGACGGTTACATATCCTGGGTCGGAGGTCCTTTGTAACCAAAACGCTCTCGGCGTTTCTAACAAGACGAAACGGTTTTCTCGCTACTCATAGGCAAGGCTAACGTCACGAGGACAAACGATGGCTGATATGTTTCGCCTTTATCGCCGGATCACATCATCGCTGGCACCCCTTCAATCCGTGATGCTGCTGGCGGTGCGTCTTTACTGGGGATTTCAATTCGCCCAGACGGGGTGGGGAAAATTACACAACTTGGTGAAAATTACGGGGTTCTTCGCCAGCCTCAATATTCCGTTCCCCAGCTTTACCGCGCCCTTTGTCTCCACACTGGAGTTTGTTGGCGGTGTTCTTCTTATGCTCGGCCTGTTTACACGCCCCGTCGCGCTCCTGCTGACGTGCAACATGTTTGTTGCGTACTGGACCGCAGATCGCGAAGCGCTCTCCGCGATCTTTTCCGACCCTGGAAAATTCTACGCGGCCGATCCCTATACCTTTCTGTTTGCATCTTTAATGGTTCTGGTCTTCGGGGCAGGATTCCTTGCGGTCGATACTCCCGTCGCCAAGCGACTGAAGGCTGTTGAGTAGTGAAGGTGCCTCAAATTTCAAATCGCACAGAGGCCGAGATGATCGCCGCTATTCTCGCAGGGGAGATTCAGCTATTCCATGAGCTCATCCATCCCTACGAGCGAAGTGTCTACGTCATGGCTCTGTCCTATCTGAAGAACGAGACCGATGCAGAGGATGTTGCACAAGATGCATTCGTCAGGGCGTTTCGAAAGCTTTCTTCATTTCGTGCCGAATCCAAATTCAGCACGTGGCTTATAAGCATCACGATCAACGAGGCGAGAACCCGTCTACGCAGGCAGGCTCTGGTCCCGATGGAACCCCTCGAGCAACTGCCGGATGAGGCTAAGGGCATTTCACCGGCGCTGCTACGCGACTGGCGGGAAATACCGTCAGCCGCTTTAGAGCGCGAAGAAATCCGGAATCTGATTCAACGTGCAGTCGAACAGTTACCGGACATCTATCAACAGGTTTTTCTTCTGCGAGATGTTGAAGAATTGACAATTAGCGAGACCGCAGAGACATTGAATATCAGTATCCCCAGCGTTAAGGTCCGTTTGCATCGTGCACGCATGATGCTACAAAAGCAACTGGCCCCTCAGCTGAAGACAGTAAATCGAAATTCGAAGAGGAGGTGGCTGCCATGGTCATAGATTGCAAGCATGTTTGGAACTACATTTCGGACTATCTGGACGGAACGCTGCCTGACGAAACGCGGGATACCGTGCAAAAGCATTTGGATCACTGCGAGATCTGCTCCGCCATTCTGGACTCTACGCGCAATGTGATCATCTTGACTGCCGATGATCGAGTCTTCGAGCTTCCTGTTGGTTTCAGC
>Ga0207098_10445_pt1 | contig 12877 bp, 11 predicted proteins | sample Alteio_BWMinHeat_84_FD_153548 | JGI IMG/M metagenome (GOLD analysis project Ga0207098, IMG submission 153548) | Enriched cells from forest soil in Barre Woods Harvard Forest LTER site, Petersham, Massachusetts, United States -... | ecosystem: Environmental > Terrestrial > Soil > Temperate forest >...
ACTTTCGGCTAGTCCCTCCCTTTCGGTAAGGATTGAGCAAAGCCCGAAACCAAAGACGACAGCCGGTGCTCAAAAGCCCTTTCCTGGTCCCTCTGTTCCCCCTACCAGCCTTGTCGCGGCTTCAACTCCTGCAAAAATTCCAGCAGAGAGCATTCAGCCAAGTCTGCATTCAGGTGCATTTCCGGCCGAATCAAAGGCAACGCTTTCGGCACCTTGTAGAAACTTCCCCAGTAATTTTAGCGATCTCTTTGAGCTTCAGTCGCAGCTCGAGGGAGCTGAAACATTCGAATCGATTATATTTCGGCCTACCGACATGACCAGTGAGCAGGAATTTGACGAATGGATAAACAACTGACTTCACCCTGCCTTCTGCGCCCTAGAAAAAAAACGACCAATGATAATCAGATCATTAAAGAGCGCGAATAATACAATGTAAGCACCTCCAGCGGCCCGTTCAAGGAGCTCCTGGCGATGTTCTTCTAAGGGGCTCCTTGACTCCTCCTTTTTCAAGACCATAAGTATTTACTATCGGAGGTTTCAACTGTGGTAGAAGTCCAGGAAATGAACGTCGGTGACAAAGATGCCAAAAAGCCAAATCTAGCTGAATCAGAATCAGCCGGGAATAGCGAACTGCTCAAGAAGCAGATTTCCGATTTACAAACGAGCATCAAAGATAAAGAAGGCAAATACCTTTATCTTTATGCAGAATTTGAAAACTTTAAAAAGCGTGCAGCCAGAGAACGAACTGATTTAATCAAGTACGGGTGGGAATCAGCTGCTCGTGAGCTTTTGCAAGTGGTTGATAACCTAGAACGAGCGCTATCCCATATCCCCCCGGAAACAGATAAGACTTTTATAGAGGGCCTAAACATGGTTGTCGGTCAACTCAAGGCCGCCCTCAAAAAACAGGGTATTGAACCCATTCCAACCCATCAAAAGATCTTTGATCCGAATTTTCACGAGGCAGTAAGCCAGGAGCCTTCAGAGCTGCCGTCAGGGACTATCGTTAAGGAGCATTCTGCTGGTTATACTCTACACGGGCGATTATTAAGACCAGCAAAAGTCTCAATAAGTACAGGTACTAACGACAAGTCGAGTTGACGAAACGAATTTCGAGCGCATCTTATTATTAAATGGATTTTTAGAATTAGTAGATTTTGGACTGACTAATAAAGTGAGGAAGTTATGAGTAAAATAATTGGTATTGATTTGGGAACGACAAATTCATGTGTAGCCGTTTTGGAAGGCAGTGAACCGAAGGTTATTCCTAATTCCGAAGGTTTGAATACAACTCCTTCCATTGTAGCCTTTCTACCATCCGGTGAAAAAGCGGTAGGTCAAACGGCAAAACGTCAGGCTATTACAAATCCAGAAAAGACGGTTTTTGAAGCAAAGCGACTGATTGGTCGTAAGTTCAACTCTAGAGAGGTGCAAGAGTTCATTAAAGTTACACCATTTAAAATTGTGGAAGCAAAAAATGGCGATGCTTGGGTAAAGGTCGGAGACCGTGAATATTCGCCACAAGAAATTTCAGCTCTTGTTCTTCAGAAAATGAAAAAGACAGCAGAAGATTATCTGGGTGAACCGGTCACAGAAGCTGTTGTCACAGTACCTGCCTATTTTAATGATGCTCAAAGACAAGCCACTAAAGATGCCGGCCGAATTGCCGGACTCGATGTAAAACGTATTATTAACGAACCTACATCTGCTGCCCTTGCTTATGGACTTGATAAACAAGGTAAAGAAATGACGGTTGCTGTTTTTGACCTTGGTGGTGGAACCTTCGATATCTCTATTCTAGAAATGGGTGACGGCGTTTTCGAAGTGAAAGCTACCAACGGAGACACATTCTTAGGCGGAGGTAATTTTGACCAACGCATTATCGACTGGCTTGCAGATGAGTTTAAGAGAGAATCCGGAATTGATCTTCGAAAAGATAAGATGGCACTTCAGCGCTTAAAGGAAGCTGCTGAAAAGGCAAAACACGAACTCTCCAATATTACTGAGACAGAAATTAATTTGCCTTTCATTACCGCTGATTCATCCGGACCTAAGCACCTGGGCATTAAATTGACCAGAGCTAAGCTAGAATCCCTGGTGGATGACCTCATCGAAAAACTCACAGGCCCTTGCGAGACATGCATTAAGGATGCTGGAGTTCAAAAGAGCAAAATTAGTGAAGTCATTCTGGTCGGCGGAATGACCCGAATGCCAAAAGTTCAACAAAAAGTAAGAGAGATTTTTGGTAAAGAACCACATAAAGGAGTTAATCCAGATGAAGTAGTAGCCGTCGGTGCTGCTATTCAAGGTGGTGTCTTAAGAGGTGATGTAAAAGATGTTCTGCTTCTTGACGTCACACCGCTATCGTTGGGAATTGAAACTCTTGGCGGAGTTTTTACAAAGTTGATTGAGAAAAACACAACTATTCCAAGTAAGAAATCACAGACTTTTTCAACTGCTGCAGACAGTCAATCTGCTGTGACAATCCATGTTCTGCAAGGTGAACGCGAGTTTGCTGAGTACAATAAGTCACTGGGTCGATTTGATCTTGTAGGAATTCCACCTGCACCAAGAGGGGTTCCTCAAATTGAAGTAACCTTTGATATCGATGCCAATGGTATTGTGCATGTAAGTGCAAAAGATCTGGGCACCTCTAAAGAACAGTCTATTCGGATTACTGCATCCAGCGGATTATCTGAAGACGAGATTAAAAGGATGCAGAAAGAGGCCGAAGCCCATCGCGCAGAGGACGAGAAGAGAAAAGAGCTAGTCAATGCACGTAATAGCCTAGACAGTCTTATCTATACCATTGAGAAGACATTGAAAGAGTATGGCGACAAGGTTGCGGCAGACTCCAAGAAACAAGTCGAAGAAGCTTTGGTTGAGGCTCGAAAGCACTTGGATAGTAAGGATCTAACTGAGCTCCAAAATGCGACTGAGAAACTCACCGCTGCTTCCAATAAGATGGCAGAGCAGATGTACAAGTCGACCGGAGCAGCTCCGGGCGGAGGACAGGGCGCTGGTTCTGAGCATGATCATGGTCACGGCCAAGGCCCAACTGGCGATGGTGGTGCTAATTCATCACAACAGTCTAAAAAGGATGCAAAAAAGGACGATGTGATAGATGCAGACTATAAAGAAGTCTGATATCTTCATCTGAACAAAAATGGCCAGTAAGCGTGACTACTATGAAATATTGAGTGTAGCCCGGAACGCATCCTCCGAAGAGATTAAAAAATCTTATCGTAAGCTTGCCGTTCAATTTCATCCGGACAAAAATCCGGGAGATAAGAAGGCGGAGGAGCGTTTCAAGGAATTATCTGAAGCTTATGAAGTTCTTTCAGATAGCCAGAAGCGCCAGCTCTACGATCAATTCGGCCACGCCGCAGTTGGCGGGGCCGGACAGGGGCCGGGCCAGGGCGGATTCGATTTCCAAAATTTTGGCGGCGGCTCAATCAATGATATCTTCGGTGATATTTTTGGTGATTTATTCGGAGCGGGAGCGCAGGGACGTGGTCGTACAGCTCGTGGCAGACGATCCACCGCAAAGGCGGGTGACGATCTTAGAACTAATATCGACATCACGTTTGAGGAAGCAGCCTTTGGTACCGAAAAAGTTATTACCGTACCAAAAACCGTTCGCTGTGATACCTGCGAAGGTACCGGAGCGAAGGCCGGCACACAGCCGGAAAACTGCCCCCAATGCGGAGGTCGCGGCGAAGTCAGTTTTCAGCAGGGCTTTTTTGCCATCACACGTACATGTCCGAGGTGTGAGGGAAGCGGGCAAAGCATTCCCAATCCTTGCCTAACTTGCAACGGCACTGGACATGTCAAGAAGCGCTCCCAAATCGCAGTAAAAATTCCCGCTGGTGTGGACAGTGGTCAAAGACTGAAACTCACTGGTGAAGGTGAAGCTGGAGAGCGCGGCGGCCCGCCGGGCGATCTGTATGTTGTGATTAATGTTCTTCCTCACGATTTTTTTACTCGCGAGGATGCCGACATTATTTGCGAGGTACCCGTTACCTTTGCGCACGCTGCTCTCGGTGCGGAGGTGGAGGTTCCTACGCTCGAAGGCAAAATAAAGTTAAAAATTCCCGCTGGCACCCAATCGCATAAGGTGCTTAGATTGAAGAACAAAGGACTAGCCCGCCTCGGCTCCTACGGACGAGGAGATCAGCTAGTTAGGATTATTGTGGAAGTACCGACCAAGCTTAGCAGTGAACAAAAAGACCTTTTAAAGAAATTTTCAGAACTCGATGGTGAGTCGAGTCACCCGATGTACCAAAGTTTCTTTGAAAAGGTAAAAAATCTCTTTGGCTGAATACGAGACATGCAAAAAAAACTACAGCATTTTCTGATGAACACGATCGTGAGTTCACTTTTTTGTCATATCGCTTTCATTCAACCTTACGCTCACGCCCAGATAAACTCTTCGCCGGTTGAAATGAATGCCTACAAACACGTTGAAGCCCTCTATAATAGCAATGCGTTGGACGAGGCCAAAAGCAAAGCCTCTGATTTTATTACCCACTATCCGGCCAGCCAATTGATTCCTCTGATCGATAATATTCGAGGTCTAATTTTTCTTCGGAATAAACAACCCAACGACGCCATCCCTTACTTCCAAAATGCTTTAAAGCAATTGCCGACCGAAAAGGATGAGTACCAGCGCTACCACCACTCGGTACTTTTCAATCTAGCGACGGCATATTTGGAAGCAGGTCAGCTGGACAATGCTTACCAAACGGTTCAGCAAGTCAAACCAGAGATGTTGGACAAATCGAGCCAAAATAAAACTAATATTTTGAAGTCTGCCATCGAGGAAAAGCGAACCAAGCTAGAGAATGACAAAAAAGACCAAGCCCTCGAAAAGACGCAAACAAATTCAGTGGGCATACTTCTCCCCATGACTGGGAAATTTGCAAAATACGGAATGAAGAGCCTCCAAGCAATTCAACTCGCATTCGAGATCTTTGGTGAAGGCGATTCGATCCGACCCAAATTAAATCTGATTATTGAAGACAGCGGAGATCAAACCGACCAAACTTTAACGGCGCTCAATCGCTTGGCTCTGAAACACCGAGTCGTTGCCGTGATTGGGCCGATGCTCACTAAGGGCATTGATGAAATTACAAAACGCGCAGAGACTCTCAAGATACCCCTACTCTCCTTGTCCCGACGATCATCCACTTTCGCGAGTGAATATGTCATTTCTGCGGGCCTTACCCAACAAATGCAAGCCACCGAGATGGCCAGGCACGCTGTTGAAAGCCTGAATCTCAAAAAATTTGCGATTATTTATCCGGATGAAAAACTAGGCTACGAACTTGGCAATAGCTTCTGGGATGCAGTCGAATCGCTGGGTGGCAAGGTAGTCGGAGCCGAAGCTTATACGCCGGGCCAAACGGATTTTAGAAAGACAGTCGACAAACTCGCAGGGCTTTACTATTCTGACGCAAGGCATCGAGAGCTGGAAGAACTAACAAAACAGCGTGAGACCAACAATATAACGCGGCGAACCAGAAAAACTGAACAATTTTATTCGCTCAAGCCCATTGTAGACTTCGAAGCGGTTTTTGTAGCTGACGATCCGATTCAGGAAGGTCAAATCCTCCCCACTTTTGCGTACCGAGACGTTGACCATGTTCGCTTTCTGGGTACTTCGTCTTGGAACTCAGCAGAGTTTGTATCTAGGACTCAAAGTTATGGCGAAAACGCAGCTTTAGTAGACGTTTACCCTCCTGGACCTGCGTCGAACTCCCCAATGATGACACGTTTTGTCGAAAATTATAAAACCCAATTTGGGCAAGAACCCTCCTCGCTCGAAGCCATCGCCTACGATGCGGGAAGAATCTTGGCAAATCTTCTCTCGCACCATTCTGAGTCGGATCAGTTTACAAGGGCAGATCTTCTGAAAGAACTCACCTCTGTTAAGAATTTTTCCGGCGTCACAGGAACCATTACCTTCAAAACCGGACAGTTTTTTAGACCGATGAAACTCATCATTGTCAAGAGCGGCCAGTTGACAGAAGCCCGCACATCCCAGTGAACCGCAGAGTCGGCATTGCAGGGTAAATTCTTCCTATTTAAAAAATCTGAAACTCTGCCATAATCTTTGATAGGAGCCTGTAGCTCACTTTCTGGAGGTTCAGCGTGGGACTTCGATTTGACCCTGTAGGTGGGGGTCAGTTTAAGCAAGCCGTTCAAAGTATTATTGAAGCTGAAAGCCAGCCTCTCAAGGCTTTGAACGGGCGTAAGTCCAAAGAAGACGCCAAAATGAAGCTCTTACAGGACTTTAAGGGCAAGTTTAATGGTTTGGACAAATTGCTCACCGACATGTCGGACTTTCGAAAGTTCAGAGAGTTAAAAGTCGACCTAGGGGAGGGCAAAGATATTGTCGACGTCTCCTTGGATAAAGATCGAGTAGAACCAGGCAGATACACTATCGAAATTGAATCACTAGCGGAACGCACTTCCTTGATCACCAACGGCATCTCGGATCCCAATGAACCCCTCCTAGGTACAGGTTTCATCGTTTTTGAATCAGAAGATCATGACACAATAGAAGTTTATATAGATGACAAGCATTCCAGTCTCAACGGAATAGCCAGTCTTATTAATCGTAATGAAAACTCGCCCTATCAAGCCTCTGTTATCAAAGACGATTCTGATGCTGACAGTCCTTGGAAGCTTCTTTTTGCTGCAAAAAAGGAGGGTGAGGCTCACCAGCTTGATCGCCCGGACTTTTACTTTTCTAGTGCAAATGCAGATCTTTATATTGATGACGATGTCGAATCTCGTAACGCGAAGATACTCATCGACGGATTTCGCGTCGAAAAAGATAGCAATGATGAAAAAGATTTTCTGCCTGGGGTCAATCTACATATAAAGCAAGCGAGTCCGGGAAAGCCTTTTACCCTGACGATTACGGAAGACTTTCAGAAAATATCAGGAAAGGTGAAGGCCGTTCTCGATCAAGTCAATCAAATCCTAGGATTCATTACAAAACAAAATGCCGTAGACGCCAATTCAGACACTTCAACGACTTTTGCCGGAGATACCAGCCTCCAGTCTTTGGAATACCAGATACGCAACGCCGTTCACCAGGGCTATGGAATTGTTGAAGAAGATACTCATAACGAAAAATATGTCTATCTCAGTCAAATCGGAGTGGAATTCGATAAAGCCGGTCAAATTGCTTTCAAAGAAGACAAGTTTGCCGCGAATCTTGAAAAAAATTATGGCTCCATTGCCATGGCAGTCAGCGGCCCCAACGGATTTGCCAATCAAATGAAAAGACTGATCGACAGCTTTACAAGACCTCAGACTGGCTCTTTGACCTCAAAGGAACAAGGGATCAAAACGAGAATTAAAGATATCGATAACCAAATCGACCAAAAAAACCGCTACCTGGACCAGAGGAAACAAGCTTTGACAGATCAATTTGCGAGGCTCGAAGGCACGCTGAGCGGTCTACAAAAGCAACAGCAATATCTTGCTGCTTCACTTCCCGGTGCCGGAGGTGGAAACCCCATCTCGCAACTTTTAGGAGGCTAATCATATGTCTAATAGCAGCGCAAATAACTACCGAGAGATGGCGATCAAAACTGCAAACCGCGGTCAATTGTTGGTCATGCTCTACGAGGCTGCCATCCGAAATGTCAAAAAAGCGTCGATCGCCCTGGATAAAAAGGACATTGCTGCCAAGGGCGCTGCCATTAGTAAAGCCCACGATATCGTCAATGAATTGTTAAATACCCTCAATTTCGAAGCCGGTGGAGATATTGCTAGAGAACTCGAACGGCTATATAATTTTATTATTGAACACCTGATTGCCGCGAATTTAGAGAACTCAAAGGAAAAACTAAAAGCGATAGAAAAAATTTTAGAGACTCTGCTAGGTGCTTGGAAAATCGCAGTTGAGAATATGAATCAACAAAAGAAATAAGAAGCTTGAACATGGATGTAATAAAACTTCTTGAATGCAAAAATCGCTGGCTCCTGAGTCTCTTCAATTACTCAGAGCGTTTTTATCTCCAAGTTCAATGTGGAGACTTTGAACTCATTGGTCAATATGAACGCCATCGTCACCGAATCGACAAATCATTGTCTACCTGTGATGAACTGATCTATAAAAATAGAACTCAGCTTCTCGAACTAAAAAAAGACCCTCGTTCTTCCAAACATATCGAGAATCTCGTTGAATATCAAAAACGAATGATTGAAAAAATTTTTAAGGTAAACGAAAATATTATTAAATATATAGAGATTAAAAAATTGGAACTCTGCGGTGAATTGACCAAATCAGACCAACAGAAGAAGACTCTTGGAAAATTCAGAAGCACCTGGGTGCCGACCTCCGGCACAGGGCTGGACGGACAATTATGAGCGACTTAGCGAATGCACCAACTGGCGAACTAGCCAATAGCAGTACAATAAACGACGCAGAATCGATCTATTTACCGGACAAAAAACTCAATGTCCCTATTCTTCTCAAGCACGGAGAGGTTCTATTTAATGCTCATGAATTCTCCCTGGCAAAAAATATTTATCGCCTGCTGGTAGCGTCAGGGGAAGTTACAGGCCTTGGTCTCTTTCATCTTGGAAAATGCGCCGAGGCCGAAGGTGACGTAGAAGAGGCGATTTCAAAGTACGAAGAGTCAGCTACTTATCAACCGTCTCTGGATACCTACCGTAAGCTTGCGGCTCTCTGTTTGAAACAATCAAATGACAGGAAAGCGGCCGAAATTTTTGAACGGGCTATTCTCTTAAAGGATCTCACAAAGACCGTTCTTTTTGAACTACACCAAGCCTGTGGAAACTGCTGGTCCCGAGTCAAGGAGATACAACGTGCGGAGACTCACTTCCGAAAATGTCTCGATATCAACCCTTCAGCTGACGAGATCAGATCAAATTTAGGAACGATCTATCTACAGGCAAACCAGCTAGACACCGCCAAAAGGAATTTTAGAGATGCTATTGCCTCTAATCCTGAAAACTCCTTAGCTCTTGCGGGCTTAGGAATGTGTTTTTATCTCGAAAATGATAAGAAATCTGCCCACGACACGTTCGTTCGATCCTTAGAACTGAATATTCGGAACTCAGCAGCTCTGTTTCATCTTATTAAATGTGCTTATGAAATTAGAAGCTATGCAGTCGCAACGAAAATCCTAACAGAATATGTCGAAATAGCGCCCGTACAACCTGACCTTCTCTACTGCCTGGCAGGACTCCAATTTCAACTCGGCAAAATGAAAGAAGCAAGAGCAACCGCTCAAAAAGTGATTCAAATCCGGCCGGAACATGCCGCGGTTTTGGAATTGATCAAGAAGATCGAGAGGTATCATGGGAATTGAAATTAAACGCCTAATGGGAGAGGTAACCAAACATCCCGAAAGCGATGAACGTAATGTGGAACTTATTCTAAAACTTTTGTTAGAATCTCTAATAGCAGAGCAGCCGATATTGAAACATTATAGTAGTCAAAGTCAAAACAGCAGTGACACCGCTGAAATTTGCGGACTCGAGGGTAACGCGTGAGTAATCAAGTGAGATGTCTCGTTATTCAAATTGCGGCCGTCAGTGATGTACTACAAAGTTTGATGGCACTTCGAGCGGCAAAACAGCTCTATCCCGAACTAGAGATTCATCTATTGGTGCGCGAAAAAAACGCTGCTCCTGCAAAGAAGGTTCCCTGGATTACGCAGGTTTATACTCTTCCGACAGAACAAATCCTTGAACCTATTCTCAGAAATCCTAGTGATAATAACCAGGCTTTCAAAAATCTGGCTAAATGGCTCATTCCTTTGGCAGAAAAGCCATGGGATATGCTGGTGAATTGGACCTTTTCTGAAGCAAGCAGTTATATTTCGGGTCTAGTACCTTCAAAGGTAAAACTTGGTTATTCATGCCGTCCTGACGGGGGTTTCTACGCCACCGATGGCTGGAGTCATTACGTGCAGGCGATTGTACAGGAAAAGATCAAGCAGAATATCCATTTAACGGATGTCCTGACAACCCAATTCCTGACTGCCCTCCAGATCCATCTGGGTGACCCCCTTTCCAATGGAGACTCTCCCGTTACTTCTAAGTACTTCTTTTCTTTAAAATTGACTGAGGAAGAAATAGAAAGATTCCCCAGAACAGCCAATAAGAAATGGATCGCCATTCAACTCGGTTCTGGCGATCCGAATAAAGCTTGGAAACCTGAAAACTGGGCTAAACTCGCTGAATCTGTTTTATTAAATCATCCGGATTACGGAATTCTCCTCCTAGGTGGGCCCGAAGATATTCCTAGAGAGCAGGCCTTTTACAATGCCCTTACGCCGGAACTCCAAACAGAATTTGAAGACTCTCACTCGATGGTTTCATTGGTTGGCGATACTCACTTTGACCTCTGGGCATCTGCGGTAAGCTTGAGTTCTTGGCTCTTTTCTTGCGAAACTGCGGCTGTTCATTTGGCCAGTGTCTTAGGAACCAGAATTCTAAATATTTCTGTAGGCGCCTCACGCTTCCACGAAACCGGTCCCTATGGCAATGGACACTATGTTATTAAGGATTTTGATTTGCTCAATGCAAAGGATGTTTATGAAGTTTGGAATCACGTTATTCAGGGCAAGACCTCAGCACTTGCCGACTCTATTCCAAAAAATGTTCAAGTCTATAAATCCCGAATCAGGCAATCTCAGGATGGCGGTGGGGTTGTTTATGAGACAGTCACCGCACAACCGTTAGACTTAGAAAACTGGTCTTCGATGGTTCTAGGTCATATCGCTCGTTATTGGTATTGCGGATGGACACCGGATATTGGAAAAGAAATTCAGCGAGAAATGGTCACCCCTGCACTCGTTCAAAATCTGAGAAGTTTGAAGGAAACTTCCGAAATATTCCTAAAAATCTACGAAAAAGCGTGCCAAACCGCTATTGATCTCAAGAACAAGAGCTCGCACCTCAAGTCAGAAAAAGTTATGGAAGTTCAGGAGCGAGAAGAACTTGAAAAACTCGGTGAATCTTTAATCCAACTGGACACATTGACTGAGCGGCTCATTCAAATTCACCCTTCGCTCAAGGCGTTTCTCAATATGACCAAAGTCCTGATGCACCATTTGGATGGTAATCATATCTCTGAAATTAGCAAGGATGCAGCTGATAGCTACCAACAAGTCAAAGAAGGCGTCACAATTTTTAGAGATTGGATCGACTACACCCTGAAATTGATCAAGCCTTTCAAGATTGAGGCAGCCTCTCCTCCTCCGATCTCACTTTAGCCGAATTGATGGACCAACAAATTAGAACTCAAAGTCTCTGACTCTGTGACAAGTATATCCGTCCGGATGTTTTACTAAATACTTCTGATGAAAATCCTCGGCGTCGTAAAAAGGACGGGACTGCTCAATGGTAGTCATGACTTTTCCGGACCACTTTCCAGAGTGATTGACCATTTCTTTGACCTTCTCTGCAATCTTCTTCTGCTCTTCATTTTCATAAAAGATCGCAGAACGATATTGCGTGCCCTTATCGTTGCCTTGTCGATTGAGGGTGGTTGGGTCATGGATCCGAAAGAAATACTTTAAGAGTGCTTCATAGCTCAGTATAGACGGATCAAAAATCACCTTTACTGACTCGGCGTGTCCTGAGTTCCCTTCATGAACAATTTCATAGTTAGGATCAGCAGCACTCCCGCCCGTATACCCTACCCGAGTTTCAATTACGCCCGGAAGTTTTCGGAGGAGGTCTTCCATGCCCCAAAAGCACCCACCTGCCAGAATCGCTTCTTCTCGCTTTTCTTTCTTTGTTCCAGGAAACTCCCGAGAAGCCGACGTACTATTGACGATTCCGGTAGAAGCTCCAGATGGAGCTCTGTCAATAAACTGAGACAAATTCGAAGGCTTGAGACCAAAAAGCGTTAAATATTGCCCGTAGCCCTCTTTTTCCATCTCCTCGACGGGAATAAATCGGAGTGATGCAGAGTTAATACAGTATCTCAATCCGGTAGGCCCAGGACCGTCATTAAAGACGTGTCCGAGATGGGAGTCTGCATTCTTAGACCGCACTTCAGTTCTTTCTAGAAATAACTCATTGTCAGTGTGGGCTGTCACTTCTCCGATCGGTTTTGTAAAACTCGGCCAGCCTGACTTCGAATCAAATTTATCGGTCGAGCTAAAGAGAGGTTCGCCACTGACCACGTCGACATAGATTCCAGGTTTCTTATTATTCCAATATAGATTGTGAAAGGGCGCTTCGGTTCCTTTCTCCTGAGTCACCCTGTATTGCTCGGACGACAATTTCGACTTCAACGAAGTCTTGTCGGGTCTTTTAAAGTTTTTCATGGTGGATACTCCTTTTTTGCGAGCTGGGACCTCAGCGCCAGTTTCTTGTCCTATTCCCAAGATTACCATTTGAAATAACACACCTGCTAAAACAAAGAAACTGAACCTGCAAGCAGCCATCAGGCCTCCCTGAGTGCAAAGTAATCCGATGATCTATTCCTCAAAGTTAGAGTTTAAGCCGTCCAGCTTTTCTTTCAAAATCTTTTCGAAACCGACTTCCTTGGGGACATAGAAGCGCTTTCCTAAAATTTGTTTAGGTAAGTGAATTTGTTTTATATGACCCTTGGCATCCGAATGAGCATATTGATAGCCTTTGCCATACCCTTCCCGTCGCATCAGCGAAGTTACAGCGTTTCTGAGGTGTCCGGGTACGGGCAACGCTCCAGAGCGACGAACCTCTTCGATCGCTTCGTCAATTCCAACATAACTTGCATTGCTCTTAGGTGCCATGGCCAGGTAGGTTACACCTTGCGCTAGGTTAATGCGCGCCTCTGGCATTCCTACAAATTCGACCGCCTCCTTTACAGCAACCGCTATCGAAATTGCTC
>Ga0207098_10446_pt1 | contig 12862 bp, 9 predicted proteins | sample Alteio_BWMinHeat_84_FD_153548 | JGI IMG/M metagenome (GOLD analysis project Ga0207098, IMG submission 153548) | Enriched cells from forest soil in Barre Woods Harvard Forest LTER site, Petersham, Massachusetts, United States -... | ecosystem: Environmental > Terrestrial > Soil > Temperate forest >...
TTCTGGCATGTCCCATATGAAAAAGGGACATTAAAGGCAATTGCAAGAAATAAAGGAAAAGAAGTAGCAACCGACGAGTTAAAAACCGCCGGCGCACCTGTTAAAATCATTCTAACTGCCGATAAATCGAAAATAGCCAATAACTGGGATGATGTATCGTTTGTAACCGCCACCATTGTTGATGCAAACGGCATAAGATGTCCTAACAGCGATAAACTTATCCAATTTAGCATTGCCGGTAGCGGGGTAATTGCAGCAGTTGATAATGGCGATCATAACAGCCACGAACTCTACCAGGTAACACAGCGCAGTACCTTTAAAGGCACTTGTATTGCCCTCATCAAAGCCAATGCATCGACGGGTAAAATAACGATCAAAGCAAGTGCACCGGGGCTGGCTAATGGATCAATAAGTATCGTGGCGGAACGTTAAATATTGAGAAGATGAAAAAAACCATTTTACAATTATTGCTTTCGGCAGGTTTACTTTATCTGTGCGTGGCTTTTGTGCCGCCAAAAAAGCCTGTTTTTTATATCATCGGCGACTCCACTGTGCGCAACCCTAACCCACCTTGGTGCAGCTGGGGGCAAGTGATATTTAACTATTTTGATACCACCCGCATCAGTATTTCCAACCAGGCTATTGCAGGCCGAAGCACCCGGCAGTTTATTAATGAAGGCCGCTGGCAACGCATTATGGCCACCATGAAACCCGGTGATTTTTTATTGGTGGAGTTTGGCCATAACGAAGGCGGAAAACCGGATACAACAAAAACAGGCAAGCGTGCTGTTTTAAAAGACATCGGCGAGGATAGTGTAGTCGTCAATTATCCGCAAGGCCCCGAAGTGGTACACTCTTACGGCTGGTATCTGCGCAAGTTCGCCAATGAAGCCAAGGCAAAGGGCGCTACGGTTATGATCGCATCCATGATTGCCGGTAATTCATTTAAGGACGGAAAGGTATCCCGCGCGGATAAGACCTATGGCTTATGGGCTAAGCAGGTTGCCCAACAAACCGGGGCCTATTTTATCGACGCGAATAATATTATTGCTGATAAGTTTGAAAAAATGGGTCCGGAAATGGTCAAGGGATTTTTTCCTTACGATGGGGTGCATACCAATGCGGAGGGCGCGGGAATTAATGCCGGCGCCATTGTTACTGGGATTAGAAGCGATACGACCAATACCCTGAATAAATATTTTGCAGTTAGAAAATTCTGACCGGAGGTGGTTGAGATTAAAATAAGACATAGTTAGCACATTGTTTTTTGTGATCCCAAACGCAGAAAGCCTCACATCTTTTGATGTGAGGCTTTCTGGAAGTTAGTTCTTATCCGGTAAATCCCGAACTATTTTATGGAAGGTTTGCAATCGCAACAGAATCTGTACGTGGTGTAAAACTTGGGCAGCTGTCGCATGCCGAGAGGTAAATTTTATTATAGCTGCATAAACCGTCACGGTCGCGCACCGATGCAAACCCCGAACTCATAGTGGTGAGTCCGGGATAGGCATCTTCAATAAAAGAAGGGTCGTTTTGGAAATACGCGCACTTTTGGCAGCTTACCCCGGAATTACGGAACCCGATTGAATCAAAAATCTTCATATATTAATGTGTCACGATAGAAGCCCAGTAATGACCAAAAACCACTACCGACAGGAAGTATCCCAAAATTATGTTCACAATAACCCCGGCAGTAAAAGCGATAAAGGGTTTGCTACCGGCAGCAGCCAATTCGCGGAAACGCGTGGTAAGCCCGATACTCAAAAAACTAAAGGTAAACGCCCAGGTACGTAACGATGTGATTGGCAGAATAAGCGCGGGTTTCACCAATTTGTTATAATCAGCCAGCGTATTTCCATGAACGATCAAGGTAGTAAGCACCGAAGCGATAAGGAAGCCGATTACAAATTTAGGGAAGCGCCACCAGATCTGGCCTACCTGCACCTTTGAATTGGTGTTTTCCTTACGCTCCCAAATGGTAACTGAAATGAGCGCCAGTACAAACGACCAGATACCGATCCAGATATCACGCCCGATAACTTTAATCAGTGTATAGGCCGCCAGTGCCTGTTCCGGCGTTCCTGTAATGCCTAAGTGCTGACCAGCGAGTCCGCCGTAAGATTGAGCAGCGGCTAAACCGGCGGCATCCGCAAATTCAGATGTACCGATCCATGCGCCGGCTGTTCCTGTCGGCAGGTGGATCGCCCGTGATATCAGCGGCAAAGCAAAAATGAAAACAATGGCCCAAAGTACCACCAGGCTTATGGCGATCGGCGGGTGCTCTTTTTTAGCTCTTACCGCACCGGCAACTGCAATTGATGCCGAAACACCGCAGACAGCGCCACCCGCTCCCAATACCGCTGCCAAACGATGATCCAGACCCAGTTTCCGGGCAACGAAGAAGATAGTCAGAAAGGTAACCAGGGAAACGATTGAAGCCTGTAAGATAGCTACCGGACCAGCCCATATAATTAATGTGAAAGGCAGCGTAGCTCCCAATAGAACGATGCCCAGTTTAATATAAAACTCCACGCGGAAACCGGCATCGAGCCAGCGGGGCAAGCCGATTACATTCGAAATAATTAGCCCCGCCACCAGAGCCACCAGCGGCGGTTCCAGGTTATATTTACTGGCCTGATCCCAGCTGCCTGCAAAATAGATGATTGCCGAAAGCACAAAAATAAAGATGAAGGCCGGAATAAATGCTTTCGGCTTTTGCCCGATAAATGAGATGACGATGGTGAAAAGCACCAGGAAAGCGCCAAGCAGGGCAAGGTACTTAATGCCGTTTTTTGAAAGTTGTGTGGCCAGTTGCGAAAAGTTTGACCATTTGCCCGGAGACACCGCAATCCACGAAATGCTGGAGCCGGAAAGGTAAAAGATATAGGCTAAGGCGACAATGCCAAGGCCAAGCCAAACTGCCCACCAGTCTTCTTTCGACCAGAATCCCTGCCAGACGGAGGGCTTTTCAGCAGGTGTTTCAGTAGTAATTGTTGTCATACGAGTTGTTTTTAAATTATATGTAAGGTTTAATTGTTACTTATCAAATCCAGAATTTAATTAATTTGGAAAGCGAAAATAATAAATCTACTTAGTCTATCAAATTAATAGGTTATTATGATAATGTAAACTAAATGTTAACTAATTGTCGGATTGTTTTTAATGTTATTTAAAGTTCTCCGGCTTAAATAATACGCTGCCGTTGCGTTTAATTTGCCATGATGTTATTGGATTCATGTGGTAACCGCCCATATCCGTACCGCGGGCATCAACCAATTGCCTGAGTGTGGGCTGGATGTACCCGGTTTCGTCAATCGCCCTGCTCAATATCTCGGTATCGTCGCCGTTCCATTGCCACAAATGCCTGAAGTACGTGTGTGCCTTATCCAGCACAGGTTCCTGTAAACGGGCTTCGTTCCATGTCTTACCGGCGTCGGTGCTTACTTCTACCTTCACAATCTTTCCTCTTCCAGTCCAGGCAATACCCCTGATCTCTATCCAGCCCCGCTCCACCTTTTGCGGAAAGCTTGGGAAAGTGATGATCGACCGGGCGTCCATCTCAAAACTGAACATCCTGATTTTATCCTTTACGGGATAGGTATATTTGGATGTTTCTTCGCGTGTCATCCATGGCTGGTCGGATAGTTCCAATCTCCGCAGCCACTTCACATTCATGTTACCCTCGTAACCAGGTAACAGCAACCGCGCCGGATAACCTTGTGCAGGGCGGATAGCTTCGCCATTTTGTGCGTAGACTATCATCGCATCTTCCCAACCTTTATGGGCAGGTATGCTTCGGGTCATCACCGATGCATCGCCACCTTCGGCTAAAAACCAGGTGGCTTTAGAGTCGGCGCCAACTTCCCTGAATATGGTGGAAAGCATCACACCCGTCCATTCGCTTTGGCTGGTGAGGCCCAATATATCCTGTGGGGTCATTTCTTCTTTACCTGTTCTGAAATTGCCTGCGCACTCGATGAAACAGGTTTTTGTAACCGATGGAAACCGTTTAAGATCGGCAAGGCTGAATTTCATGGGCCGCTCAACCATGCCGTGAATTAGTAGTTCGTACTGTTTGGGATCGATATTCGGAATGCCGGCATGATGGCGTTCAAAATGCAGGTCGGCAGGCGTTATGGTGCTATAAAAATCCTGCAATGGCGACCGGGAAGATATGTCCGAAGGTTTGCGTAACGGGCTTTCAAAAGGTGAGCGCGTGCCCAGTTTAGACGGGCCGAGGCCGATCCTTTTTGTCGGATCATCGGCAGGAACGCCTACCTGGATGTATTTGGCAAACGAAGACGTTACCGGCAGAATGGCAGCAGCTAAAGTTCCGCCTAACATGGCACGGCGACTGATCTTTGTTTTCTTATCTTCTTCCATACTATTTTACTTCCGGCCCTCCTTTGCGGTCGTCAACTATGAATAATTTTTTTGCAGGCATGATAATTCCCGGCAAGGTTTTCGCATCTAAGATCACATCCGCACTGATGATCTTATTGGCGTTTAACAAATAGGCGGTGAGGCTATAAACCTCGTTATCTGTTAGCGAGCCCGGCAGGTTATAGGGCATAGTGCGGCGCATGTAATCAAACAGTGTTGTTGCGTATGGCCAGTAATTGCCAATTGTTTTAGGTTTATTTTTTGCCGATGTATCGCTTACCAAAGGCGGTGCAGGCAGCTTGACTCCTGCAACATCGGCGCCCGTTGCACCGTGGCAGGCGCTGCATTTCAGTACATAGATGGCTTTACCCTTTGCTGCATCACCCTGTCCGGGCGGCAAACCTTTGCCATCGGGCCGTATGGCGATATCCCATTTAGCAATATCCTGCGATGTAGCTGGGCTGCCAAAACCAAACTTTGCAGGCACATTCGTGGTATCGCTCACCAATGCCGCATGGTGACGCACTGCACCATTGGTAAAAGCCATCAAGGCAATCAAAGCAAACCCGGCTAAGATGAATATCGTTTTCATAGCGTGTTGATTTTGATACCAAACACATCTTTCAAAGCCCGCTTTGCAGCGTTATAACCACACATGCCATGCACACCACCACCCGGAGGTGTAGACGCTGAGCAGATATATAAACCTTTTGCCAAGGTGCGGTATGGCGAACTGCGCAGCGCCGGACGGGTAAACAACTGTGCCAAATCAATAATGCCGCCATTAATATCGCCGCCAATATAATTGGGATTGTACTCTTCTATTTGTTTGGTGTTGAACGTGTGCCGTGCCAGGATGCGCTCACGGAAACCCGGTGCAAAACGTTCAACCTGCTGCTCGATATTCTCCGTCATATCTTTACACGATCCGTTGGGCACATGGCAATACGCCCATCCGATATGCTTGCCTTCGGGTGCACGGCTTGTGTCGAACACGCTTTGCTGAGCCAGCAGCACAAATGGTTTATCGGGATGATTACCATTAGCTGTATGCTGTTCGCTTTGCGCGATCTCCTGTAAGGTACCACCAACGTGGATAGTTCCGGCCTGCCTTGCTCCTGCTGCTGTAAACGGAATTTGACCGTCAAGGGCCCAGTCGATCTTAAAAACACCCATTCCGTACCTATAACGCTCCAGCTGCCATTTGTAGATACTGGAAAACTTGTGCCCCGCAATGATTAAAAGTTGTTTGGGTGTGATATCGAACAGTACCGTTTTTGATCTGGGTAACTGGCTAAGTGAGGTGATATAAGTATTGGTTTCTATCTTCCCGCCAAGGGATGTAAAATAAGAGCTTAATGCGTTTGCGATATTTTTTGAACCGCCTTTGGGCACCGGCCAGCCTTTTAAATGCCCGTTGGCCATCAGCACCAGCGCTATAGCCGATGTTGCCAGGTTGGTTAGCGGTTGAATACTGTGCGCTGCCATGCCTGCCAGCAAACTTTTTGCTTCTTCGGTCTTAAACCTTTTGGCTAAATGGGTAGCCGATGTTAAAGCGTTTAAGCCAAACCGGGCCATATCCACCGGGTGCTTTGGGAAGTGCAGCGGCGCTAAAACATCTGCTGCCATAGCCGCCCAGGTATCAACCAAAGGCTGCATCAGTTCAAGATAAGCTTTTTCATCTACACCAAACTGGGCCGCCGTTTCGGTAACTGATTTTTTGAGCAAGGCAGCGCGTCCATCATCAAAAGGATGCGCGGCTGCTATCTCGGGATAAATATATTCCAGTCCGTGCTCATGCAGCGGCAGTGTTTCAAAAAACGGCGAGCCTGCAGCAAGCGGATGAATAGCTGAGCATACATCATGTAAAAATCCCGGCAAGGTGAGTTCTTCGGTTCGTAAGCCCCCGCCTATCTTGTCCTTACCTTCAATCACTAAAACCGAAAGTCCGTTTTGCTGCAGCAGTATAGCTGCCGCAAGGCCGTTTGGCCCCGAGCCTACTACTACTGCATCATAATCATAATTTTTGGTTTTCATTTTATCAATTGTATTTACCGGCACTTAATGTACTTTGTGGCAACGCGTATTTGCGATCAAACCTATCCAGCACCACGTAAATCGAATCTTTATGTTCATTAATGCCTGAAAGAATTACATGTGAACCGTCTGTTGTTTGATATTGCAATACCATCCGGTTACGTTTAGGCTCCGGCACTTTTGCTGCAAACTCCCTGTCGCGGCGGGCCGACCAGGCAGCTTTATCGATCATGGTTTTTTCATCGCCAATGTGCTGTAAAGCGGTTTTGCTGATCCAGTTATCATCAGGTTTTGGACCTTGCTTAGCCCTTCTCCGACCGCCGCGACCACCACGGCCTCCTCTTGAACCGATTACATTTTTATCCTGCAGGTACAACACTTTATCTACGGTATCAGCCAGGTAATGGAAAGCGCGTTCGCCGCCTGCTACGCCGGTTATCTCAAAAGTCCGCTGGATATCTTTCATTGGGCTGCCGCCACCGTTTGACGGGTCGATGAGTACCGGGTGGTTTACTTTGAAAGTTAAGGTAGTCCAGTTTTCGAACGTGGCTTGCTGCCAGCGTACCGAGTCTAAAGGGTTATAGGGTATTTCCTGACCGTTGATCTTAAACTCTGTTACGCGGTAATTGCCGCGCAATTGTTTAACCCCAGCGGTTGAAGGCTGCTTGTACGGATCGTACTTAAAATTGATTACTTCGGTGTAAGTTAATATCACAAAGAAGATTAAAAAGGTTAACACCTTTAAGCCAATGCGGGTGTATTTTAAAGCCGGTTTTTTAAAGTCGGGATAGATGCGAAACGGAACCGTATACCGCTCCAGGATCAGCAGATTATACAGTTTCGGGATATCATCCGCCAGCAGGATCAGCGCAAGAAAAACAAAATAGAACGCGTATACATGCACGCCGCCATCGTAAGCGTAATTTACATAGGTGATATCGCCTAAAGCGCCTGCCAGTAAAATAGCGCCGTAGGTGGTTGTTTTACGGAAAAACAACAGCGTACCGGCAAGAATTTCAACTACGCCGCCAAATACCTGGTACCAGGGCACTATCCCAACCGACATCCAATAGATCTTCTGCGCGGTAAAATCGCCGAAGTTGCTGTTTAACAAACCCAGCGACGGGAAAGGCATTTGGGTTGGGAACAGTTTGGTAAAACCAAAGCCGATGATGCCGATACCTGCACGGTAACGCACCACAACACGGATCCAGTAATAAAGGATGTTGTACGATTTACTTTTACGGTCGAAGGCTGTCCAGATGAGGCCGCCTACTATCCCGATAAGGAATGCGATACCCCAGTCGGTGTAATCGGCAAAAAAGTTTCGTTTGGGAGCCAGTCCTGTATTGTCGTCACCCCTGTTTCTGCGATGATTGCCACCGGCAACAACCGCAGCTGTTTTTGCAGAATCGTGAGCCGAAGAATCGCTGCCGCTTACGGAATCGCGGTGATGGTGGTGATGGCCTCCTGGCCCGCCTTGATTGTTTAAAGCTAAACTGGCGCCGGCAACACGAGTTGAATCGCCACCGTGATGGTGATGGTGACCTTCACCGCCGCCGTTATTTACCTGCGTAGAATCATCGCCGTGATGGTGATGATGACCTTCGGCCCCGCCATTGTTTGCCTGGTCGGCATTATTGTGATGATGATGACCGCCAAAACCGCCGCCGTTGTTTACTTGCGTAGAATCGCCGCCGTGGTGGTGATGATGACCTTCGGCCCCAGCATTGTTTGCCTGGTCGGCATTATTGTGATGGTGATGTCCACCAAAGCCCCCACCGTTATTTACCTGCGTAGAATCGCCGCCGTGGTGATGGTGATGTTTTTTACCGGATTCTGTAGTATCTGAACCTGGTGCGCCGTTGCCTTTATCATTATTATTTCCATTTTTCTGGTCGGTATTGGCGTTGTTGCCCGGTAACGCATCAGCATCGCCGTATTCTCCGCGCCCGCCAAAAAACTGCTGGAAGCTGGGCTGAAAACGGGCTATATCATAAATATCGCGGTAATGCGGGCGAAACCAGTTGAGGGTATACACATTTTTATACCAGCTGCTGGTAAAAGGGATAGTCATGGCCAGGAGGAACACAAAGAGTATCCGGAAACCAAGCTTTTTATACCACGACCATGGGGCCGGTGATGATTTATCTATTGCTGAATTGCTTGTTGTATCAGACATAAATTTAGGTTTTTAACTTTGTTAATGTTGTTATAGTTTCAGCACCCTGCGGCGGCCCATTGAGAGCGGATATTTCTTATCGATCTTGTTCAATACCACGTACACCGAATCTTTGTGCTGATCGGTTCCCGAAAGGATAATGGTAGAAGTATCGGGCCTGGTGTATTTCAGTTCCAATGTTTCGCCTTTGTAATGGTTGTTCTTGTTTTCGAGCGAAAGCCTATGGTTAACCGTGTCGGCGGTGTAGCTGTAATAATGCCTTCCGGCCGATCCGGCCAGTTCGTAATCCCTGTCCTCATCTTTTTTAATCACCTGCTCGTAGTTTACCGAATCGATAATTACCGGGCGGTTTGAACGGATACTGATGGTCGCCCATTTTTCAAATACCACATCCTGCCAGCGTACCCGGTCGGTATCTGAATAAGGAAGCTCTTTGTTATTGATCTTGAACTCACTCACGTTATATATGCCGCTCGCGTGCGCTAAACCGAGGGTGCGTGGAAACTGGTAAGGATCGTGGCGATAACCGGAATAAGTTTTAAATCCGTACAGAAAAACAAAAAAGAAGATAACCAGGCTTTTAATAACCAGCCTTGTTGTTTGCTGCGATCCCGCGAAGGATGGCTTAAATTTATTGGGTTCGGTAGGCCGCTCAAGCGAGATGAGGTTGTAAATCCTTAACGCATCAAAATGCAATACAAACAGGGCAAAACTGATGAGGTAAATGCTGTATACATATTCGCCGCCGCTATAGGCCAGGTTTGATATAAATACATTGCCGGTAAACACAACGATGATTAAAGCGCCGATGGTTGCCGTTTTGCGGAAGAATAAAAGCAAGCCTGCAATAACTTCAATGGCGCCCAAAAATGATTCGTAGTTTGGCACAATGCCCAGGCTCATCGAAAATATTTTCCAGTCGGTAAAATCGCCGTAGCTGGTGTTCAGGTTACTGATGGATGGGAATGGCGCCTGTAACGGGAACAATTTGATAAAGCCATAGCCTATAATGCCAATGGCCAAACGGTAGCGCACTATTACCCGCAGCCAGTAGTACAGGTTATCATAGTCCTGATCTTTATAAGCTGACCTTCCCCATACAACTGCACCTATTGCAGCTAATGCGGCAATGATGATCCAGTTGATCAGGCTATCGTTACCGGGAATAAATTTAGGCGATAACCGTGTGAGGTCAAAAATATCGCCATAGCTGATGTGCAGCCAGTTAAAGCCAAAAACAACTTTAAAAAGATCCACGCTTAGCGGCAACGCCTGGATAACGAAAAAGAGAAAAAAGAACCGGAAAATATTCTTTTCCTTTTCACTCCATGCACTCGTGGGCTGGTGTGTTGTAATACTTGTCATGTGTTGTAATAATTTGGTAAATAGTATTGGTTTAAGAAGACGCCGGGGACAGATTCGAACTGTCGTTACAGGTTTTGCAGACCTCTGCCTCGCCACTCGGCCACCCGGCTTTATTATTTGAGGCCGCATTGGTTTACACCGGAAACAGCCTCAAATTAGTCTCTTTTAATTATCGTCATCATCCGCTTTAGCGATTGGAGAACCGGGTTTACGCGGTTCTTTGATCACTACCCTTTTGGCCAGATCGTACTTTTGACCAGCGCCTAAAAAGAAGAAGGGGCCATCGGATGCAGTAAAATCTTCCCGGTTATTCACCACGTGCTTATCGTATGCGCCAACAATGGTATTGTAATCGTATATGGCCACGTACGATTTGCCCAGAACCTGTAAGGTATCGCGCTGCACCAATATAGCGGTAGCTTCGTTCAAACCAATACCAATGAGTTGAGGTGATTTGCGGATAAAATCAACCAAAGCAAACTCGCGGTTACGCACCAGGATATGCTGATCGATAGCTGAATTTTTGAGGAAGCCGAGGCCCTGGGTATGATCGCCAACCTGGATCTGTGCACCTTTGGTATCGCCGCGCCACAGGAAAGAGCCCTGGATACTGGCGCCCGCCGAGCTGCCTGCTATTACACCGCCCCTGTTCAGCACATCAAAAAATGCCTGGTGGGTCAGGGTATTGAGGTACGAATCGGCAATGTGCCACTGGCGGCCACCCACAAAGTAAACTGCGGTAGCTTTTTTTAGCGGCGCGATAAACTTTTCGCTGTTGGCTGTAGCCAGATCGCTGGTATGCAGCAAGGTTACATGGGCAATACCCGTTTGCTTTTTTAATTCGTCGACCTCTTTGTTGTCAACTCCTGCAGAATCGCCGGCTGCGGTGGTTACTACTACTACAACAGCTTTATCTTTACCTCCTGCTAATTCGGTAAACTTATCCCAGATATCACGCTGTGAGCCAACGTTCCCACCGATAATAATTAAGCTGCCCTTTTCGGGACCGTGCCTGGTCGGTGATTTTTTTACCGAGATGGGCGATTGCTGCGCATAAGATGAATAGCCTGCAGCTATGATTAATGAGAGAATGATCAGTTTTTTCATTGTTATAATTTTTTATGTTGATTGATTAATAGCCAGGGTTTCTGTTTGATCCGGCCAACTCAGGGTCGACCAGTGTTTCGTTATAGGGGATCGGGAACAGGTACAAATGCGTATCCGGAAGTGAAAGCACAGCCTGCGCCCTGCCTGTGCGAACCAGGTTAAAAAAGCGGTCGGTTTCGAATGGAAACTCAACCTGACGTTCGCTTTCAAGCGCCTGTAAAATATCGGCAAGGTTTGCGGCAGTGGTATTTAACGGCACACCGGCACGGGCACGTACCGCGTTCAGATCGGCCAGGGCACCGTTTGCGCCCAAAATATTGCCTTGTTCGGCTCTTGCTTCCGAGCGGATAAGATATAGCTCGGCAATGCGGATCACATAGGCGGGGTCGGTACCTACGGGCTGGCGATAATATAATTGACCATACCATAAGTTGCCCGGAGGCGCGGTTTGCGCGATTAACGCACTGCGGTTGCCGCCAATTGCCGGGTTGTTTAACAAGGCAACCAGATTGCTGCCCGGAGCCCATTCGCGGCGGCCACCCAATGCCGGCGGTAACCACCAGTTGCTGTGCCCGTTGGTATTTGACGCAGTATAAGCCAGCTCAAAAACAGATTCTTTTGTCGCTACAGCGTTGTTGGCAAAAAATGCGCTGTATGGGCCAACCAAGGCATAATCCTGCGTATCGCTGATGACCTGCGTGGCATATTGCTCGGCTAATGCCCATTGCTGGGTGTACAGGTATAACCTGGCCTTTAATGCCCACACGGTTTTTTGTGTTACCCGGTTACGGTTAACCGCGGTGGGTACCAACGTTTCGGCCGCGTTCAGGTCTTTTAAAACCTGGGCGTAAGTATCTGCCAGGCTGCTGCGCGGGATACCCGTGTTGTCAGTTGGTGATGTTGACGGCTTTAAGATGATCTGAACACCGCCCCAGGCGCGCGCCAGATCGAAATAAGCCAGTGCACGGATAAAGTAAGCTTCGCCTAAATATTGGTTACGTGTAGCCGTTGTAAACAGCGGATCAGTTACTCCCGGCACATCGGCCAATATGTAATTCGCTGCCGATATAGTTTTGTAAATAGTTGTCCAGGCCGATTGTACATAGCCGTTGGTAGCCGAGGTTAAATGTTTGTTGATTTCGCTTGGATCGGACTGAGAGCCTGTCCAGGTAATATCGCCGCCGGATAGGTATGATAATGCCGGGTAGTTGTAACCATAATAGCCATTGCTCGCCAGTGAGTTAAACAAACCGTTAACAGCAGTAGCGGCGGTACCTGCGTTTGTTATAGCCTGCGACTGATCGACCTGTAGCTCGGGCTGAACAGTAAGGTACTTTTTGCACGAGGTGAACAGCAGCAGTATTGTTGATATATAGATTATCTTTTTCATTTGTCAATATTTTAAGCGTTAGAAAGTGATGTTAGCTCCCACCTGTATGGTGCGTGGTATTGGCGGGGTACCTAAATCGTAACCCAATACTGTTGCCGATGAAGACACGTTAACTTCGGGATCAGGACCGCGATAGTGTGTGAGCAGCCACAAGTTCGACCCGCTGGCATAAATTCGCAGGCGGGAAATTTTAACCCTTTCGGTTATCGCCTTTGGTATGGTGTAACCCAGTGTAGCATTACTTAAGCGAAGGAAAGATCCATCTTCGATATTACGGCTGGTTGGGCTGATGGTATAGTTATCACCAAGTGCGGTTAAACGTGGCATATCGGTGATATCACCAGGTTTTTGCCAGCGATCAAGCTGCCGGGTATCAATAGCCCGGTTAGCATCGCGGG
>Ga0207098_10448_pt1 | contig 12834 bp, 9 predicted proteins | sample Alteio_BWMinHeat_84_FD_153548 | JGI IMG/M metagenome (GOLD analysis project Ga0207098, IMG submission 153548) | Enriched cells from forest soil in Barre Woods Harvard Forest LTER site, Petersham, Massachusetts, United States -... | ecosystem: Environmental > Terrestrial > Soil > Temperate forest >...
GGATTTTCTGTACGAAGTTTTCGATCACGACCGCCACGTCTGGGTGACATCGTCCGCAAATGGCAAGCCTATTCATCCCGCGTTCGGACACGGCGCCGCGGTCTACAACGTCATCGATGTCCGCCAGTCTTATCTGCAGACGGTTGTCAAACAAGGCGTTCTCGCCCTTGGGTACGAGGAGGAAGCGAAGAACTCTGTGCATTTCTCTTATGAAATGGTCGCACTGAGTCCCGCATGCGCCGAGCAACTGGGAATCGAGCTTTCAGCAGAAGACAAGAAGCGCCCTCACGTCGAAGTGTCCGGCCGCAAGGGCCAGGGTGTGAAGGCCGACGATCTCCTCGACACGCTCGAGAATGAAGCACGCACGGAAGTTGAGAAGCGGAATCCCGAGCTGACGCCCCGGGAAGTTTTCGACATTGCACACCAGATCGCAGTTGGAGCGCTTCGTTATTTCCTGCTCAAGTTCACGCGCACCGCGATCATTGCCTTCGATTTCAAAGAGGCACTCAACTTTGACGGTGAAACCGGACCATATTTGCAGTATGCAGCGGTCCGCGGAAACAATATTCTGAACAAACTGCGTGAATCGGAACCGGAATTCAACTTCGCCGGAATCGATGCGTTGCTCAAGGATGCGAAACTGGCGGACTGTCTCGCGGAAGCCGATGATATATGGGAGCTCGTCTACATAGCATCGCGGCTCGACGAAATCACCAGCCAGGTCATCTCTACACTTGAGCCGGCGACTCTTGCCAAGTACGCATTCACGCTGGCGCAGCGCTTCAGCCTTTTTTACCACCGCTATCGCATCATCAGCGAGGACAACGAAGAACGGCGGCTGTTCTATCTCACAGTTGTAGACTTTGTCCGGCAATCACTGGCGAAAGCGCTGGAATTGATGGGTATCGAAGTACCCAAGAGGATGTAGCAAGTGCGCACACCCGTTTTCACAGATATCCTCGATGCGAAACGAGTCATCGACCGGTACCTTCAACCCACACCACTCCATCACTATCCAAGACTTTCCACCGAGCTCGGTTTCGACGTGTTCATCAAACATGAAAACCACCAGCCGGTCGGTGCGTTCAAGGTTCGCGGCGGTATCAATCTGATTTCGCGATTGAGTGCGGAGGAAAAGAACGCCGGGGTGATCTCAGCATCGACAGGAAATCACGGACAATCCGTGGCGTACGCTTCGAGGCTCTTTGGTGTGAAAGCGATTATTGCCGTGCCGGAGGACGCCAATCCGGATAAGGTCGCCGCCATGCGATCTCTCGGCGCTAAAGTTGAGGTACACGGAAAAGATTTCGATGAATCGCGAATGTGGGTGGAAAGTGAAGCGAAGCTTCACGCTTACCGGTATATTCACTCCGCCAACGAACCGTTGCTCATCGCCGGGGTCGGAACGATTGGACTGGAGATGCTTTATGCTCAGCCCGATCTCGATGTCATTATCATCCCGATCGGCGGAGGGAGCGGGGCCGCGGGAAGCTCGATCGCTGCAAAGGCCATTAATCCGAAGGTTCGAATGATTGGTGTGCAGTCAGAGCACGCCCGCGTCGTTCACGATTCGTGGCGCGAGCACAAGGTTCTGTCATCCGATGTCTGCGAGACGTTTGCCGAAGGTATGGCGACGCGTCAGGCATTCGAACTGACGCTGGGGATACTCTTAAAGAATCTGGACGATTTTATTCTAGTTACCGACGATGATCTTTTCGCAGCCATACGCCTTCTCTTCGATCACACACACAATGTGTCGGAAGGCGCCGGCGCCGCCGCAATGGCCGCCGCCGTCAAACTGCGATCGGAGTTGGTCGGAAAGAAAGTCGCGATTGATTTGAGTGGCGGGAACCTTACCGCCGCCATGTTGAAGAAGATACTGCAGGTCTGAAAAGGAGCGCGCTTCGCGCGGGCATTCAAGGTGCTTCGGGACTGCGTCCCTTCGCGGCTTTTAGTACCACCCCGCTCGCCTCGTGCCTCGGCTCGCCGCCCCTCCTATCCCAGGAGGGGAACCCTTCGGGTCTGAGCCTCCACGCTTGGGCGAACCCTGGCAAGGCGCGGATAACGCAAAAAATTCCCCTCCTGGGATAGGAGGGGCGGCGAGCCGAGGCACGAGGCGAGCGGGGTGGTACTAAAAGCCGCGAAGGGAGGCAGTCCCGAAGCACCTTGAATGCCCGCGCGAAGCGCGCTCCATATTCCCAGGCTTACACCACGTTCTTCTCTACTTCCGTATGCCCCTTCGCAAAACGCGAAATTGATAACGGTGAGATGTCGATTGTGTGCGCCCTTCCGTCCAGAATCTCTTCTGCGATCAACTGGCCGACGCCTGGAGCATGCTGAAATCCGTGACCGCTGAAACCATTCGCCAGCACAAATCCCGGCAGACCGGGATGGCGCCCGAGAATCGGATGCGCATCCGGTGACGTTTCATAACTCCCGGCCCATGAATTCTTAATTGCGGTCTCGCCAATAGGAGGAAACCGGTCGACTGCAATCTCCATCACCTTATCGAAAAAATTCCAGTCGACGCTGAGATCAAACGTGGGACCTTCTTCCCGGTTTCCCATACCGAACAACACACCGCCGCTCTCACGATGGAAATAAAAGCCCGTGCTGAAGTCGATGACGAGTGTCCAGCGCGATGGCGACTTGTCGAACGGCTTCGTCGTCCAGATGAAGCGCCGCAGCGGAACGACCGGAACTTCGACGCCCGCCATCTTGCCGAGAATTCCCGCATAAGGCCCTACCGCATTGACGACCGTGCGCGTCGTGATGTAATGGTCCTTCGTTCGCACGCCTTCGATCGTTCCGTTGTTGACGTCGATGGCAACAACTTCCTGCTCCGTATATATCGGCACACCGAGACGGACGCAGTTCTTCCGATAGCCTTCGGTAACTCCCGCCGGATCGGAGACGCCGTCTTTTCCGCAGTATGTCGCCGCGACGATATCGTCCAACCTGATTTCGGTATTGGGCAGAACACGCGCGACTTCCTCGGGCTTGATAAACTCGACGGGAATATCGAAACGCCGCTGAATTTCCGCATTGCGTTTGAATACCTCGACGTCGGCTGGATCCTTCAAAAGAAACAGGTATCCGTCCTGGTGAAAGTCGATCGGCTGATCCACCTCCTCGCTGAAGGTCTCGAGCATTTTCACGCTGAGTAGCGAAAGCTTGATGTTCACTTCGGTCGAAAACTGATGACGAAATCCGCCGGCACAGCGGCCGGTTGATCCGCTGCCGCACATGTTTTCCTTTTCCAGTACAACAATATCCTTCATTCCGCGCCGGGCAAGTTGATAAGCGATGCTGAGACCGACAATACCGCCGCCGACAATCACGACTTCAGCAGTGTTTTTCATGTTCTAAGGCGAGACTCCCAATGATGGCGTCAGTAACCGTTTGTAGCGTGCAGTTTGCGGCATTGTCAACTGCAGATCGGCGGGTAGTGTCTCAATTTGAAATTCAGCCGCGCAGCGGCGATATTCCCATAGCCACCGGCTTCAGCCGGTGGGTGCGATATCACGAAACGTACGAGTGCCGTAGGCACGACAGACGTCTGCCGTGCCTACGGCACTGATTCGCACGCACGGAAAACTCCACCGGCTAAAGCCGGTGGCTATCGGACTTTCGCCGCTAACGCGGCTGTGAATTCAAACTGAGACACTACCGATCGGCGATTGATGTAACAGGTAGACTCGACGATACTTCGAACATATGAGTGATGGGTTATTTGCGCCGCTTCAGATCCGGAAGATTCATTTAAGGAACAGGGTTGCAGTTTCCCCCATGTGCCAGTATTGCGGCCGGGACGGCATGCCCACGGAGTGGCATTTCGTCCATTTAGGCAGCCGCGCAGTTGGCGGAGCGGGGATTGTGATGGTGGAAGCGACTGCTGTAGAACAGCGCGGGCAGATCTCGCATGGGGACTTAGGGCTGTGGAGAGACGGGCAGATGGAGCCGTACGAACGGATAGCGCGTTTCATCAAGTCGCAGGGCGCCGTGGCGGCCCTGCAGCTCGCCCACGCGGGACGAAAAGCCAGCACCGACGTTCCGTGGCGTGGAGGCAAGCCTTTAAGTATCGAAGAGGGCGGCTGGCAGCCTGTCGCGCCCAGTCCGATTGCCTTCACACCTCAACACGCAACTCCGCACGAGCTGTCGCAGAGCGAAATTCGGGATATCACTACGGCGTACGCCCGAACAGCGCAGCGGGCACTCGCCGCCGGCTTCGAGCTGCTCGAAATACACGGCGCCCACGGCTACCTCATAAACGAATTTTTGTCGCCTTTATCCAACCACCGGAAAGACGGCTATGGCGGCTCTTTTGAAAACCGCACGCGCTTTGCGCGAGAGGTTATTCAGGCAGTCCGCAGCGCGTGGCCCGAAGACCTCCCATTGTTCCTGCGCATCTCTGCGACCGATTGGATCGACGGCGGATGGACCATCAACGATTCTGTAGAACTGACTCGGATTGTAAAAACGCTCGGTGTGGACCTTATTGACTGCTCGTCAGGTGGAACAAGCCCGGCCCAGCAGATTCCCGTCGGACCCGGCTTTCAGGTATCGTTTGCGGAACAAATCCGGCGTGAGGCAAGTATTCCAACCGGCGCTGTCGGGCTGATCACGGATCCGAAGCAAGCCGACGAGATTATCCGTACCGGCAAAGCGGATATCGTGCTTCTCGCTCGGGAATTCCTGCGTGATGCTTACTGGCCGATTCACGCCGCCATAGCCCTCGGCGCTGAGTTGCCGGCGATTCCACCACAATATGCCCGCGCGTATTCAGACCCGGCCGGACGCGGCTCCCGCTGATTACTGTCGATTAGATCTTTGCCCGACTATAAGGAGCGCGCTACGCGCGGTCTTTCTAAGGAGCTTCGGAACTTCGTTCCTTCGCGGCTTTTAGTACCACCCCGCTTCGCCTCGTGCCTCGGCTCGCCGCCCCTCCTATCCCAGGAGGGGAATTTTTTGTGTTATCCATCTACCGCGTTTGCTGAAAACTTGCAGGCAGGACCCGAAGGGTTCCCCTCCTGGGATAGGAGGGGCGGCGAGCCGAGGCACGAGGCGAAGCGGGGTGGTACTGAAAGCCGCGGAGGAACGAAGTTCCGAAGCTCCTTAGAAAGACCGCGCGTAGCGCGCTCCTTACCGGCGCCTACTTCCCGCCAACCCTTATTTTGTGGCCGGTCCACCGGCCGGTTCGGCCTTTGAAACAACGCTGCTGCGGTTCGCTCGTTGGATCATTCGTCCGTGAATCGAGCCGGACCACTTCTCGTACACGTCCGAGTGACAACCTCGGCACGCCGTCGAACCGGCGATGGGACTGGAAAGCGAATTCTGGAATTGGACTCCCGGCTGAGGCTGCAGCAACCCGAGAAGAAGGGCCAGCGTCGACATAAGAGTGCGAGCATTATAGCCGACACAACGGAACAACCTTTACAATTACGCCCGTGAAAACTGTAGTGTTGGCCTGGACGTTCTTTCTCCTGGCAGGTTTGTTCGTCAGCCTCATCCTGCCCCTCGGAGAAGGCTTCGACGAGCCATGGCACCTCGGTTACATCCAATACGTTGCTCAAACGCGAAGACTGCCGCCAGGACCGTCGCTGAGACTGTCTGTGGAGATTGTAAGTTTCCTGGAACGTCACCCGATGGGATGGCGGTTGAAGGATATCTTCCCAACCCTGCATACGCAGGAGGATTACTGGCACGGCAATGACGCGGACCGGGCTGCAACCGATGTTGAGCTCCGCAGCCTTCGATTCGGCACCACCTACAATGAAAGTGCAGAGAGGTTTGCCGAACAATATGAAAGTCATCAAGCGCCGCTGTACTACGTCCTGACGGCCCCGATCTTTCTCCTCTGCTCCCGGTGGTTCTCCTTCGCAAACACATTTTTGATAATCCGGCTTTGGTCTGTCTTGCTGGCTTCCGCAACGGTTCCGTTGTCATACTTCCTGACGAAGCGGCTCACACCGTCCCACGCCGCTGCCACCGCTGTTGCCGTGCTCGTCGCCATGTTTCCGGGGCTCTATCCTGACGTCGTCCGCGTTTCGAACGATGCGCTCGCCGTGCCGCTCGCCGCGGCAATATTTGTTTTGTTGGCCAGATATGTCGATTCTCGGTCTCGTCGTGATGGAATCATGGTCGCTGGCGCAATTGCTCTGGGACTTCTGACGAAGGCTTTCTTCGTGCCGGTAGCTGTTGTCATTTTTGTCGGATTGCTTTGGTTGAAGGAATACCGGACAGCCCGGACGGCTCTGCCAATGTCGTTGGCCGGATCTCTGTGGTACGCACGAAATGTATGGGTCACAGGATCTCTGACCGGCCTTCCGGAAACGGTTTCAGCGAACACCACGATCGGTTCAACCGTTACGTCCCTGGGAAGCATTGGGTGGATGGGTGTGCTTCGTCTCGCCGCGGTTTCACACATTTGGATGGGGTACTGGTCGCTCCTGCAATACCGGTCGTGGATGTACGACACCGTTCTGATATTTCTTGGTATTGGTTTGTTTGGATTTGTTTTGTACCTGCGAAAATCGGCTTCGCAGACGATGGTGATGTTGATTGCCATCTATGCAGCGTACTGCGCGTCACTTCTTTACTATGCGACTCAGGTATTTCAGCAGACCGGAGTTCCGGTCATTCAAGGCTGGTACCTGACGCCGCTTATGCCGCTCGAAACGCTCGCCTTCGTGATCGGCATCGAATATGTGTGGTCAACAAAGGGCATGGTCTGGGCTACAGTCACCGTTGCCGTGTGTTTTCTTGCGCTGCTGATCTATGGAAATGCCTTCGTCGCTGCTCCGTATTATTCAGGTTTAACGGAACATGCAGCGTCCGGTCATCTTCGCGCGTATCATCCGCATTGGGCAGACGTGTCTTTGATCTCGTCACGGTTGGTTCGTTTTCATCCGTGGATTCCGGCTGTTTTTCTGCCCTTACTTGGCCTAACGGTTCTTTTAACAGGCTTTTCACTCATATGGGCTTATTACGATCGAGCCGCGGAGCGCCGATAGAATGTAGCCCCGGGCGTGAGCCCGGGGTTTATGTAACGGCACGAATGAGCGCCGGAGGCGCGTCAGACTTACGCGCGGGGCTACGCGCTGTCGCCTCTTCGCGGCTGATCCTCTTTCTGTTGCTGGTCGCACAAACGTTCACTGCAGCCGAGTGGCATACGGTCGGTTATTTCGGCGGGTTGGGACGAATTAAGGCAGACAGGCTTAGCTTCTCAAGCTTTCGCAGTGGGCCTGTTTCGACATTATCGCCAGTGTTCGGTATCGAGGGCGGAAGGTCGATTTGGAAAGTGCATCTGGACGCGACGTTTCTGCGTTCGACGACGGGTGAGACAGATGTCATCATTGGGCCCGGGAAAACGGTTAACCAAACAACAAAGGGGACAAGCTTGTTCTTCGATGGCGGCGGGGCATGGCCGTTCTGGCACATTGCCGGATTTGAGACACTGGCGCGCGTCGGATACGGAACGGCACGAGTGCGCGTCCCAACCGACGTACCCATTCAGGATAATCGCAGGTTCTGGACATACGGGCTCGTGGCGACGCGCAACATCGGATCGCATTACTTGCTGCGGCTGGATGTGCGAAACGTCCATTTCCGCCGCGAGGAAATTCCCCAAACACTCGGACGGTTTAACGCCATCGCTTTAGCCGGATTCGGCCTGCGCTTTTAATAAAACTTGCTGGTGCGAACGGCGCCGGTGTAATCGATGTAAACGACTTTCACATCCGTGTAGAAGTCCAACACCGTCGGGCCCTGCTCGCGTTCACCCACGCCTGAAGATTTAACGCCACCGAACGGAATTTGCGCTTCACCTCCCACTGTCGGCGAATTCACATGTACCATTCCGGTTTCCACCCGCTCGCAAAAATCGAAGATCTTGCCCGCGTCATTTGTGTAGATGGATGAAGTAAGTCCGTACTCGGACGAATTGGCGAACTGCAGTGCCTCTTCGTAGTCCCTGGCGCGGATCACAGACAAAACAGGGCCAAAGATCTCTTCCCGGGCGATCAGGGAATCCGGACTTACATGATCGAAGATCGTCGGCTGCAGGTAATAACCGCGTGGAACGCCTGAAGGACGGCCGCCCCCAGTCACGACGCTCCCTCCTTCTTTCTTTCCCACGTCGATGTAATGCTCGACGGTCTTCATCTGCTGCTCACTGACGAGCGGGCCCATCTGAACGTCCGATTCGAGACCATTTCCAACCTTCCACTTCGAAACTTTGTCGGCCATCTTCGAGATGATCTCGTCGGCAATGGAATCCTGTAGAATCGCCCGGCTCGTAGCGGTGCAGCGTTGTCCGGTCGATCCGAAAGCGCCTGAAACGATGCCCTCACACGCGAGTGTAAGGTCGGCATCCTCGAGAACCACGACCGGATTCTTTCCACCCATCTCGCATTGAGCCTTGATCCCCCGGTTCGCGCATGTAGTGTAGATCTGAGTTCCGTTCTCGGACGACCCCGTAAATGAAATTCCTCGAATGCGTCGATCCTTCATCAGCATTTCCCCGACGTCCGCGCTCGAGCCGACGAGCAGATTGAGAACGCCGGCCGGCAGACCGGCGCGCTCGAAAATCTCGACGAGCCTTGCCGCCGTCAAGGGAGTTGTCGAGGACGGCTTGAATACGACAGTATTTCCGGCAACGAGTGCCGGCGCGATCTTCCATGCCGGGATCGCGATCGGAAAGTTCCAGGGTGTGATCAGAGCGACGACGCCAAGCGGCTGTCGCATCGTGTATGCAAAGTTCCGCGGGAGTTCGGATGGAATCGTCACGCCGCCGACGCGCCGTGATTGACCGGCCGTGTAATTGAGAACGTTGTAGGCCCGGTATACCTCGCCTTTCGCGTCGGTAAAAGTCTTCCCTTCCTCACGCGTCAGTAAGCGCGCGACATCGTCCATTTCCGCCTTAAGGATGTCACCTGCCCTTTCGACGATCTCGCCACGCTTCGGCGCCGGCATCCCTGCCCATTCATGGAGAGCGGTGTTTGCAGCCGTTATGGCCGCGTCGGCGTGCGCGGCCGATGCGAGATAGCCCCTGCCGAGAATCTCGTCGAGATTGGCTGGATTGCGGACTTCGAGCTCGCGTCCACCGCGAAGGGACAGCCACTCACCGCGGATATAGTTGCGTACTTCAAGCATGAATCAGCGCCTCCAATTCCGAAAAATGATCGATCAGGTAGTCAGGCGGATACTCCTGGAAACTCTTCGTCGAGTACCCATAGGTGACGCCGCAGGTCGTGACACCTGCGTTTCTGCCGGTGCGCACATCGACGGCAGAGTCTCCGATCATCCACGTCGCCTCGCGATGACCGTTCGTGTCGGACAAAATCCGATAGATACCAACAGGGTCAGGTTTCTTCTGATCGAAACTATTGCCGCCGTACACGGCCGCAAAGTACCGGTAAATGCCGAGCCCATCGAGCATCGCACAACTGAAATGAATGGGTTTATTGGTCAACACGGCAAGCTTGCAATCACGAAGACGGTCGAGCGTCTCGTGAACGCCGGGATATAAAGAGGTCTGATCCAACATGTGTGCACGATAATACGAAAGAAACATCTGCAGTCCGGTTTGCACCGTCGATTCATTGGCTTTCTCGGCCAACGCCCTTCGGATCAGCATCAGGGCGCCGTCACCGATGAAACGGGCGATTTCATCTTCCGTCAAATTGGGCAGACCGAATTGACTGCGTATGTAATTGACGGATGCTGTTAAATCTTTTTTCGAGTCAACCAGCGTGCCGTCGAGGTCGAATATAAGAACAGGCTTCATGCGTTACGGAGCCAAGGATATCATTGGACACGAACCTACATGATTGAAGGACTCATCCGACGTGAATTCAACCGCTGGGCCGTACAAGGCCGTGGCCGCGGAATGGAAAAAAGTCACTGGGAGATCACGCGCCAGTTGATCGAATCCATGAATGTGCAGCCTCACGATAATGTGGCCGACCTCGGATGCGGCGTCGGATGGGCGACGCGTGTCCTGGCGGAGCGGGCTTCGCGGGGCCTTGTTGTCGGCATCGACCTCTCGGATGAGATGATCGTCCAGGCCTTGGCCGAATACCGAAATCCTCCGAATACGCTTTTCATCGTCGCCGATGCTGCCCGTATTCCCTTCGTGAATGCTTTCTTCACGTCGCTTCTCAGCGTGGAGTCGATTTACTACTACCCCAATCTCGAGGGCGCGTTTCACGAAGTACATCGGATTCTGAAGCCGGCCGGCAAAGCGCATTTCCTCATCAATTACTATAAGGAGAACGTCTACAGTCATCCCTGGGCGAGACACATCGATATTCCCGTGCATCTGCTCGGGGCCGACGACTACTTGAAGCTTCTCACTGCCGCCGGATTCACAACAACCCGGCATCGCCGGATCATCGATTCCGCCCCGCTACCCGAGGATTGGACGCCGTCAAAGTGGTTCCCCACCAGGCAGGACCAAATGAAGTTTCAGGCCGAGGGCGCGCTGCTTCTGACTGCGGAGAAATGACCGGTGGTAACCACTGTTTTGTAGTGGTTACCACCCTAAGCGTGGCTAGCATGCGACCAGCGGACAGGGTGGTAACCACTACAAAACAGTGGTTACCACCGGTTTTCAGGCGCAGTTGCTGTCCTCGAATCGGATTCGATCGTCTTCGACGAACTCCTTCACGACCGGATGATCCGACGCGTACAGTTCCTCTATCGTGCCGTTAAAGACAAACTTGCCTTCGTGCAGCAGCGCAACGTGATCGGCGACTTTCGCAGCGCAGTTTGCGATCTCGTGAGTTACGACCATCTGCGTCATGCCAAGTTGCCTTTGCATCTTCCGAATAAGATTATTAATGGTGTGCGACATGATAGGGTCAACCATCGTGGTCGGTTCATCGTACAGGATCGATACCGGCTCGGCTGCCAGCCCTCGCGCAATGGCCACAGCCCGTTTCATTCCGGTACTCAGCTCGGAAGGCATCAAATCGGCCAGATCGCCAATCTCAACCAACTCCAACTTCTCCTCAACACGTTTCTCCAACTCTGCTTCACTCACGCCCAGCTCTTCCAACGGAAATGCGACGTTCTCCCAGACCGTCAATGAATCGAACAGGGCTCCGGACTGAAAGACCAACTGAACTTTCCGGCGAATTTCTGCCAGTTGGCTCTCGTCCATTTCGGTGACATCCACGCCATCGACAATGATTCGCCCGGAATCGGGCTTCAGTAACCCGACGACATGAGTGAGCGTCACCGTCTTTCCAACACCGCTCGGACCGAGAATCGCGAACGTTTCGCCCTTCTCCACACCGAACGAAATCCCGTCAAGGACCTTTCGGCCATCGTCAAATGTCTTGGAAACGTCGATGAATTCGATGAAGTACGCCACGGACCTATTGTAGAGTCACGATTCGAATTGGAGTCTCGAAAAATGAAACGCGTAATCTTCACACTGTCTCTTATCCTCGCAGCCGCGAAGGGCTCGTACGCCCAGGAACTCGTGTGGGCCGCTGACGCCGAGGGTGGGGCGCCTTACGTTATGCAGGATCCCCGGAATCCCGCCAAAAGCATCGGCTTTGAAGTCGATTTCGCGAATGAAATGGCCAAACGCATGGGGCGCAAGGCGAGGTTCCAGCAAAATCAGTGGGACGGTCTGGTGCCCGGTCTCGAACGCGGCGAATACGACGTGGTCATCAATGGGCTCGAGATCACTCCCGACCGTGCCGAAAAGATCAACTTTTCCGCTCCTTACTTCTACTCCACGCTTACCTTGACCGAACGTCTTGACGAAACGCGAATCGTAAAACCGGAGGATCTGCGCGGAAAGATCGCCGGCACCCTGAAGGTCTCGTTTGCCGAGAGGTATCTGCAGAAGCTGGGACAGGTCACTGTGAGCAGTTACGACAACCAGGCGAACGCGTACACAGACTTATCGCTCGGTCGATTGGATGCTGTCGTTATGGATACACCGATTGCGATGTACTACGCATATGGCCCGCAATACCGGAACATCGAACTGAATTCCGCGCGGATGGCCTATGGCGTCGGACTTCGTAAGAAAGACGACTCGCTTCTCAGGGAAGTCAACGCCGCCATCGATTCCATGAAGAACGACGGCACCCTCAAGCGCATCTATCAGGACTGGGGCATTTATAACGTGGCGACCGCTCAGGCATTCGGAGATATGGATGCCGTTACGAATGGCACGGCGTCTCAATATCACGAGTACATCAACACGCTTTCGAAAAAGAGGACGATAGCGGAACAGATGAAACAGTACTGGTCTTTCGTTCCCTTGCTGCTTCGCGGCGCCGTCACGACACTCGAGATCACTTTTGCCGCCATGGCACTCGCCATCAGTCTTGGGCTATTGCTTGCCGTTGCGCAGGTTTTTGGACCGAAGTTGCTGGTGTGGCCGGTGGTCGGATTCATTGAGCTGATTCGCGGAACGCCGCTGCTGATTCAATTGTTCATGATCTTTTATGGCCTGCCATCGATAGGAATCCGCCTGTCGCCGCTTGCGGCCGCGGTGGCCGGATTGGGACTCAACTATGCTGCATATGAGGCGGAAAACTATCGCGCCGGCATTCAGTCGATTCCTCGCGGTCAACTGGACGCTGCACTTGCACTCGGCTTGACGCGGATTCAAACGATCCGAAAGATCATCTTGCCGCAGGCCATTCGACTGGTCATCCCTCCGGTAACCAACGACTTCATCGCACTACTGAAGGATTCGTCGCTGGTATCGGTGATCACCATGGTGGAACTGACGAAGGTTTACGGCCAGCTCGCTTCGACTTATTACGATTACATCGGAATCGGGCTGATCACGGCGGCTATTTACTT
>Ga0207098_10449_pt1 | contig 12831 bp, 12 predicted proteins | sample Alteio_BWMinHeat_84_FD_153548 | JGI IMG/M metagenome (GOLD analysis project Ga0207098, IMG submission 153548) | Enriched cells from forest soil in Barre Woods Harvard Forest LTER site, Petersham, Massachusetts, United States -... | ecosystem: Environmental > Terrestrial > Soil > Temperate forest >...
ACCCTCGATCCATCGTCTTTGAACGGGGGGGGAATCGGAGTTGCTCTCGTTCTTGTCGTGTGACAGACGTTGATCCATAGCGTCTGCCTATTCTCCAGCATGTTTGGAGTTGTGGCTGGCAGAGAATGGAAAACGGCATTACGAAAGTCTGGCTCTGAGCGCGACCACGACGAATGATCACAATTGGTGCGACCTATCCTAATCGTCAGCGCTCGTCACTACTTCCGAGAAAGGTGTTCGTGTCTGATTTCCGGACATGGACGGCACGTTGGCTTCCTGGTCTTTGTACTGAAGTTGATAGAGCTTGTAGTAAATGCCGCGCTGGGCCAGCAGTTGTTGGTGCGAGCCCATCTCACGTACCTGCCCTTTGTGCATGACGATAATCTTGTCCGCTCGCTGGATCGTTGAGAGGCGGTGCGCAATGATGACCGAGGTGCGGCCTTCCACCATACGATTGAGGGCATCGCGGACGCGAAACTCAGTTTCCGTATCCACGCTCGAAGTGGCTTCGTCCAGCACCAGAATCTTCGGATCGTGGGCCAGAGCGCGGGCAAAAGAAACGAGCTGTTTCTGTCCAGTTGAAAGCGTACTGCCACGCTCCCGGACTTCTTCACCGAAGCCTTTAGGCAGCGTGCGGATGAAGTCCGCCAGATTCACGTCTTCCGCAGCTTTTTCGATGTCGCCTTGTGTAATGCGCTCCGTCCCCATGCGGATGTTGCCGCCAATCGTTCCAGTAAAGAGGAACGGGTCTTGCAGCACAACTCCGAAGCGGCGACGAAGATCTGCAAGATCCATGTCTTTTATGTCCACGCCATCAAGGCGGACTGCGCCTTTCTGCACGTCATAAAACCGCATCAGCAATGAAATGATGGTGGTCTTCCCTGCCCCGGTGTGACCCACGATGGCGACGGTGTCGCCAGGTTCGATTGCAAAACTGACATCGCGGAGGACCCAGTCGGGGCCGGAGCTAGTCGAGCCTTGCTCGACCGGACGGCCGGGGGCAATCGTCCCTACGTGATCCTTGGCTGGTATCGAGCGATATGCGAACCATACGTGATCGAACTCGATCCGTCCGGGGCCAGCCGGACTCTTCACCACCTGTGGCGAATTGATCTCAACCGGTGCATCCAGCAGCTTGAAGATGCGCTCGCTCGACGCCATGGCCGACTGCAGAATGTTGTACTTTTCGCTGAGATCCTGAATAGGACGGAAGAACCGCTGCGCATACTGAATGAATGCCACCAGAACGCCAAGCGTGGTGGCAGAGCGAATCACGTCATTTCCGCCAAACCAGATGACTGAAGCAATCGCGATGGCGGACAGAACTTCGACGACCGGGTAATAAACCGCATGCGCCATGATCGCGTCCTTGAACGCGTCCATGTGAACTGCGTTAACATCGGAAAATTTCTCGAAGGCGCGTTCCTCGCGATTGAACAGCTGCAGTACCACCATGCCGCTCACGTGTTCCTGAAGGTATGAATTGATGCGGGCTATAGCCACCCTGATGCGGCGATACGAATCGCGCACTTTATCGCGGAAAATCTTGGTGGCGATTCCGATCATGGGCAGCACAGCGAAGGTGATCAAAGCCAGCTTCCAGTTCATCCGCAGCATGATGGCGATGATGCCAGCCAGCACAAAAATATCTTCGAAAATCGAGACCACCCCGGAGGTGAACATTTCGTTGACCGCGTCCACGTCCGTAGTCACGCGAGTCACCAGGCGGCCCACTGGGTTCTTGTCGTAAAAGCCAACGTGTAGCCGCTGCAGGTGCCGGAAGATTTGGGCCCGCAGGTCGAACATTGCTTTCTGGCCCGTCCACTGCATGTAGTAAGTCTGCAAATACTCCAACAGAAAACTGAACAACAGCAATCCGACATAAAGTGCGGCGATCTGTGCGATTCCAATCAGGGCGTTGCCGCTAAGAAACCGGTCAAACGGGGTGCGGATGTCATGTACGGGCACCAGGTAGTGATCCACCACAACCTTGGTGAGGTAAGGCCCCAACACATCAGCCCCGGCTTTGATCAGGATGGAAACCAGCGCCACTCCGACCTGCCATTTGTAGGGACGTAGGTACGTGAGCAGCCGCTTCATCAGCCGGCTGTCGTACGCTTTACCGAGTACTTCTTCTTCGGAGGCCATGGGCTAATGTCAAAGATACCCTACATAGATGGGGAAGGCAGCAGTCTGGATGGAAAAGCTTTGGGTCGTAAAGCCGGTTCAGCGCGATTGCTTTGACGAGGACCTGCTTTGAAAGGGTGCGGCTTCAGCCGCACTGACAAGACGCAGAATGACCTAAGCGGCGGCGCCAGGCGAGACACGTTTCTCTAAGCGCCAACTTAGGCGATCTTTTTCAGCACCAATGCTGAGTTCTTCGATCCGAAACCCACGCAGTTGCAGATTGCATGCTCAATCTGGGCCTTGCGACCTGCGTCGGGAACGTAGTCCAGATCACACTCGGGGTCAGCAACGTCGAGGTTAATCGTCGGCGGAATCTTCCCGTGTTCCATCGCAATTAGAGTTGCCGATAGGCTGGCGGAACCGCATGCGCCTTGCGCGTGCCCGATCTGGGATTTCAGCCCGGACATCGGAATTCGCCCCGCATGCTCCCCCAGAGCCAGCTTCAGCGCACGTGTTTCCACCCGATCATTCATTTCCGTGGACGTCCCATGCAGGTTGACGTACTGCACGTCCTGAGGCGCAATACTCGCCTCTTCAAGCGCCAAAGTGATGGCGCGCGCCGGCTCCTCCGGCGAGTCGCTCATGCGAACCCGGTGGAAGGCCTCGCAAGTAGAAGCATACCCAGAAATTTCCGCGTAGATGCGAGCGCCGCGCGCCCTGGCGTGATCATAGTCCTCAAGGATGAACATCCACGAACCCTCTGCGATCACGAATCCATCACGGTCCGCGGAGAATGGACGCGAGGCGCGTTCCGGCGCATGGTTCCAGGACTGCGTCAGAGCGCGCAGCAATGTGTAGCCCTTGATGATGCCGGGCGTGATCGGCGAATCCACCCCTCCAACCAAAAACAGGGGCTGCACTCCAGCCTGAATATGCTGATATGCGTAGCCGATAGCGTCAGTAGAAGAAGTACAGCCGGCAGTAACCACATGACTGTACCCGCGAAAACCGAAGCGCATGCTGATTTCGCTGGGAATCGTGCCCATGGTTCCGCTAGGAATGCAAAATAGACTGACCTGCTTGATATGGCCGGAATGCCAAAGCCGGTATTGTTCCTCGGAAAACTCCTGCGCGCCGCCACCTGTACCCAATACGACCCCGATCTCACGCTTCTCGTCCATGGACATCGCAGCCGGATCGAGACCAGCATCCTGAATCGCTTCACTCGACGCGGCCACGGCCAGCGGCACAACCCGGGAAACGTGTTTACGTTCCCGCGCGTCCACCCAAGCGAGTTCATCAAATTCAGGAATTTCTCCTGCGATTTGTACCGGCAGCTCGGACGGATCGAAACGCGAAATGCGTTTTACTCCAGACTTCCCTACGAGAATGGCCTGGCAGAAGTCCACCTTGCCGATGCCGTTGGGACTGACCACGCCCATTCCAGTGATGACGACCCGAGGACTCATAGTGAAGTTGGATGCTGCTTGACCCTATTCCCAGTAGCGCCGGCATCTTGTCGGCTGTCCCTAGGGCATCTCGCCCTCGGATCTGTAGCGGCGCAACACATCCCGAAATTACAAAGTATCGTCTTAGCGTCATCCCACTAGCAAAGTGGGATAATCGTTGTTATGGCGCTTGGCCTGTATGTTTCCGTACCCTTTTGCCGCACCAAGTGCAGCTACTGCAACTTTGCCTCCGATGTGTTTTCACGCGCCGTGTTCCAGCGCTATGTGAACCAGGTGTGCTCCGACATCGAGAACGCTAGCTCAACCGCACATAAGATGGGTGGGCAGATCGATCATACCGTTGACTCCATCTACCTGGGCGGTGGAACCCCTACTGTACTCGATATAACGCAACTGGAGCGACTGTTTGTCACGATTTCGCAAAATTTCCAAGTCCTGCCCGGAGCGGAAATTACGGTGGAATGCGCCCCCGGCACCTTGAACTCAGAGGTGGTCGAGTGTCTGCAACGTTGCCGCGTAAACCGGGTGAGCCTGGGCGTGCAGTCCTTTGTAAATCAGGAGGCGGCATCAGTCGGACGCTTGCATACTCGGCAGACAGTTCTCGACGACATCGCCCGCCTTCGCGACGTGGGAATTACAAACATCAACATTGACCTGATCGCCGGCCTGCCGCATCAGACCAGCGAGAGCTGGGATTTCTCCCTCAATCAGGTGATCGCATGCAATGCGCCTCACGCCAGCGTTTACATGCTGGAAGTGGACGAAGATTCCCGCCTGGGCCGCGAACTGATTGCAGGAGGCAAGCGCTACCACGCCCACTCCGTGCCGGACGAAGATCTCACCGCGGACTTGTACATCACCGCATGCGAACGTCTGGAAGCCCATGGGATCAATCAGTATGAAATTTCCAACTTAGCTCGGCCTGGGTGTGAGTCGCGACACAATCTGAAATATTGGATTCGGCAGCCCTACCTGGGTTTCGGTGTGGACGCGCATTCCATGCTGCCTGCCTTGATCCCAGGTGCAGCCGTACGGTTTTCCACCCCTGACTCACTGGAAGGGTTTGTGGCGGCAGGCCCACTGGCGCGCAGTCCGGTCTCACCAGATGCGGCGCTGGAGGAAGCATTTTTTTTAGGACTTCGCCTGAACAGTGGAATTGATATCGAGAAAATCACCGCTGAGTTTGGGGAGAGCGCAACGCGTCGCTATTCAGAGGCTGTGAATGATTCTATGCAGGAAGGCTTGCTGGAGAGACAGGGAAACACGGTTCGCCTGACTCCGCGGGGCCGGCTCCTGTCAAACGAAGTATTTGAGCGGTTCATCGCGGCGCCGGCGCCTTAACACCCCTCCCCGCCGGTAACTTTCCTGCCATTCTGCCTCTGTGTTCTAATCTAATGTTCTTATCGCTACGGAGGCATTCTTGGATTTTTTGCTAAATGAAGAACAGTTGCACCTGAAGAAGAGCGTGCGCGAGTTCGCCACGCGCGAAATCGCTCCCCACGTCATGGAATGGGACGAGGCCGGCGAGTTCCCGCTGGCAACCATCAAAGAACTTGGCAAACTAGGTTTGCTGGGCACGGTCTTTCCCACCGAGTACGGCGGCGCTGGCATGGGTTACATCGAATACGTCACCGCGATCGAAGAGCTCTCGCGCGTGGACGGTTCTGTAGGCATCATCGTGGCAGCCCACACATCTTTGTGCTCCAACCATATTTTTCTCGCGGGCACCGAAGAGCAAAAGAAGAAGTACATCAGCAAGTTGGCAACCGGCGAGCACATTGGCGCCTGGGGACTGACGGAGCCTTCTTCCGGTTCCGATGCTGGCAGCGCCCGCATGACGGCCGTGCGCAAAGGAAATACCTGGGTCCTGAATGGCACAAAGACTTTTTGTACCAACGGACACTACGCCGATGTGCTGGTGGTGATCGCGGTGACCGACCGCGCCGCGCACACTCATGGCCTCTCGGCCTTCATCGTCGAGAAGGGTGCCAAGGGATTCCGTCCGGGCAAGAAAGAAAACAAACTAGGACTGCGGGCCAGCGACACTGCCGAGTTGATTTTTGAAGATTGCGTGATCCCTGCTGAAAACCTTCTGGGCAAGGAAGGCGCCGGCTTCATTGACGCCATGCGCGTACTCGACGGCGGCCGCATTTCCATTGCCGCGCTATCGCTAGGCATGGCCGAAGGCGCATACGAGGCAGCCCTGAAGTATTCCAAACAACGCAAGCAGTTTGGCAAAGCCATCAGTGACTTCCAAGCCATTCAGTGGAAGCTGGCTGACATGGCCACGGAAATTGAAGCCGCCAAACTTTTGACTTTCCGCGCCGCGTCACTGAAAGATGCGGGGTCAAAAAGCACCCTCGAATCCTCCATGGCCAAGCTCTATGCCAGCGAAGTGGCCGTCCGCTGCGCCAATGAAGGCGTCCAGATCCACGGCGGATACGGATTCATCAAGGACTATCCTGCCGAAAAGTTCTACCGCGACGTTAAGCTGTGCACCATCGGCGAAGGCACCAGCGAAATACAACGCCTCGTGATCGCCCGTCAGCTGCTGAAAGACTAGCTCATTCCAATCACAACCGGGCAAGCTCGTTCTCGAAGCTGGTGCCTGTGAGCCAAATTACCCTGGGCGGTTGGTACGTTGACCCTCACAGCCAGCGGGAGTATAAGGTACTGCCTGCTTCAAACCGCTGGCGACGCACATCTTCTGGAGGTATTTCCATGCAACAGTGGACTCGTAACTCAATTCTTCTAGTCATCTCTCTTTCGCTGACTGCTTGCGCCTGGGCCCAGTGGTCCTCGGATCCGTCCAAAAACCTCCCATTGGCGGACAACAACAACGGCTCGGATCAGGTACAACCGAAAGTCAAACCGCTTCCTCGTGGCGGTTGGTATGTGAGCTGGTTCGATGCTGATCCCCAGAGTCCACCGCCCGTCGGTTATGACGTATTCCTTCAACACCTGAATCCGAAAGGTGCCGAGGAATTCAAGCACGGTGGTATCAAAGTGGCTGATTTGAGCAACAGCTCTACCGAAGACTATGGTCTCGACATTGATACTGCCGGTAACGCTTTGCTTGCCTTTCTCGATACGCGCGAAGGATCGAACCAGCAGGTGACGGCTGCCAAGATGAGCCCCACTGGCAAAGCGCTCTGGGGACGACGAGGAGTGCAACTCACCAAAGGCTCCACACATTCCAACCACCAGCCCAAGATTGCGGGCACCAGCGACGGTTCCGTCGTCGTGGCATGGATCAGTGACAACAACGTTGTCCTCCAGAAGTTGGATGCCAATGGGACACCCCAGTGGGGCAAAGGTGTGGTCTTGAGGGAATCCGGGTTCAGCTACTTGCTGGCAGACTTGCACGCCGCCGACAATGGCTCCGTCATTGTCTCCTGGGTGCGCGAACAAGGCTTTAGCGGCAACAAACTCCTGTATGCGAACAAAATCGACTCTAGCGGGAAGCTCCTTTGGGGCCGCACTCATGAAAAGGTTTACGAAGCCGGATCACTTCAGTTCGGCGAGTTTCCCTACTTCATCACCGACGGGAACGGTGGCGCGATTTTCTCCTGGTACACCAGCAGCCCCACTTTGCAAGTTTTCACCCAGCATGTTCTCGGCAGCGGCAAAGAGGCATTTGTCCACAATGGTGCGGTAGGTTCAACCGATTCCAACAATGTCCGTGTCGATCCCGCAATTTCCTATCGCAAGGACACGGATGAAGTATTCATGTTCTGGACCGAAGAAGACTCCATGCAAGTGATGAACGGCATCTACGCGCAGAAATTCGACACCAGAGGCGGACGCGATTGGGGAGCCAAAGGTTTGGTTGTAGTGCCTTTAGGTGCCGACCAGCAAATCTTCGCCCGTACGACCCATGATGGCCATGACGCTATCGCGTTCTGGGTTGACCAGGCAGCCTTTGGATCCGCTACCATTCAGGCCACTCGCATTCACGGAGACGGCAGGATCGCGTGCCCGCAATTTCCGGTTTCAACCGCCCAGTCGAACAAAGGACGGCCTTCAACCGACATCATTTCTTCTACAGGTCTCTCGGCGATTGCGTTCGAGGATGACCGCATCGGCAACAACGGAATTTACATTCAAAACGTAAACCGCAACTGCTCGTTGGGGCAAAAATAGGGGTCTTCGACCGAAGCGCGAGCCACCCGCTTTGTGGCTCGCTGCGTTTCTCGCAAAACCAAAGAAGCGTGAGCACGGACCATACCCTTACGTCCGAGTGGCAGAACCAACTCTTGAACCCTTACGGAGTTATCTCGAAAACTATGCCCGCATTGTGCGCTCCGCCATTGAGCGTGGTGCCGAATACGTTGCCGGACTTGTCCACTGCAACCCCTCCAAAATCCCAGGCGTATGCCCCGTCTGTGCCATTCGCAAAACTGTGAAGCACAATTTCGTGCCATTTATTGTTCGCCGGATATAGTTTGTAAACCACTCCAGCATTAGTGGCTCCGCCGAGGTATGTAACTCCGTACAAGTTGCCAGCAGAATCAAAAGTTACGCCAGAGTTAGGCAAAGCTCCGTCCTGTCCCGTGAAGTTGTGCAGCACTGCTTCTCGCCATCCGCCGCTGCTATGCCGTAACTCAAAAACTACGCCGCGGTTGTGAACCCCATGATAGGCGGCGGTGCCATAAAGATTTCCTTTCTTGTCGAGCGCGAGCTGTGCCACGGGAGCTCCGCCGTCGGAACCAGCCTTGAACACGTAAATTATCTGATAGTTCCATGTTCCGTTTGATCTCGGAGATAATTCATATACCGTACCGCACCCATCAGAGTCGGTTGTGCAACCGCCGCCTCGGGCGGTTGTGCCAAAAAAATTGCCCGCCGAGTCAATCACCATCCGTCCCTGAGGATCGAATCCGTCTGAGCCACCAACAAACGTGTGCAGTACCTGGAAGTTCCATCCCCCGTTAGTCATCGGGCTCAATTTGAAGACGACACCGCAATTGCACGATCCTCCTCGGTCACGGGTCGTGCCAAAGAGATTGCCCTTGCGATCCATGGTCACACCACCGACGGGAAAGCTGCCATCGCTGCCGCCGCTAAACTGGTAGATCACACTCTCCACCCACTTGGTTCCGCGCTGCGAAACTCTGAAAACTACGCCATCGCCATTGGCATCTCCACCCAGAATGGTTGTGCCATAAAGCACGCCCTTCTTGTCGCGGAACAGGCCCGCTTCCGGACAAGCTCCATCGCTACCTCCCGTGAAGGTGTAAAGCACATTTTCTTGCCATCCGCTCTTCATGTGCTGCAATTCATACACATTGCCTGCGCTTTGCCCTTGGCCAAAACAATAGTTCTGTGAAGCCCCATAGAGGTTGCCTGATTTGTCGAAAATCAGACCGGTATAGGAGCCCCCGCCATCGCTTTTGCCAGTAAAGGTATGAAGAATTTTCTCGGTTCGGGCTGAAGCAGTTGTGGTAATCGCTGCTAGAACCAGAATCAATAGCGAGAATTTGATAGTGTGCATAGCCTTCTCCTCGGAGTCTCCTCTAGATTGGTGTGAAGTCACGAAGGGGCCCTGTGTCCCCTGGGCCGGTGGGTTCCGCGAGGAGCATAGCGCGGCCCAAAACCAACGTCAAATTAACATTCCGTGAATTGAGCTTTGGAAAAACACTCAGGAACATTTAGGTTCTTTCGTTGTTAGCCTAGCGGAGATCCACCACTTTTCTGTGTTAATTTTAGTTCCCTTGGAGATTCCTCATGAAAGCAGTCCGTCTGCACGAGTTTGGTGGTCCCGATGTCCTGCGCTACGAAGAGGTTCCCGACCCTCGCCCGCGTAAGGATCAGGTGTTAGTTCGAGTAAGGGCTTGCTCCCTGAATCATCTCGACATCTGGGTGCGTAAGGGACTGCCCGGAGTAAACTTGCCGCACATTCTGGGCAGCGACATTGCCGGAGAGATTGCTGAAATCGGCGAGTACGTCACCGGATTTCAGACAGGCCAGCGCGTGCTACTCGCGCCCATGCATTTCTGTGGACGTTGTGCGAAGTGCGTTGCAGGACTGCAAAACCAGTGTCGCGAATTTACCGTCCTGGGCAATGGTGTGGATGGCGGAAACTGCGAGCTAATCGCAGTCCCGGCAGTCAACGTGATTCCTATTCCCGACAGCCTCGACTTCAACCAAGCTGCCAGCGTCCCTCTGGTGTTCCTGACTGCGTGGCACATGCTGGTGGGGCGAGCGGGCATCCGACCCGGACAGACGGTGCTGGTGCTGGGAGCCGGTTCCGGCGTAGGTATTGCCGCCATTCAAATTGCGCGAATGTTTCATGCTCGCGTCATCACGACTGCGGGGGACGAGAAGAAATTGGAAAAAGGACGCGCGTTGGGAGCGGATTACGGGATTGACCATTACAAGCAGAAAATCTCACAGGAAGTCAGAAAAATCACCAACAAAGAAGGCGTGGACATCGTGGTTGAACACGTCGGCGCTGCCACCTGGGAGGAAAGTATGAAGTCGCTGAAGCCCGGGGGGACGATTGTCACCTGTGGCGCTACGACGGGTCCGAACGCGGCATTCGACTTGCGCTTTCTTTTTTTCGCGCCAGCTCAGTTTCCTCGGATCCTACATGGGCACAATGGGTGAGTTGCACGAGGTGTTGAGCCATGTTTTTGCCGGACGGTTGAAACCGGTCGTGGACCGCACCTTCCCTTTGCAGGAAACCCGCGCGGCCCACGAGTACATGGACAACAGTCAGATGTTCGGCAAGATCGTAATCAACCCATAGTCTCAATGCTTCTTGGGCCTCTTAGGGCCTTTCGGTTTCGGCGCAGGCCTTACCGGCTTCTTGGGAGCCTTAGGTTTGCCGGGCTTCCCCTTCTTTCCACCGCCGCCGCCGCCACCAACCGGATTCTTGCCAGACGTAATCTTTCCCTGCTGTAAGTCCACCGTTACAGAATCCATGACCGCACTTCCTTTGGTGGTCGCAGTCTTGAATGTGATGGTGAGCGTCTTGGCATCGGTAGTGAGCGTGAGGTAGCCAAACTGCACGATGGGGTCGATTTCCATGGTGTGGTCACCGACTGTTATTGGCGCTGGTGGCAGAGCCGTTCGCGGCGAGGTGGCGGAAAAACCACCCGAGCCAGAAACAATATACGGAGTCTGCTTACCGCCAGCGTTACGGGTGAAGCGCTGGTAGAGATGCGCGTGCCCAGAAAGCACAGCGTCAGGCCATAGCCCCGCCGCGGTGCAGGCTGCATCCAGATCGGCTTGTGCGCCGGTCGAGCCGCCTTTCTTGGCGTCTGCAGAAAGCGGAGGATGATGCAAAGCGATAATCACCGCCCGCTGGCCTGCGGCCCGCTGCGGCTTCAGCCGTTTCAATTCGCTTTGTAAAAACGCTAACTGCTCATCTCCGATGGGAAAGTGCTTGCCTTGCGACGAGAGCACGCCCGGGCCTTCGAGCACATTACTGTAAAGTCCGATGATGGACACGAACGGCGCGTCCAAGGTGAAATAAACGGCAGGCTGGGTCATGACGCTGCGGACAAGCCCGCCCGCATCCGGAGAGGTGCCAGGTTTCGTCGCACAGAAGTTCGTCTGGAAAGCTTCCAGCGACTGAATGTCTGGTGAGTTCGTGTTCTGGCCATAGACCATGCCGTCGTGGTTTCCTGGGACGGCAAAGATGGGACGATCATAGGCCCGGAAGGGCTCGTAGAACTGGTCGTAGTAGTACTTGTCCTCGCCGAAGTTGTAGATCACGTCGCCCAGATGAAAGAAGAACGCGGGGGCATTGGCGCCACCCGAATCCACATCTTTGGCCATGGTATCGGCCACTGACCCTTCATCCGCAATGGCCGTGGCGACTGACTGGGAACGGCTGACCTTGGCCGCCCCGGTATCGCCGACCGCGTGAAATGTGATCTTGCCTGCCGCCTGGATCGCCGCCCCGACATCGGGAGGAATGAAGTCGGCAAGACTGAGTTGCAGAGGCACTCCAGCATGGGGCGGAGGAATCGGCAGCACTGCGTTTTTGTTGGCCAAAAAATACGGCGAGTTGTAGTACTGCGAGCTGTTGTTGTCCGTCCGAAATACAGTTTCGTCTGGCGTAGGCTGCGGGTCGGCGTAGAGCCGTCCTCCTGGGCCGACCAGTCTTTTCATTGGCATTGCACACCTCCATGGCACGGTCTGCTGTCGATGGTGGGTTTCCCGAATAGATAGTGTTCAAACAGTGAATTGCGTTTCAGCAAGTGTAGGCCTGTGCGGAACCCTCGAAAAAGCCATCAGGGGTTTCTCCAATGTGACCCTGTGCCCTCTGTGGTAGATGAACTTGAGCCAGCCGAACTTGGACGTGGAGCATCCCGACAAGTAAAATACTACCCATGAGCAGCGGCCTCAACTTTGGTCCCTACGTCACGGTCGAGGACGGCAAGAAGACTGTCAAAGACCTCACCTACGGCAACCCTACGCCTGAGGGAGTCGTGCTGACCACGATGGACAACGCGGTCAACTGGATGCGCAAGAACTCCATTTGGCCGATGACGTTTGGCTTGGCTTGCTGCGCCATTGAGATGATGTCCATGGGCGCATCGCGCTTCGACATCGCCCGCTTCGGCGCGGAAGTGTTCCGGCCATCCCCCCGACAATCGGACTTGATTATCATTGCCGGCCGGGTCTCAAACAAGATGGCTCCGGTCATCCGGCAGCTCTGGGAGCAGATGCCCGAACCCAAATGGGTGATCTCAATGGGAGCCTGCGCAACCTCAGGCGGCGTATTCAACAACTACGCTCTCGTACAAAGCGTAAATCAAGTCATCCCCGTGGACGTGTATGTGCCCGGTTGCCCGCCCCGCCCCGAGCAATTGATCTACGCCATCACCCTTCTACAGGAAAAAATCCAGAAAGAGCGCGGCACCATCAAACGTGCATTGAACCTGGTTTAGGGAAACTCTGATCAAGTCCTGAAAATCTTTACCCTTGTCATCCTTCGAGAAGCGAAGGACCCCTTGCATGTTCCCGTCACCAGCGCCGTTCCAGGGAATTTCCACCATGCCTCCAAGCTCACTTCCACGTATCAGAGTTTGCCTAGGGAATTGTCGCCGGAAACGGCAAAGAATTTGGAGCGGGAGACGGGGGTCGAACCCGCGACATCGACCTTGGCAAGGTCGCGCTCTACCACTGAGCTACTCCCGCTCGACAGCCTTGATTATAAACAACCTATAACTATGCGGCAAACGCGGGCGAATTCCGGGTAAGTGGGCTGTTTTGAATCTAG
>Ga0207098_10231_pt2 | contig 12825 bp, 8 predicted proteins | sample Alteio_BWMinHeat_84_FD_153548 | JGI IMG/M metagenome (GOLD analysis project Ga0207098, IMG submission 153548) | Enriched cells from forest soil in Barre Woods Harvard Forest LTER site, Petersham, Massachusetts, United States -... | ecosystem: Environmental > Terrestrial > Soil > Temperate forest >...
GGATTATTCCAGACGTAGGCGTAGCGGTTCAGGCTCTGCGGATTGGAGATGTCGCCGCCCAGCGGATCGGGTGACAGGAACCTACCGAGACGTGATGCATCATACCGCGCCAACGCGTTGTCATTGCCGGATTCCGAATCTCGCTCGTAGCCGGGAAAATGCCATTATTGCCGCGCCGATCCACTCAAAAGTCCGCCACCGAGCGTAACGCGTCGATCACCGGTGGCGCCCGACGATTTGGAGAATGTTATAGAGTACCACTCCGCCAGCAACGAGGGTGCCCAGCCCCAGAAATCTGTACTCAATTCTCTCGACATTCCTCCGCCAGAGAGCGGTTTTGCCAACGTAATCACCACGAGCCCAGAAGTCATAGAATCGGAGGAAGCGTTTCGGCCAGAAGACCAACAACACCCCATTTGCGATCATAAACAAAGCCAAAAGCAGACCAACCGAAACAATCAACATGTTGTTACCCGCCCCAGCACTTCGACCAAGTCAGAGTGGCAGCCGCTCCTGGAATACCAAACGTATTCCCACTGGCAGCCCCGTTGGAGTTCACAGAGCCACCTAGGCCCGATAAAGGCGTGGAGTTGTAACCGGCAGAGAAGCTCCAGCCCGATAAAATGCTCTTTGCGTTTTCTGTCGAAACTACGGTGGGGCCGAAAGAGAAGTTGTGTCCTGCTGAGGCACCGAGACCGCCGCCTGCGCATGTTAAGTTAAGCGCCGGAATCTTTGTGTATGTACCGGCGAGACCTAGGCCATAAAGAAAAAACGGCGACACAATTCCGTTTATTGTGTAACCGACCGACACTGGGATGCTGCTAGTCCCGTTGTTTGTGGGTACTTCGAGAGGTCGGCTTCGTCCCCAAAGATGTGAATCTGATGACCAATACTCGAATGCGAAACAAGCATCGCCCAATTTGAACATGCATAGTTGTTCGCCGTTGTTATCTCCAACTGGCTGGCCGTTCGGGCCATTGTGCCAATTATCGATGATCATTGACATTGGGTCTGAGCCGCCGGACCCAGGGCCGGGCAAGGGAATCCCCGACCAATTCGGGATCGTCGGCGGACGGCCGCCAAATATTGGGGACTGCTCGTTCCATCCGCCACCTCCCAAACCGCCACATGTCTGCTGATCAGCAGTGCAGAACCCCGGATCACCGAACTCGGGCGTGAGGCCCGAAGGATCAACGAGGTTCAACGGATTATTCCAGACGTAGGCGTAGCGGTTCAGGCTCTGCGGATTGGAGATGTCGCCGCCCAGCGGATCGGGTGACAGGAACCTACCGAGACGTGATGCATCATACCGCGCCAACGCGTTGTCATTGCCGGATTCCGAATCTCGCTCGTAGCCGGTGAAAGCCCATTTTGTAGTTGTATTCGGGGCATACCAGCTCTTGCCGAACGGGAAGTGACCTTGCTCGCCAATCTTGGAGCCCGTCGAGTCCGTGATGACGCGGGTCGAGCCGAGTTGGTCCTGATGGAAATATTGCGTGCCTGCACTCACGAATCCGTCGTCAACGCGGACGACGGTACTGGCGGAGGGGTGATACACCTCCAAATATAGTCTGACGTACGCTACGCCTGAGGGTACCGTGTATATCCCCGATTGATACGTCCAACTCGCACTGTTCGTCCAGGCACTTGGACCGATCCAGGACACGGGATTGTAACTGGAGTCTGAGGTGATGAGCATCCAACCATAGTAGCCCGATCCCGATTCCACATACGTCCAGCCGCCGAAGGCGATTTGCTCTCCGGGAGTGACCGGCACAAAGTTTGCCACCATAATGCCCCCGTCATCGCTGCCGCCTCCCGGAACCGAAATTTGCACATATTTGCTGCCAGTGTGAGCCTTCGTCACATCGGTCACTACGGTTGTGCTGCCACCGACGGTCCAAGGCGACCAGCCAGAAGTGCCTGACTCAAACCCTCCATTGGGAGCTTCTCCCATCGTTCCTAGCAGTTTGTCGCCTGCGTAGACGTATTCGGCTTCCACACCCCCGCCGTTGTCATACTCGGCGATGACTTTCCCTCCGAAATACACGTAGTGGGTGTTACCTGATCCGGAAACCTTATCGACACGCTGGCTTGCGGCATTGTGCATGTAGGTTGTACTACCGCTATTTTCGCTCACGACCCTGTTCTCGGCGTCATAAACGAGAGTGTTCGATCCATCATTCGTCATGTTTCCGTTGGAATCGTAGCTGTATCCCGACGAAGTAATTCGGTTCGTGCTTGCACTGATCGACACGCCGAGATTGTCCTGTGTGCAACCTGTATACGAGGACGAGATCGAACCGATTCCTGTCAAATTTCCATACCGATCAATTGTAAAGGACTCTCCGTAACAATGTGACGGACTCGTGGCGTGGGTTGACGATGCGGCAGTCGCAATCCGATTGAGCGTGTCGTATGTAAACGTTTGGGAGCGTGTGCTATCGACACTGTCCGTAATGCTCGTGATGCTTCCATTATTTCCACTGGAGACGTAGCCGTAACTGAGATTGAGGTATGAAGTGCTGCCGTTGGTCACAGATCGGCTGGCGAGTTGCAGACGGTTGTTGTACGTGTTCGCATCAACGACGCCGCTGCCGAGAGTTAGACTTGTTGGACCACCAGGTGGCGAATAGCTCGCGCTACTCAGATAGTTGTATCCCACCGTCGTGCCATTCAAGCTGCTAAACTGCACTTGTGTTGGCTGCATGGCAGCGTTGTACGTGTACGTCACTATCCGCCCACTAGGATAGGTGATCGAACCGAGGTTCCCCGCCAGATCGTAGGTAGCTCCCACACCATGCGTGATGCCAGCTACAGAATTCCACTGGCCTGAATAGGTCGTGCGCCCCATCGCGTCGAAAGAGAGCGTTGCAATGGTCTTCGTCGATCCGCCGCTGGTCGTTTGATAGCTTTCCATTCGCCCAATCGCGTTGGAGGCCCCAGCTCCCACGTAATCGTATCCGAATGTGGCAGTCGGAGTGCTGTCGCTGTAGCTTTTCTGAGTCAGGCGATTCAACGCATCATAGCTTAAGTCGTCGTAACGCTGCTCGCGTCGGTTCGACGGCATACTTCCGTGGGATCGCCAGAGCACAGTCCCCCGCCAGAAGTCGTGTAGTAGTAATATGTCGTGCCGCCGTTGGACTCCGGCATCGCGGCTGAGGTTAACCGCGAGAGATCATCATAGGCGAAGTTTCGTGTTTGGCTACCCTCTACGACCTGCGTGAGGTTGTTGTTCAGATCGTATGCATTGCAGGTACCCACCGTCATGCTATTGCTGGAATCTGGCTCATCGGCTTCGATGGTGCGACCAAATCCATCGGTCCAGGTTTGATGCTTTTTGCCAGCTTCGTCTACGCTGAGAATTGGATAGCCCAGCCCATACGTCGAGGACGAGCAAAGCCGACTCGTCGCCCCTCCGCCTGAACCTACCGAGGAACCGTAATATGTATAGGCATAGTCCCCATTGGCACGCACAACTTGCAGAGACCGACCCAGCCCATCATAAGCCGTGAACGTATCCGCACCGTAGGTCGGATCGCTGAAGCCGCGATATGGATTCGTGACATAGTAAGTCCGCCCAGAGGAATCATAGCTGGTGGAGACCGATGTCTGGCCAGCCGGATCGTTGACGAGGTTTTGGACGATGGGCCGACCCAGTGCGTCGGCCACCGCCTGATCGTGACGACACCCGGTGCAGCTGGACATGGAGGTGCTTGTAATTTCGGTATAGCTGTCCACCTGAGTCTGCATGCTGCTCGAATTGTAGTTATACGTGGCCAGTGTCCAGCCACCATCCGGGAACGATGTGCTCGTTGGCCGGTTGAGAAACTCGTAATAGTGTGAAATTGTTGCGTTGCTGTTCGGGTCGATGGATTTCGCTATTTGCCCGGTGCCCCAGTAATAGCCGAATGAGTTGGTCATCGCGATCGAGTTGACGGTGGGATACGTAGCGGTTTTGAGATATGCGTTCGTTGGCGTGCTGGGGTTGTCCGTCGTCGGCGCGGAGCCGTTGCCGGTATCGTCGAAGAAATTGTCGGTATAATCGTAGGCGATCTGATTTCCATTCGGGTCAGACGAGGTCAGTACATTCCCCAGCATGTCGTAGGTCATCGAAGATGTGAGATACGTTGAGCCAGTGACCAGCCGCTGAACCTGCGTCAAATTTCCGCGATAATTCATTCCCGTACCGTAGTTCGTGTCATCGTGCCCAGTCCTGCCCGTCCGTGATGTGAGCGATGATCCATCATAAGAATTCAGGGTCTGAGAAATCGTTGCGCTCGAACCGTTGGTCACCGTGATACTCGTTGGCCGGTTAACGATGTTGCGCGAAGTATAGTTCGATCCAGTGAGGTAAGCAAAGGTCGTCGTGCGGTCTGCGGTCGGAGGTAAACTTCCCGTGTAGAAATTCCACTCCTCGATTGTTGTCACGTTTCCGTTGTGGCTGCTATCCCAGCTTGTGCGCTTGGATGAATTCAAGTTGGTCCCGCCGGGGATGGGCAAAGTTGTGGTCTCGGTCCCGGTGACGACGTATGCCGTTGTTGAACTGTCCACGCAATTGACGTTTGCGGGGCAAGTCCCGTAGTTGTAACTTTGCGCGGTGGTGGCAAGCAGCGTTCCCGACGAGGACGAGCCAGTATAACGCTGGACTTGAGTTGCCCACGCGCCGCCGCTGAGATTGAAGGAATAGACCGAGTCGTCCCCGCTCGGCGTCGTGACTTTGACTTGTTGAGTGCAGGCCGAACTGCAACTTGAGATCACTGCTGGAGTGTAAGACCAAGTCCCTCCTGTAATCCCAGTGCCACTGGTTGTTCGACCGCTGATCCAGCGGTATATCATTCCCATCGCGTCCGTAAAATTCGTATAGGAATAGGAAATCGTGCCGCCCGTCGGCAGTATCATGGAGGTCAGCAGGCCGTAATGACCGGCGCTCGTGCCCGAATCATACGAGAATTGGTATTTTGTCCCGTCGGGCAGATCAATTTCTTGGATGACGGAAATCGTGCCGAAGTACTGGGTATAGACTCCGAAATTCGTGTTCACATTGATTGTTTCCCAAACGACTGTGTATGACTGCGTGCCGCCCTGCGCATCAAGAACGGTAATTGTGTCGTTGCTACCTGAGGAAGAAAACGAAAGTAGCTGCCTGCCCAACGTGTCAACGGGGTCGTCGTGCTGAAGCCGTGAATTGTATGTGGCATCCGTTGAGTAATAATTCCCATTTGTATCATTCGGGGCGTGGAATCCATAAGAAGAAGCAGCATAGACCAAGGTTCCATCAGGAGCATAAACTCTCGCGTTGGTTTGCGAGGTGACAAACATGTGATAACCGCTTCCGTCCGTCGCAAAAGCATCGCCGCTGGAAACCGTGGTTCCGGCAGGACATTCTGTAGGATCGATATTCGTGACTCCGATACTGGTATGGATCGGAAATGAGTGAATCGTCCCGTCCGGCGCAGTCCAAGTAAAGTTCTTATAATCATCCTCGGTCGCCATATTCTCTTGATACGCATCGCTCCAGCACATCTGCGCACTCCACGAATTGTTCGGAATCCCGGTGTCCGCCGAAGTGACAAGCCGCCATCCATTCTGCTGATAGAACATATTGGTGGGAACCCAACTGCGGACATAACAGCATACCTGCCAAACAGCACTGTCATACACAAGGCTGGCCTGGAATTTACTACCGCCACGTTGAGGGAAGGCTCCTCCAAGTGGAATTTCTAGGTGCAGATTGCCGTTCGCCACATCGATGCGACCGCTTTCGACTGGCACCGAAGTCGAGAACGTAGGGACACCAATCGCCGTGAGATAGCTGCTCGATGATTGCGCGGTCGCAAGTGTGCTCGTGAATAGTAGTGCCGCAATCACCGCAAACCAGACGAGCCACCGATGACTTGACGTGGCGCAGACCCGCTTGGAATCCGTCAGATGTTCGCTAATCCGTAACTCTGCATGAGCGGTCGCCATGATTTCCTCCGAACGTGAAATCGAGATGGATGCGAAACAATTGACCGTTCCCAACTAGAACTTGAAATTCGAGTCCACAAGGCCCTGATTAAAACTCAATTGAGAGAGTTGAATTATCGAAGTGGTCTGCCCGCCCACGGCGTCGGTAATCGTGAACGGAACTGCACATTGCCGACAGTTCGGTAATCCGAATAGCGGACCTCGTGCAACGGAGCCTGTGCACCATTTGCGGATGGCATTGGCGTGTCTCGTGTCATCAGGACCTGGGACGAAGAGGCGTCGATAAAGTAGTCCAACCCCTCGGGATCATTTACTTGCTGCGACTGATCGGCACTCAGTTCAGGGGCGCGCTGAATGCGAATCTCGTGAGCAGAATGACCATCGATTTCAACCAATCCTACGTAGGTCACGCTGAACAACTGCGGTTTCAATGCAGACGCCAACTGCGCGTATGGGAAAATGAAACTACTCGGACTGAGGGAATGGAAATCCCAAACAGGCAAAACCTTGCCGTTCTCGGACTTTTCCGTCGCGCCTCCCCGACTTGCGATCCATGAACGAACTCCGGTCGGGAGCGTTGTATCCATTCGAAGCTGGTCACGGTGGCGACCGCTGATATTGACCGTGCCTTCCACATCCTTTTCGCCCCAGTGGTAAGTCACGATTCCGAGAGCGGTGTAGTCTTGGATCGCGGTGACTGCCGCCGCTCCGCCCGCCACATTGAGTGCCTGGTCGAGAACTGCCAGGGCCTGTTGATCTCGCGTCGGGGTCTGAAGATTAGCTGCTTGTTGGGTCCAACCAGGCGTCGCAAAGGATAGTGAGCACAGCAGTACAATCAATCGCGCAGAATTCATATCGCCCCCTCAGAAGTAATGTCAACAAACAGCAAACTTCCTGCTCGAACCTGAACCTGAATTGCAGGGCCTGTCTATGTTGTGCCGATCTTTAACGGTCTCTGCACATAACTATATGTTTTACAAAAGGAATCGTAACGTGACGACTTAATATCCTTGGGGCTTGTTCGTGTCAAGATAATTGTGTTTAATTCTTGGTGACGTATCAAAAGAAGACAGTCGAATCGCTTCTATGTTTGGGGCATAGCCAAGACGAAAGTGGCGGGGGAAATGCGGAGGGTGGATGGCCTCGGTCTATCCTAAGGATTTGTGACGTGGTTTGTGATGTAACCCTGCCATGCTAGCTGGTGCAAACGCCACCGACTCGGCCTCATCGCTGCCAACGACGCGAAAGCAATTTCGATGCTAGCTAATTGACCCCGTGCAACTTCTGCTCACTCTACCTCATCCGTTCCTAAAGCCCCAGAACCAACATCAACGGTCAGAATCTCGAATTGCTTCAGCGAGCGTTGCGGTTTCAGCCCAGTGCATTCGTGCCCCTTCGGGTTGCACAATCGGTTGCACAGTCGCATCCCGAACATGCCCAAACACGCCGAATTGTCCCGAACGAAGACCCTCCAAACCATTGAAAACAAACTGGACGATTCCAGATAGATCGCCTCATAATCCCTAGGTCGAGAGTTCGAGTCTCTCCGCCGGCACCATATGTTATTGCGTTTCGAGGACCCTCCAATGTTTTAGCCGAGTGGGCGTCCGCCGAATGAATTCCGGGGAGTAAAATCAATGAATTCGCCCGCATCTTCAGTTCCCGCCGGGGGCCGCTACTTCGAGGACTACTTGCCGGGCTCCGTCCAAATTTTTGGTTCCATCACCGTGAACGAGGCGGAGGTTCTGGAGTTCGCGAGGCGGTTTGATCCTCAGCCCATGCACGTCGATCCCGAAGCGGCCGCGCGGGGCGTGTTCACAGGGTTGATCGCGAGCGGGTGGCACACTGCTGGCATAATGATGCGCTTGTTCGCCGATAACTTTCTCTCCAATGAATCGAGCATCGTGTCCCCGGGCGTAGACGAATTGCGCTGGATTCAGCCGGTCAGGCCAGGCGATATCTTGCGAATTAGAGTGACCGTTCTAGAAGCAAAACGTTCGCAATCGAAGCCAGACCGCGGGATGGTTCGCACTCTTATTGAGGTCTTGAATCAGAACGATATCGTCGTGATGACCGTGAAACCGATGAATCTGATGCGCTGCCGCCCGACCGCGTGACGCATTACCCTGAACACTCACGAATGTGCATTCGATGGGGACTTGTTCGGAAGAGAGTATTCTGAGGACGTGCTCCCGTTGCGCGTCACAACGAGCTATGCAAATGGCGTCTTCTGCCTGCCTCAAGCGGTTGGATTCTACCCAATGTTTGCTGCCGACCACGCGGGGCTACGATCGTCTCGAAGTCTGGGGCCGTCGTCACACTTCGCCGTAAGGGGCCCTTCGTCCGCGGATCGTTCTGTGTGGAGCGGAGGGGATAGCGAATAATTGTTTTGCATGAAAGTGGGGCGTCACTCGCCCGACTGTTTTGTTGTGGCGCCAGCGCGATGCGCAGGTTGGCATCGCGGGGCTAGAAAGCCATACTCCCCGGTCCGCCCGTCGCAAACTCATCGGACGCAGAAAGTTTCAAAGCGTCAACGGACTTAACCGGGCCATCCCCGAGCACGTTGAGCCCACAACAGTAACCCCGTCAGTTCATCTGGAGGGCGACGGCTTCCACCAGCATGCCCAAGATCAAGCATTGTTAAAGTGGCAGAGGAGGCGTTAGACGCGCGACGCTAGTTACCCTGATCCGATTTAGACCGCTGCTCGGACATGCGTACGATGCCAACTCCATTTTCGATCGTGATCTTCGTCCCGAACGGCTTCGACAGTCTCTGCAATTTCTCAAGAACCTGCTGCGCCATTTGCGGAGAAGGCGTCATTGGAACTCCCAATCGCGAAAACGGTCTGTTCCCGTCCTGACCAAGATCGACGGGGTAGACGCGCAGTTCAACCAGGCGGCCGTTCTCAAACCGGCTTTCGGTGAGCAGCGATTCCAGTCGCTCAGGCTGATTGACGCGTTCGCCCGCAAAGGAATCCGGCTGCATCGTGGCTTCCGCATCGGTCAATTTTCCACCCGGATTCTGGGGGGCTGCGTTGGCATATTGGTAGATAAAGGTATCTGTGCCGTAAATGATCGGCTTGCCTTTGTAAATTTCAATTCCGCGGATGGTATGCACGCCGTGTCCGATGAACTCGTCGGCACCGGCATCGATCGTCTTGTGCGCGAAGTCAATCAGGAAATCCGGCGTGTCGTTGTCGTACGTGTACGTCTGGAACGCGTAATTACCCTCGTGGCAGTGGATGCTCGCGATCATGAAATCCGAGGATTCCTTGCCGTTACGAATGCTGCGCAATATTTCCCGCAAGTCGCCGGGATTCATTTCATATGCCACGTCTCCCGCCTTGGGGCCGACTTTATAGGATTGGCCAAACAACTCCAGGCGATCCTTTGGTTCGTTCGCGGCCACTGGAGGGATGGGGGCAAAAACTTCGTCGCGGCGCGCGTAGACGGAGTCACGAATCTTTCGCAGTTGATCCATCTGGTCCGCCGTGACCACGAAATACGGAGTCAGATGCAATCCGTTCACACCAGGGGAGCCACCACGCGAACCCTGCTGATAAGTCGCGCCACTCTCCCTCGACAAGCCAGGGTTGCTATACGGATCGATCCCGTACATATCCACCAGGCCAATGGTGCCTTTGGCCGTATTCAGAAAGCGTGGAGCGCGGGCTTCTTGGAGATTTTTGCCGGTCCCGGCAAAGACAATTCCGCCCTCGTTCAACAGCCGGATGGTTTCCAGCATTCCCTTCTCGCCAGCGTCCATCGAATGGTTGTTGGCCGTGCCCACGATCTTGACGCCCATCGCCTTGAGGTCGGCCAATGCGCCCTTCGGCGCTCCGGCGGTCGGGCCGACGTAGTTGTCCAGGTCGATCATTGGCCCTTCTTGGTTGGCAAACGTAACGTCGGCGTCGCGCATGTGTTTCACGAGATTCTGGAATCCGGGCTCTGCTATCTGCGCAATCGGAGTGCGAATGATAAGGTCTCCGACCCCAACGATCGTGAACGGAGCCTTGATCTTCATCGCCAGTTCCCGTTCGGGAGGCATGGGATTCGCCTCGGCGGGTGGCGGCGCCGCGCCACGGCCGCCCGAAGCGGGTGCCGTCTGCTGTGCGTAGGCTGTAGTGGCAAAGCCGAGCCATCCACCTTGGGACAGTAGTAAAATTGCCGCGACCAAGGCGATCACGGGAATACCCCAACGACGGATTACAGGAATTCGCAGCGTGCTGGGAACCAAGTTCCTTTTCATGGTCAGCTCCTTATTTCCTTGGAAATCGCGCAGTATGCATCTCTATTGAGCGTTCAAGCCCCAACTGGTAGTCAGATCATATACGAAATCCCTTCTGACAAAAAGAAAAAGGATTATTCCGCCCGGGATCAGTCGGTTGAGATTGCGCCGGCTGACTCAACAATCGAACCGGTCCCTTTCCCCGTCAGAGCCAGCCGTCTGGGAGACAGTGCAGCAGTTGCAACCAGGCCGCACAACGCGGCGGCCGACAACCATACCCCGGGAATGGCCTTGTTCCCCGTCACATGGATCAAATAAGTGCAAATAGCAGGCGTGAAACCGCCGAAGATCGCAGTCGCAAGACTGTACGCGATCGAAAATCCGGAGGTTCTTACATCAACGGGCATGATCTCCGTCAAGAAGACAACCATCGCCCCATTATAACCGGCATATACCAACGACAACCATAATTCTACGACCAGCAATCGCGCAAACGATGGGTCACTCACGAGCCATGACAAAGTGGGATAACCCGTCAGGATCGCAAGCACGGAACAACCGACCAGCAACGGACGGCGCCCAACCCTGTCGGACAAGCTGCCCATGATTGGCAGCAGTATGAAATTGGAAATCCCGACACACAAAGTGACGATCATGCTGTTGAATACTGTCAGATGGAGCTCTGAAGTTCCGTATGTTGGCGTGTACGCCGTAATCAAGTAAAAAGAGACCGTCGTCATTGTCGCGAGCATGGTTCCAAGCGCTACGACACGCCAGTTCGCCAGCATGGAAGCATAAACTGCGGAAAGAGCCGGCCGATGCGCTTGCGTTCTGGCGAGGAAGGCAGGCGTTTCTTGAAACGAATTTCGGATCGCAAACAGAAACGGGATCAGAGCACAACCCACAAAAAATGGGATTCGCCATCCCCATCGTGCCAATTGATCAAAAGTGACGAGCCGATTGACCATGAGCCCAAGGAGAGCTGCAAATACTACAGCCATCTGCTGGCTGGCCGATTGCCAGCTCACGTAGAAACCCCTGTGACCGGGTGTGGAAATCTCGGACAAGTAGACCGAAGCCCCACCAACTTGCACCCCAGCCGAAAAGCCCTGAAGCAATCGTCCCACAACCACGAGCAAGGGTGCGATCAGGCCAATCGACGCAAACGGTGGCATGCCCGCGATTGACAGTGTGCCAATCCCCATCAGGGCAAATGTCAGAAGCAAACCCGCTCGACGACCGTGCCTGTCCATGTAAGCCCCGAGCACCATTCCGCCGATGGGTCGCATCAGGAACCCAGCGCCAAACGTGCCAAGCGACAACATCAACGATGCAAACTCGCTGCTGCTCGGGAAAAAAGCCTTGGCAATCCACGAAGCGTAATACCCAAACACCATGAAGTCATACATTTCCAGGAAGTTCCCGCTGGAAACGATGACTACTGACTTGATGTGCGTTCGGCGCGCTGATTGGCTAGACACTAGAGTCTCCGGGGGCTCCGCTGGTACGAGGCGGGCTCAGGCATTGCTTACCGCGATCCAGAGCAACGAATCGATTTCGTGTGACAACCACAAATCCCGTATTCATCTGGAAAACCGTCCACGTCTGATACAGCCCTCCTTGGTTAGGAAAACTATCGACCCATATTTGATTGTGCGGTTTCTGTCGACAAGTCCAACCTCCGATAGCCAATAGCATGCGTTACAAACCAAGTCAACACGGAATGGCACGCGTACACCCTCCTCATTTTCTCATTTTTCTCGGCTGCGTCTCCCGAACAAGATTACGTCTCAGCTGGAAAGACCACTGGTAAGGTACCGCAAAGTCATTGGATTTGATTACGATTCGAGTGCGCGACGTGCGCGCATGTTCGCTTGAAGTATTCAGTCATGTCTCAAGGATCAGGATGACGATCTAGGACGTGAATTCGCGAGGGATCGTGAAGAAAATCACATCTAAGAGGGCACAGTTTTGTCCTCATCGGCGTTTCTCTTGCCCAATTGAAAATTGACCGAGTTGCAGCAAAACTGTGCCCTTCCGTGTTGGCATCGTGGCGCGGATCGTCCATTGCACGGGTTTCTTGCTGAATTTGCACCCCCGACAAAAATTCCGAAAATGGCCAGCGCAATTCCGGCAGGGCAAAACAATTAAGTGAAATATTGGTGGGCCCGCCAGGATTTGAACCTGGGACCGACGGATTATGAGTCCGCTGCTCTGACCGCTGAGCTACAGGCCCGCGCCTACGTAAGTCCCTAATCTAACATCTGGTTAGCGAAATTGCATTCAGCAATAGGGCGACCAAAAATATAGCGCTGTAGCAGACTCGTGGTACTTTCACACGAGCCATCGCGATTCCGATTATTTGTTTGTGAGTTCGGTTACCCATTACCGCAAGCAGTGCAGGAGCACTGATAGGGGGAGTCAATGGTGTGGGCTGGCATGTGGGTGCACTCCCCTAAAGCTGGTCCGCCGCCGCGCAGGCCACCACGAGGGGCCAGAAATGCGCGCGGTAAAGTCTGATCACGCAATCAAAGAGTTCCCCGGGGGTTAAAGGCCGGAGTGCGGTGGTTTCAATGCTTCCCCATTCCAAGCGAATTGATGGCGAATTCATGAGCATGCGTCCACGA
>Ga0207098_10450_pt1 | contig 12819 bp, 12 predicted proteins | sample Alteio_BWMinHeat_84_FD_153548 | JGI IMG/M metagenome (GOLD analysis project Ga0207098, IMG submission 153548) | Enriched cells from forest soil in Barre Woods Harvard Forest LTER site, Petersham, Massachusetts, United States -... | ecosystem: Environmental > Terrestrial > Soil > Temperate forest >...
ACACCGATGCTCTGCAGCCGCTTCCTCAAGCCGCATCACGAAGTGACGCATGGGCGTTTATATAATTTCTTCGAAAGCATCCAGAACGGCTTGACGCATGTCTACGACGTGTGTTTGCTGTCCGTATTACGACACAAGCTGGCAACTATGGCGGTCGCGGCATTCCTCTTGGTTGGGACCGTATACCTTTACATCGTCATTCCCAAGGGGTTCATGCCAGCCGAAGACCTCTCCCAGATCGACGGCACGACCGAGGCGGTGGAGGGGATCTCGTACGATGCTATGTTGGAGCATTCCAGGCAGATTGCCGAGATCGCCTCGAAAGATCCCAATGTTGCATACGTGACTGCACGTGTGGGGGGAGGTGGCGGCGGGAGTATGAATCAAGGGGGATTGAACCTCCGGCTTAAACCCCGCTCGCAGCGACCTCAGGTGGAAATGGTCATCCAGGAATTGCGTCCGAAATTCGCTACCGTTCCGGGAATCCAGGTATTTATGCGCAACAATCCGCCGATCCGTATTGGCGGTTTTCAAAGTAAGGCGCTCTATCAATTCACGATTCAGAGCCCAGACACCAATGAGCTTTTCAGCACATCGCAGGATTTCACAGGGAGAATGCGGCAGTTGCCCGGCTTGCTCGATGTCTCGAGTGATCTACAGATCAGGAATCCTCAGCTGAATGTTGCGATCGATCGCGACAACGCTTCGGCCTACGGTGTGACGATCAACCAGATCGAAAATGCGCTCTATTCCGCCTATGGACAGCGACAGGTCTCTACAATTTTTGCTCCCAATAACCAGTACCGCGTGATCTTGGAACTTCAGCCGGAGTATCAGCGCGACGCCGCTGCGATCTCGTCGTTGTACATCCGATCAAAAACGGGGACCCTCGTCCCGCTAAGTGCCGTGGCTGAGTTGACACCGACTGTCGGGCCCCTTTCACTGAACCATCTGGGACAATTGCCGGCAGTGACTGTCTCATTCAATCTGAAGCCGGGCACTTCGATTGGCCAAGCCGTAGATGAAATAAACGACTTGGCCCGGCGAACTCTTCCACCAACGACCACCACGGCCTTTCAAGGCACCGCGCAAGCGTTCCAATCCTCAATCAATGGGTTGGGCTTGTTGTTGCTGATGGCGATATTCGTAATCTACATCGTGTTGGGCGTTCTTTACGAAAGCTTCATCCATCCCATCACGATACTTTCGGGATTGCCCTCGGCGGGCTTTGGCGCATTGCTGACAATCTACGGGTTTCATATGGCCGCGCAAAAGGGATATATTTCTCCCCTGCTCGATCTGAATCTGGATATTTACGGGTTCGTCGGGATCATCATGTTGATTGGGATCGTGAAGAAGAATGCAATCATGATGATTGACTTCGCCTTGGATGCGCAACGGAACCAGGGCATGGCCCCTGCCGAGGCGATTTACAAGGGTTGTCTTGTGCGCTTCCGCCCCATCATGATGACTACCATGGCCGCGCTGATGGGCACACTCCCGATCGCTCTCGGCTTGGGTGCCGGGGCCGAATCGCGACGGACGCTTGGTGTGGCAGTCGTCGGCGGCCTGGTCTTCTCGCAGGTGGTCACGTTGTTCTTGACGCCCGTGGTTTTCATCTACATGGAAAATGGCAGACTCTGGTTCGCGCGCGTCTTCGGCACGAAGCGCACCGTTATAAGCGATCTTGCGCCTTCCCCTCACGGCCCTGTGGCTGGCGGCTCAGTGAATGCACCAATGGCGCGCAGCTCGAATCCGGATTCGTCCAGCCTTACGGACTCTAATCGCCGTTAATTCTTTTCCAGATGTTTGATTCCAACCTGTTCCGCGAAGACCCAATGGCTTTTGGTTTGTCGCTGCGATATTCGCGCCGCCACTGATCGATCCCCACTTTGGAGTACAAATCGATTGACCTCATCGGGCCTTTTTGGCATAGGCAAAGCGGAACTTCTGCGCTGAACGGCGGTAGGAGTAGAAAAACGGATGGTAGCGGTACCGGGAATCGAACCCGGGTTTTCAGGTTGAGAACCTGACGTCCTGACCCCTAGACGATACCGCCAATTTGGATAAACGCGCCTTCTCTCCGAGTCCTGGTCCGCGGAGAACACTCTCTGGCGCTCGATTCTTTGCGGCCCGATGAGTTGCGATTTTCGCACGGGGACCCGCTAGGCGCAAGCGCCTCCAAGGGACATCCAAGTCGGCGAAGGCGGTCAGGAGCGTCGACCTCCGCAAATCTCAGCCAATCGTTCGACCCACCACTATGCCAAACCAAACGGCAATGAATCCTAGGACGACGCTCAGAAGTATGTTCAAACCAGCGATCAGGACCGCTCCATCCCGCACGCTCTGGAATGTCTCGATTTCAAAAGTGGAAAATGTTGTGTAGGCGCCTATGAAACCGATTGGGATCACGTATCGCCAATTTTCGTTCCAACGCATTCTTTCGGCCAACAGAGTTACGGTCAGGCCGAGCAGAAATGATCCAGAGATGTTGATGAGGAACGTCCCGTACGGAAAGCGCGTGCCCATGCGAGCACTGACATAGCCGCCCAGCCAGAATCGGGCGATCGCGCCGGCAAACCCACCCAAACCGATCATGATGTATCTGTTCATGGCGTTATTGACAGGCTTTTCCCTCCCAGAGAGCGGCATGAGAAATTCGCACAAGCGTGCGCATTGGCGCTCCAGCGTTAAGTCAATTCACTTTTCCGGGATCATTGCCGAACTCACGACTCCGCGACAAGATCCTCGTCAGGAGTCATCATCTGTCCGGCAATATGGACAGCGGTTATACGGCGAACTCCATCGCCTCTCTGACAATGGTACTATTTTCAGTTTTCAAGTCAATTGTCAGGTCAGCTCTTATGTTGGAATGTTCCACAATCGCAAAGTATGGATGAGTGGGTATAGTCCGTTAGTTGTTGTACTCAATGTGCTGCGCCACAATGCGGCTATGCTTCCTGAGGGAAAAAAAACGGTGCCGGCAAGGATCGCAACGGTAGGTGGGAAAACGAAGCAGGCGAAACAACCAGGCCAGGTTCCCTGTGCCGTACTCCCTTGAGATATGCTGAATGTCCAAATTCCCACAAATATCGCAATGCGCATGAGTCACGAATTTCATCGGAACTGTCCAGGCATAGAAACGAAGATCGCAAGCCTTGCATCGCCAAGGCCTTAAGCCTACGAGGGAGCCCATATGATCCCAAAAGAACCGTCGATGTGATCGGCGCGGACCGTCGGTATGGCATCTTGGGCAAATCATGTGTTTACCCACCCCTGAGAGAACACTCAACGAGAATACTAAATCAACGACAGCGGGGGAAGGCCTTCCGCGTGCCTTGTTGATCTAAAGTGTACAATAGCGTTTGAGGGCTAAATGGCGGATTACACAAGGGAACACGCGACGGCAGGTATCAAGGTACAACTGCCCCGTTTGGAAACATGGCCAAATCAGTTCCCGGGTTACAGGATCGTGACGCGCTATCCGGAATATACTTCGGTCTGCCCGAAGACAGGATTGCCGGATTACGGGACAATTACTATCGAGTATGAGCCAAGAAAATTGTGTCTGGAGTTGAAAGCTCTGAAGTTATATCTCCTTTCTTATCGGAACCTCGGAATTTTTTATGAAAATGCAGTGAATCGGATGCTTGCCGACATTGTTACGGCAGTACGGCCGGTTTCGTGCGTGGTGCGCGGCGAATTTACACCTCGGGGCGGTCTGACCACGATGGTGGAAGCTCAATGGCCGAGAAGTCTCCGAGGGCACAAGGGCTAGACAACCCCGAAGGTGTCAGCCATAATCAAAATTGATTGCGGTGTTACCCACCACACTGCTGAGGAGAGACTATGAGCACATCGCCAAACGTTCCCGAGCAAAAGGATTCCTATCTATACGAGGCCGCGAGCGTCCCGCGGTGGATTTACGTTGTATTCGTCGTAGCATTCGCGGCGATAGGTTATGTCGGTTATTTGGTCAGCGCTGGAAATGCGGCGAAGGCCCAGTTGGCAGCCGATCTCGCACAGGCGAATTCGAAGCAGGCTATGGTTTCGGCGCAGATCGATCAAATGAATCAGAAGCTAGCCGAATTGAAGGCCCAGGGACAAATGACAACCCAAAAACTTGGGTTCACGCAGGCTGAATTGGCGCAGTCGAAAACTCTTGCTCAGAGCATCCGCCAGGACCAACAAGAAAGCGATCAAAAGCTGGCGGCGCAAATTGGCCAGGTAAAACAAGATGCCGACGCAAAAATTGGCGCCGTGAGCACGGATTTGACCGGGGCCAAGGGCGATATTAGCGCAACCAGGCAGGACCTGGAAGCTACCAAGCTAAAACTCACAAGCGCCGTGGGGGACCTGGGTGTACAGAGCGGCTTGATCGCTCGAAATCAAGAGGAATTGGATCAGCTTAAGCATTCGTCGGATCGCAATATCTTCGAAATTCATTTGACAAAATCCAAGACATTATCCCACGTCGGCCCAATTCAGCTTGCGCTGACGAAGACCGATCCCAAGAAGTATAAGTACACGCTTACGTTGGTCGCCGACGACAAGACCATCGTAAAGTCCGATAAGACGGCTGACGAACCGGTTCAGTTTTACATTAAGGGTGTGCCAAAACCATATGAAATCGTCGTATTTGATGTCACAAAGGATAAGATCAACGGTTATCTAACGACCCCGAAAGATGTAGGTGGAACGGCTCGGGCGCAGTAGTTGCCTCCAGGGCAATCCATTCATTTCCTGATTGATGATCTTCAGGGCCTCCTGTCCACTTATGCATGGGAGGCCCTTCCTCGTGGAATTTTGGCTTCAAGGAGATGCGATCGAAAGAACCGAGGGAACCTGAGAAGGGCTACTCGAATTGTTTCAGGGTAGCCGCCATTTCGTGCAGGCGCATATCAACGCGGGAAAAAATAGTGTCGGCATCAAACGTGCCGTTGGAGTCGCGAACGCCGGCGGGCACGCCGGTAAGAATTTCGATACCCTCCTCCACGCTGGTGATCGGAAGAATTTGGAATTTGCCATCTGAGACCGATTCAATCACATCATCGCGCAGCATCAAATCCTCGACGTTTTCCTTCGGAATCATGACGCCTTGGCGGCCCGTCAGCCCCTTTGCGCGGCACACGTCATAGAACCCTTCGATCTTCTCATTCACTCCTCCAATCGGCTGAATATCTCCATGTTGATTAACCGACCCGGTCACTCCGATATCCTGCCGGATCGGTAAGCCGGAAAGGGCGGAAAGCAGAGCATAGACTTCGGTAGAGCTGGCACTATCACCATCCACCCCGCTATAGGACTGTTCGAAACAAATGCTGGCGGCAAGTGAAAGGGGCTTGTCCTGGGCGAACTTTGATCGTAGGTAGCCTGCGATAATCTGCATGCCCTTATCGTGCAAGCGTCCGCTCAAATTTGCCTCGCGCTCAATGTTGATCAATCCGGCCTTGCCCAGCGCGGCGGACGCGGTGATGCGCACGGGCTTGCCAAAACAGTATCCTCCGATTTCCAAGACGCTTAGTCCATTCACCTGACCGATGCGAGATGCATCCGTCTCGATTAACAGCGTTCCCTCCTCGATCATTTCACGAATCTTGGTTTCTGCGAGATTGTGCCGTTCGACGCGAGCTTCCCTAGCGGAACGGACATGCGCGCTTGTAACCGGCGATGCGTTCTCTTGACGTGCAATATAGGCGGCTTCTCGTGCCAGATCCGCAAGCTCGGGGAAGCGCGCGGTAACTTTATTTCTCCGGCCCGCTTGGCGGACACCGAACTCCAGCATGGCGGCCACCGCCGTGCGGTCGAACGCAGGTATGTTCTCCTGCTCGGAAAGCTGATGGAGGCGGCCGGAATACTGGCGAACCACCGCGTCGCTCATCATCATTTCTTCGTCAAACTCAACCCGCACCTTGAAAATCTTTCGAAAGTCTTCTTCATATTCGTACAGCATTTCATACATGTGCCGATCGCCGATCAGGATAATTTTCACATTGGTATCGATTGGCTCCGGCTTCAACACCGAACTCCCAAAGGGGAAGAACATTTCGAGCGGCTGGATCTCGAGCCGACCGTGGTTCAAGGTGCGCTTCAGTGTTCGCCAGACTCCGGTTTCCGTAATCGCGTCGTAAGCATACATGACCAGGAATCCGCCATCCGCTCGAAGGATCGAGCCGGCGCGCAGATCCATGAAGTCGGAGTTCCACCCGCCGCGCGCGTCGTAGCTTCGCTGGATTGTTCCGAATAGATTCGTATACGTCGGCGTCGTCTCAAAGATCACCGGCGACCCGTCTTCATGATTGTGAGCGAGGATGACGTTCACGCCGTACACGCGAAACGGATCGCGCTCCGAGGTCGTCGGTCGTGACGCACCTTCGGGGATCGACCCCGACCCGGCCTCTTCCTCTTCTTCACGCTCCTTGAATGGATCTAGGTTGTCGAGAAGGTTGTGCCGGACTTCTTCGAGGTACTCGGCCACGACTTCGCCGGGATACTTTTCCTTCAACTCTTCGACAAATCCATCCACGAGTACCGAGGCGGCTTCTTGTTCGAGATAGCTGAGTTCGCTCGCCAACTCCCTGGAGAGTGTCAGCGTCTTCCGGTAAACAACAGTGAACTCCTGTCGAAACTGCTCGTACTTCCGCTCGAGATCCTCGGCTGCGGTCGTTTCGAGCTTGCCTTCATGGACCAATTTTGGCACGTCTTCAATCGGGACCATCTGGCCTTCGAGCACCGGGAAAATCTCCGGTAGGGCCACGGCGCCCACCTGCATGTGGCCCAGGGCAAATTGGTCGCGTCCGATGCGGCGCGTAAAATCGTCCATCAGTTCTTTTTCGCGCGACGTAAATCGGTCAACGATCCGGGCCTTCTGTCTCTGAAAAGGTTCGCCTTCAAATACTTGGGGAATGCGCCGGCGCAAGAATTCAATCCCGCTTTCCATGTCCTTCTTGAATGCATTGGCCTGGCCTCGTGGGATCGTGAGGAGGCGCGGCCGGTCCGGATTCTTAAAATTGTTCACATAGCATCGGTCGAGAGATGACTTTGCGGCGGGGTGAATCTGTCCCACAACGTGCGCGATCGTGCCTCCCCGACCAGTGCCAGCCAGACCGCACACAAAAATATTGTAGCCGGGCGCACTCAACTCGACGCCCATCTTCAGCGCGCGGAAAGCGCGTTCCTGGCCGACGAGATCGGTGACAAGCGGAGCATCGGCGGTAGTATCGAATGGGATCGTCGCTGGATCGCATCGCCACCGCAATTTCTCCGGTGCCAATCCACGTCGCGAAATCATGCTATTGGTAACCATTCTGAATCCTGCGGGCCTCCCCGGCGGGTTACTCTAGCACAACCCGAAAGGCCGTGTGTGGAAGCAGATGGAGAGCCGTTCCATTGTCTAATCCGGGAAACCGGCCAAGGACGATGCCGATGATCGTGATATCATCGGCTGCACATCGGAGTCCTGCCATGCCCGACGCACCGTGCATCCACGCTCGCACGCAACTAATTGCCAAGGACAATGAAGCAGAATATGTCGAATGCCTCGATTGCGGTGCAATCCTCGAATCAAGCGAAAAGACAGACCACACGCTGGATGGATCTCTGGCGGATGCCTGAACGCCATTCGTTGGGAGGGGTACGCTCTTAGGTGAGGCCAAGCAGACCAATGATCCGGGCCACGTCGGAAGAGGAAACATCGTAAAGTGGACGCTCATCTTCCTGCTCAAGCTGTTCGCGGAGGTACACGGCGGCAACATAACTTGCCTCGCGATCGCTCAAATCGCGATTGGATTGCGTCTTGAATGTCACAAAGCCTGTGTGCGCGAGACCAACGATCACTCCAACGTCATTCACAAGGAACTTTGTGTCAACCGTATCGCTGTGACGCGTCGCTATTCCATTCCAGAGATGCGAAAATCGGCATTGGTAGGTTTGGTCGGTCAATCGCGAGGTCACACTGAATTCCCCGACGAATTCGCTCATTGCGCCAATATTTAGAAGCCCAATCGAGGCATTCATCTGTTATCTCTGCGGGCCCGCGGGCACGAACGCGGTGTTCGCATACACGCTCGTGGCGGCAGCGATTCCGGCTCCCAATGACAGCTTCAAACCTTCGTCCAACAGGATCCTCTCGAGTGCATCGAGAAGCAGTAGGACATTCCCACGCTGGCAAGAGTAACCCATTAGGCCGATGCGCCATATTTTGGTCTTTATTGGGCCCAGGCCCCCGGCTATTTCAATCTGAAATTCATTGAGCAGGCGGCTGCGTACCTTCGCTCCATCGATGCCGACAGGAATGTTGATGGCCGTGACAGTGGGCAGTCGATGCGCCGGATTAGAAACAAACATGCTTAGACCCATCGCCTCCGCCCCAGTTACAAGGGCTGTCTGATTCAGGAGATGCCGGTCCCATCGAGCCTGGAGACCCTCCTCCAGGACCAACCGCATCGCCTCGTGGATCGCATAAATTAGAGACACCGGGGGGGTATGGTGATACGTGCGCTCCCTCCCCCAATAATTCATGGTAGAGGTCAAGTCAAAGTACCAGGTTTGCACCCGTGTCTTGCGGCCGCGAATCACATCCTCGACACTTTGACTCACCGTGATGGGAGCCATTCCCGGAGGCGCGCTCATGGCCTTTTGGGAGCCGCTGAAGCAAATGTCAATGCGCTCTCCATCGACGTCCAAAGGCACTCCCGCGAGCGTCGCAACTGCATCCACGATGAACAATGCGCCTAGCTCATCGGCTACCTTGCGGAAGGGATCGAGATTCGTCAAGACTCCGGTGGATGTCTCGCCGTGTGTGAGCCCAATAAACTTGATCTTGCGACCCAGCCCGGCTTTGCGGACATCGTCCGGGTCCACGACCCCGCCGAGTGGGGCAGAAACACGATGGATCGTCGCCCCAGAGCGATCAGCAATTTCGGCCATCCGTTCGGAGAAAGTTCCATTCACGCAGACGATGGCCTCGTCTCCCGGCTCCAGCACATTCATGACAGCCGCTTCGATGCCCCCAGAACCGGAACCGGACACTGGAAACGTAATTTCATTCTCGGTCTGAAATATGTCGCGCATCATTTCCTGCACGCCACCCATGAATTGTGTAAACCAGGGGTCCACGTGTCCAACCATCGGAGTTGCAAGCGCACGATATACCCGCGGATCAACGCAGGAAGGGCCGGGCGTCAGCATTAGCCTGGTCGGGGGATTCAGTTCATCCATCGGGTTGTACATATCAAGCAGACCTCTTTTGTTTGAGCGCATTGACTCAATATTTTGACTCTTAGTTTGGCTGATTATTCGAGGGCGCGCAACCGCCAATATGGGTGCAACTTGCTCGAAGGCACAAGTTTGCCGCGCTCTAAGTGCGGAGAAGGATCCGGGAGGATCACGGAGGATGAGCAGGCGCAAAGTGATTCGTGCATGCTATCTTAGACTTCGCGGGACGTGGGAGACGCGCAAGAATGTCAGAGAAGCTTGTATTGGTTGGGGTAATTCCTGAAATTGTAGTGATTAGTCCCACCGAGCAGGTCGTATGGCTCGCGACCGCCGCCAATCTTAAGATCGAATTTGACCCTAATCGATGCCCCTTCCTATCGAATGTCTTTCAGGCGCCTCCAGGCCGCCAGTTACAGAGCGGCACACCCCGACCGGGCTCCAATCCAGGAGCCTACAAATATCGCCTTTGGCTCAATGACCAACCCATCGGCTTGGGTGAAGTCATTCTGCGGGAGAAATAGGGGGCCCAAGGGCAGATTGGTCACCTTCCAGCAGTGTTTGCCCGGCCGGTTTCAACCGAATGCGCCAGACCTCGTCGCACGGGCGCAAGTAGAACTGGGGGAACACGGCTTTCCGGAGTGAGGGCCACATCGGCAGTCCGTCGGGGGAATTCGGACCGGCGGTCCAGGCGCAAGCCTGCTTCCTGCACAAGTTCCTCGCCCACTTTAGGGTCATCCGTATGATCCACACCCCAGAACCGAAGCCGCTCTTCGTGCTGCTGCAAGAATTGTAAACATTCTTCCAGCTTTCGCATGGCGTGATCGAAGGAGGAGGCCAAGAAGTAGACCGGTAGCGTCCAATCCTTTCGTGTAAACGCCGCGCGGATGCGGACGCAGTACTTACCATTCTGATTTAGTTCCATAGCGCATTGATACTGGTTCCGATGATTCGTCTTAAACGGCATCTTTCACCCCGTGCGGAACGTCCTATCGTGTACCGAACCCAAGCGACAACCCTGGGTACAACTCCCTACATCGAGTGGTCTGCGCTCACCTTGGCGGCTCCGACCTCACATGTCACATCAAGAATTTGGAACCGGGTACGGAGCACTCTGGAGCTGCGGGTAAGCTGGAGGGATCTTGCGTCGGTTCCAAGCCCACTGGCTAAGGGCTTTAAGGCTACGCGCAGTAATATGCTACTGAATGGACTTGCCAAAAGCAAGTGCCGGTTCAACCGATCAATGCACCACCATCAAGCTAGCCAGAAGTTCTTTCTAAACAGGAGGTTTTGGGCTTTTCAGAGTTTTGTGGAATCTAAGCTGATTCTTGGCCCCTGTTAGATGCTTCGGTCTGCCCCGATCAATGTTCTCAAAAGTCTATGCTTTCCTTAGACTTCAGCGGGTGTTGCGTCGACCCCTTGAGATCACCAGCCTTTACAGCAATTTGATAAGAAGTTTATTTTCTTTGTCTTACATCCTACGCGGGGGTGGTCAGTTTCTTCATGTTGTCTGCGTTTATTCGCAATTTCCCCTCTTGGCGAAGCCGGGCTTCGAGCGAGGAGCGGAACAATTCATAGGCTGCCTGCCGCTTGGCTTGAAGAACCTGAGTTTCAATAGCTGACTTTTGTTTATCCAGGTCGTCCATCTTCACAGGATCGTGTTGCGCAACCCGGTACACCACTGCATTGGCACCCAAATTGACAACGTCTCCTGATTTTCCGACAGGAGTGTTAAAAGCGGCAAGGAACTGCTTGGCGCTCCCTGCATCCGGGATGGAGTCGGTCCTGGAGATTAGTTCGCTGGTCTTTACCGCAAAGCCAAGCGACTTGGCCACACTGGAGAAGTCTTCGCCCGCCTTCGCACGTTTCGTGAACTCGTCGGCGCGAGTCTTGGCCACCTCGATCGCCTTTTCATGGCGATAATCCTCGAGCACCCTGTCCCGGACCTCCGCCAGTGTCGCTGAATGAGTCGGCACAATTTCCTTGACGGAGACCACGGCGTAACCCCGATCCGTGCGGATGGGAGCGCTCAAATCGCCGACGCGCATGCGAAAAATATTATCGAGCAGCGCGGGTGAATTCCCGACTTCAGGCAGGGGTTGATTCGCTTCCACAGCCTTTGCTTCCCCTGTGGTCATGCCGAATTTCTTTGCCAGGTCGGCAATTGGGGAGCGGCCCGTGCGGCGGATTTCGTCAGCAATCTGCGCGGAGGTGTTTTCGCCGGCTGCCTCGGCTTTTTCCTGCTGTAATTGGGCAATGATGGTTGGCTTCACTTCGTCCAGCGTCTGCGTCCGGGCAGTCTGGCGGTCGTTCACCTGAATGATGTGGAAGCCATACTGGGTCTTGACCAGATCTGAAATCGAGCCTTTGGGCAGGCTAAAGGCAGCAGCCTCGAATTCAGGCACAGTTTGCTTGCGCACAATCCATCCCAAGTCCCCACCTTTATCCTTTGTCGTGTCTTCCGAGTATTGCTTGGCAAGATCGGCGAATTTCCCGCCATGCTTGGCCTTGGCGAGAACATCCTCCGCCTTTTTCTTAATCTCGGCCACTTCTGCATCGGTCTTGCCGACGGTTTTGAACAAGATATGAGAGACCTGGGCTCGATCTTCGAGCGTGTAGCGGTCCACATGAGCCTGGTAATACACCTTAAGTTCGTCATCGGAGATTTGCGCCCGTTGGCGCAATTGGGCAAAGTCGAGAACCGCGTAGTCCACGGTCCTGCGCTCGGGAACAACATAGCGGCCTTTGTTCTTGTCAAAGTAAGCGCTCAATTCGGCATCAGAGGCCTGGATTTTGGATTGAAGATCATCCGGTTTGATAACGACGTAATCGATCTTTATTTTTTCGTTTCGGCGGAGGTATTCCTCCTGAACTTCCCGATCACTGACCGTGATGCCATCGGTCACCAATTGCTGGAATTTTTGCTCGAGCAGGCTATCCTTCACCAGGGTTTCGAATTCCGGAACCTCCATCTGGAACCGGGTCTCGACTTCCGTCGTGTACCGGTCCATCCCAATAAACGTGTCGCCGGCGTAGGCTGTCGGCACCAGTTGGCGAAGGCGTTCGGCGTGTTCGTCATCGGTGACCCGCAGGCCAAGCCGCGCGGCCTCCACCGTCAAACTACGGTTAAAGATGAGTTGCTGGACAATCTGCTGCGCATAGAGCGGAAGCAGAGTCGCGGGAATCTGCCCGTTGCGGGCGACCCGTGCCAGTTGGGCTTGCACGTCGGCGACCGTAACGGTCTGATCGCCCACCTGGGCAACAACGTCGGCCGCGGTGATTTCCGTCCCCGTTGGGCCAGGGACAAGATACAACAACATACTGACGCCAATGACTCCAATGACCAACCCCAGCATAATCCGTACACCGATTTTTTTTTCACGCAGAGCATCCAACACGTCCGTTCAACCTCCCGCGCAGGCTGCCCTTTGTTCCCGACTCTCTGGAACGGAGGACAGTACACGCTCAAACGAAAACATCGAATTATATATTATAGAAGACTCCAGCCCGTACACTCAATTTCCAATGCGGAAGTTCGCGATTCGCAACGGTGCCTCCCGCGCACCCATTTTAGACGTTGCGGAGCAGCAAAAATCTTGTCGAATG
>Ga0207098_10451_pt1 | contig 12797 bp, 7 predicted proteins | sample Alteio_BWMinHeat_84_FD_153548 | JGI IMG/M metagenome (GOLD analysis project Ga0207098, IMG submission 153548) | Enriched cells from forest soil in Barre Woods Harvard Forest LTER site, Petersham, Massachusetts, United States -... | ecosystem: Environmental > Terrestrial > Soil > Temperate forest >...
GCGATTTGCGCGGCTGGCGGTGCAAGTGTGGCGCGGGCGCCCTCGCCCGCGAGGAGTGGAAATCCACTTTTGGATCCACCCCAGAGCCAGTCGAGAACTTCCTTCGGTTTTGCATCAGCCGACACGCGGGCGGGGGCGCCCGCGCCACACGATTCTGGATGGGATGAGGACGAGTTGTTTGATCTGGTCCGGCGGGCTTACCCCTATCGCAATCTTTCGCGGCAAACTTACGAGGGCGTGCTCGAAATGCTTTCCGAGGGCATCGCTGCTCGGCGCGGACGCTACGGCGCGTATATCCATCACGACCGTATTAATCGCAAGCTGCGGCCGCGGCGCGGAGCACGGCTAGCTGCGATCACGAGTGGCGGTGCCATTCCTGAAACCGCGCTGTTCACCGTGGTAGCAGAGCCGGACGGCGTGGTCGTAGGTACGCTCGACGAAGACTTCGCGGTCGAGAGCAGCGCAGGCGACATCATGCTGCTGGGCAACACTTCCTGGCGGATTCGCCGCGTGGAAGGTAAGTCGGGACGGGTGCTGGTGGAAGACGCTCACGGCGCTCCGCCCAGCGTTCCCTTCTGGCGTGGCGAGGCTCCGGCGCGCACTCAGGAGTTGTCGCTGCACGTCGCCGAACTGCGGAAGGAAATCAGCGAGCGGTTGCCGCATACTTCGCCGATCGGGGTGTCACCGAGTCAGCCTGAAGTGGCAGCCACGATAGCTTGGCTCAAAGACGAATGCGGGGTGGATGACTCCGGGGCCGAGCAAATGGTGGAGTACATCCTGCAAGGCCGCGCCGTGCTTGGTGCTGTGCCGACGCAGGACACGATCATCGCCGAGCGTTTTTTTGACGAAGGCGGCGGGATGCAGCTCGTGATTCACGCACCGTTTGGCGGACGCATCAATAAAGCCTGGGGATTGGCTCTGCGCAAGCGTTTCTGCCGCAGCTTCAATTTTGAACTTCAGGCAGCAGCCACCGAAAACGGACTTAATATTGCTCTGGCAGAGCAGCACAGTTTCCCCCTGGCTGATGTTTTTCATTTTCTGAACGCGGCGACAGTGCAGCCCATCCTGGAGCAAGCGGCGCTGGCTTCTCCAATCTTCGGCACGCGCTGGCGTTGGGATGCGAACCGGGCCCTCGCACTGCTGCGCTTCCAGAGTGGCAAGAAAGTTCCACCGCAAATTCAGCGTATGCGCTCGGATGACCTGCTGGCGTCGGTTTTTCCGGATGTCGCTGCGTGCCAGGAAAACATCGAAGGAGATATTAAAATTCCCGACCATCCCCTGGTGAACGAGGTGATGAAAGATGTGCTCACCGAGGCCATGGACATTGATGGACTGAAGAACCTACTGGATGGCTTGGCCAATGGCCGTATTCGTTGTGTGGCCGTGGATACGCCGGTACCCTCGCAATTTTCGCACGAGATTCTGAATGCCAATCCGTATGCCTACCTCGACGATGCGCCGCTCGAGGAGCGCCGGGCCCGTGCGGTTGAGATGCGACGCATCTTGCCCGAGTCGGTACTGGAAGAAGTGGGCAAGCTGGATGCGGCTGCGATCGCGCAAGTCCGGGAAGAAGCTTGGCCGGATGTGCGCGATGCGGATGAACTGCACGACGTGCTGCATACGCTGATCGCAGTGCCGGGTGACTGTCGAGCTTTGCTCGACCGGACAGCCGAGGGCGGCTGTCCCCACGTGAGTACCGCCGAATGGTCGCATCACTTTGGGCAGCTGACACAGCAAGGCCGGGCCGTTGTGGGATCGAGTTCTGGACGGTCGTACTGGGTGGCAGTCGAACGAGTGAGGGCCTTCACTTCCCTTTTTCCGGATGCTGCTTTTGATCGTCCGATTGCCGAGATCGAAGGCAATCTTCCCTTGCGGGATGATGTGCTGCTTTCCCTGGTAACGGGATGGATGGCGCACTTAGGGCCGGTCACGGCGAGCCAGATCGAATCGCTCATAGGTCTGCCATCGTCCGAGATTGAAAAAGCGCTGCTGCGAATGGAAGCATCTGGGGCGATCTTACGAGGTTCATTCACAGATCAAAAAACGCGGGCGGGAGCCTGCCCGGAGCTTGCCGAAGGGGCGCCCGCGCTACACGAGATTGAGTGGTGCGAGCGACGGCTACTGGCACGCATTCACCGGCTGACTGTAGCGACACTCCGCAAGCAGATTGAACCAATTACCGCGGCACAATTCATGCGTTGGCTGCTGCGCTGGCAGCATGTGGCGCCGGGGACGCAGGTGCAGGGCGAACGCGCGACGCTTGAGATTCTGAGGCAGCTTCAGGGATTTGAAATTCCCGCCAATGCCTGGGAGCGGCAAATTCTTGCGCGGCGAATTTCCGGCTACGAGCCGCAGTGGTTGGACCAGTTATGCTTGACCGGAGCGGTCGGTTGGGGACGTTTATCGCCGCATCCAGCTACACTCGAAGATTCGGCAGCTGGAAAACGGCGAGTTATTCCCACCAGCGTCGCTCCCATCACTTTTTTTGTTCGCGAAGAAGCCGATTGGATGACACCACATCAACCCACCGAACAATTGGAAACCCGAGGGCTGAGTGAAGGAGCAAAGCAGGTGCTCGATTTCCTCCGCCAGCGCGGCGCATCGTTCTTTGCTGACATTGTTCGGGGCACTGAGAAGCTCAAAGCTGAAGTAGAAACCGCGCTTTGGGAACTGGTAGCGGCAGGCGTAGTGACTGCGGATGGTTTCGACAACTTACGTTCTCTGCTTGACCCTAAGCGACGTTCCGGCCAAGGCAGCGGACGCAGCGCTCGTCCCCGGCACAGCTCTGGACGCTGGGCGCTGCTCTACACCGACCAGGCGGTCGAGCGCAATCGTGCCGTTGAAGCAACTTGCTGGATGCTGCTCAAGCGCTACGGAATTGTGTTTCGCGATGTGCTCACCCGCGAAACCAACCTGCCTAAATGGCGCGAGCTGCAAATGGCGTTTCGCCGCCTGGAAGATCGCGGCGAGATTCGCGGCGGACGTTTTGTGGATGGATTCCTGGGCGAACAATTCGCCTTGCCTGTTGCCGTCGAGTCGCTGCGGGCCACGCGAAATCTGCCAGCGACCGGAGAAACCATCACACTCTCGGCTGCCGACCCGCTGAATCTGGTGGGGATCCTGGTGCCGGGCGAACGCGTGCCCGCAATCTCGGGCAGGACTGTGACTTTTAGAGATGGATGCGCGGTGGAAAATGCAGCAGAATTTCCCGCACAACCATTTTCGGCCAGATCTGCTTCCTAGCTGGGATCCTCACGGTATCGACAGACTGAGCAATGTTGCCGGATCAAGGTACACTCCCTGCCACCGAACTGCGACGTGAAGATGAGGGCCAGTCGCACGCCCGGTTCCTCCGCTGAGGCCGAGTTTCTGTCCTCCTGCCACATGGTCTCCTTCTTTGACTTCAATCTTCGAGAGATGCATGTAGAGCGTGAGCAGACCCTGACCATGATCCAGAACTACTAACCCACCCTCGAAAAATAGTGGCTGTGCCAGAAGAACGGTCCCGCTATTTACTGCCATCACTGGAGTGCCTTCGTTGACCGCAAAGTCCAAACCTTGGTGCACGCTCTGCACCTGGCCGTTGAACGTGCGCGTGGTTCCAAACACGCCGGAAATCGGCGCACTGGTCGGAGCGCGAAACCGGCCAGTCCATAGACGTTCGGGAGTGACGTGCGCAAAGGTGCGCTCCTTCAGCGTTTTATCCTCGCTGATTTTCTTCAGCTGCTCCGGGCTGGGCTCGGTGAATTGTTTAGGAACGCTGGCTTTGCTGCTGAGGTACTTCCCTTTCTTCACCGCAACCGTTTTTTGAAAAGAAATCGGCTTGCCCGACGCGGATTCGCCACTGAGTTCAAGCGCGTAATTCCCGGGATGAGTTTCTAGGCTGGCGCCCGCAAGTCCGTACCAGATTTTATTGTGCGAATCAGAAGAAAAGAATATTTCGTGCTCCAGCCACTTGCCAGAGAGAGACTTGAGCGGCTGCGAGGAACTCACTACAAAAAGAACCGGGGACCCGTTGACCGGACGCTGCGGCTGCCATCGCACCGACAAATTTGTAGGCTTGACGCGTGGGGTCTTGGCGTCAGCGGAGTGTGCGGGCAGAGCTGTAGTCCCGAACACGACGCCGAGGAGCAGAACTTGCAGCCATGCAGAGAGAGTACGCACGATAAGGCCTAGCCTAGCACCGGCCTGGGCCTTTGAATGCCCAAATCGCGCAGTGAGTACCTCGCTGTTAACGTTCAGACCTATAAGGTCTTGAGGTATTCAATAATCTGCATGCGCTCTTCGACGGTGAGCTTACGGCCGATCACGCCGTTGCCCAGAGGACCGTCGTTGAACTCATGCCCAGCGTTGGAATTGCCGCGCATATTCACGTCCAGCTTGCTCTCTCCTTTAATAAAAGAGGTGTTGAGACCAAGTTTGACCGGGTCGTATTCTTTGCTTCCGAGATAGAAGACTTTCGTCCGCTCAGCAACCGGCGAAAGCAGTTCAAACAAGTTGGGCACGGAGCCATTATGAAGATACGGTGGCGTGGCCCAGATTCCGTTGTGTGGCCTAGCTTTGTATTTGAGCGGCGCCCGCACTTCATTGTCCCGGTAACCGTTCCACTCCTGCCGCTGGTCCGGGGTAAGTTTCAGTTCGTCGTAGGCCTGGTCAATGACTCTTTGGGTAATGTACTTCAGGCCGTCGCTGGCGCTGACCCTACCTTTTCCCAGCGGGCCAGTATCGGCGGTTCGCTTGTTAAAGTTCTGGGCCTGACCGGGATCGGTCCCAATTTCCTCAAGAGGAATCATTTTCACTTTGAAGAACCGCTTTCCACCACTCGTAGGCGTCGTCCAATGCTCTGGCTTTTGCCCTTCCACGGAACTCATGGACGGCTGGTGGCAGTGTATGCAGAGATCTTTGTATAGGGCCTCTCCCTTGTTAGCTGCGGTGTGATCAATTTTCCCCAGCACATCCTCGGGCCACTTCGGGGATGAAACACCCTCGCCAAATTTCGCTCCGCCCAGCACGGTTTCGATCTGGTGGAGGTTGTCCACATGAATCGTATTCTGGAGCTGAACTCCGGGATATCCGAGTAAGTTTATTCTCGAGCGCACCCCCAGTGCCTCGCCGACGTTCCTCCCCATAGGCTGTTGGATGGAACCGTTGTATTGCACCCAATCCATCCAGGAAGCATCCCAAAGCGGCGGGTAATTGACGGGGGCATTGCCGACGACCAGATTCTTCTTGTTGTTCAGTTCGGTGCCGAAAACAAAGTTGCCGATGCGCGCCAGTGCGTCGGTGCGCCCGTAGCCCTCTGGAGTGGGAAAAAGAGGGAGTGTAGCTCTTAATTCCGCGAAGCTGGTGTCGAGATAGTTCTTGAGCTCGCGTCGGAGGGCTGCACGATCGGCGCGGGTGTGGTTCCGCCCCAGCACGCGGCGGGCAAATCTATGGAAGCGTGGTGGGTCGTAGTAAGTCCAAGTCGCAGCTAGACCCAGAGCCTCAGTGAACTTTTGCAGATCAGTCATGGCCGGACCCGCATCAATGCGGATTGCCTTGCCCTGGTAGTAAAGTTCGCCAGTATGGCAGGCGGCACAAGTCAGTCCGAGCACCACTTGCTTTTGTCCGCTGTAGGGATCCACAAAACGGTCGTCGCGGGCGAAGCCGACAGGCAGGCCGTCTGGATTATTTTCGTACGTAGCGTCGGGAATAAACCCGAAACCCTGCAAATAGGAACTCTCCCGGAAAAGCGGCGCTCCTCTCAGACTGATACGGGGCTGCTCCAAGGCAAGGAACCAGGCGTATGGTAACAATTCACTGCCCTGGGCAGTGTGATAGTAGATGTGGCGTTGGTCGTCCGTCCAATTCTGCCAGAGCCAGACCACTTCCTTGGGACGCTCGACTGCAGGCACTTCCAGGCTGTTATGTAACGCGAAAGCAGCAATCACAATCGCACACGCCAAAACAACAGTCAGCCCTGCGAACGCAATCGCAACTTTGTTTCGTCTTAACGCCTGGAGTACGCCAGTCTTGGGACAAGGCGGGAGATTGGGCTGAGCGGTTGTCCGAGGGGTTAACTCGCAAGCGGTCTCTTTTTCTACAGTGTATTGTTGCGGCAAGTTCGTGGGGCGGTAGGCCTGCACTTGCTTAATGCGCTCGAAGACGCTCTGGTGGATATGCACGCCTTCTGGAATGACCCGACGACGGCCAAGGTTAAATCGTATGCCGTGCACATACTTGTCGGGCTGGTCTGGAACCTTCACCGTGTTCGTATGGCGCTTGGGCCAGATTTCCCCGATCAACCAGAAACCTCGCAGCGATCGGTGGAGTTTTGCGGCAGGGTTCGGGGTAACGTGGCGGGGATCCCCTCCCAGCACATCATTCAATTTCTTAGGGTCGAGAGCCAACCCAGCTGAGTGCGCTTCACAAAACATCCAGCGCAGAGCAATTTTTGAGAGTCCACTTTCCAGCTCACAATAACTTCCGCCCACGTCGGAGTGCACTCCGGCAAACCAGACTTCCTTGATGTCCTGCGCCGGGAAGGCGGGATGCACCAGGTTTTGCCGGAAAAATGCCCGTCGCTCATCAATCGAAACTGCGTGGCGAATGATGGGAACATCAGGAAGTTTGGTGGTGTAGGGTAACGATCCGGGCTTTAGGCCGATGGGGTCGAGGATCCATCCGACTGAACTCACCGTGTCCCAGAGGCCGAGAAAATGAGGCTTACAAGTGACCGAGAAAGTGTGCTTGAAGCCTTTGGCCACTTCGAACTTATCTTTGCTGCCGCTCTTGAAGAGGCGCAGGGCGTACGGGATGAGGCCCTCATTGCCCGACCTCAGCAACCCGAACATAGTCAGCATGCCGCACAGGGCACGCGCGGTGTAAGCGCCGCGGCTGAAACCAAAGATGAAGATACGGTCGGTGGGATGGAACTCGTTCATTAGGAAGGTGTAGGCGTCGGCGATGTTGTCGGACAATCCATACCCGAAAGCCAGTCCGCGAATCTCGGTCCAGACTTTGCCGGCTTCGGTGAGGGCGTTCTTGGCGCCCATAGTGCCGACACCTGGGTGGTAGTATGCAACCTGGCCGCCTGCAGCCAGTGGCAGGGTCCAATACAACTTCACCACATTTGAGTTGGCGGCTCCATACTGATTGCCGGTCCCATCGCAACAAATGATGATGTCCTTAGCCATAAGTCGCCTCCGGCGTCGCTGGGGTCAATCAAGAAAAGCATACGCTGCACAAGAATTCGGCAGCTTCGTCTCTTCCCTGCCACCTCAGCTTGTTAAGTAAGCTACCGATATTACATCGTTCCGCAAGAAGAGCGGGCTGTGGACAACGGAATTTCTGATTCCGTAACTTCCCTTTGTCTATAGTGCCCACACCGGACGATGCGTTACACATTCTCCACAGACTAGCCGTTCTGATCCGGGCAGGCCCTTGATCGTTTTTCTCATCCCTCCTGAAACGCTTCATTATTTGCCGTCACTACTTATTTGTATGTTGCTCTGAGGAGGTGTCCCATGGCGCGTTCGATTGAGGCTCTGGCCCCTTTGGCGCGTCCGGTCGCGTTTCTGCCGGAATCGTGGCGGATACCCCTGATGGGGTGGTGCTGGGTCCTGTTCAATGTCATCCTGGTGGGGCTGGGGTTGCGGTTAAATCACGCTGTTGTTTGTTCCATAGTAGTGGGTGGAGTGGACGGAACCGTCCTAGCCGTTATCGCTGTCGCCCGCGCCAGTGCAAGGTTTCAGGCAGCAACGACCGGTCTCCTGAGTGGGTTAAGCCTCGACAAGGCGGGTAGCGGTCCAAACATACTCAGCCGCGCAGCGGACAGCATCCACTCTTTTGTGGACAACATTCTTGGCGGCATACCTCCCAACACGGTTGACAACCCTCTGCACGACCAGATTGAAACTGCCATCTTGTGGATTGTATGGACTGCGGTCTTCGTCATCCTGGCGTCACTGATCGTGGAGTGGGCGCGATCTTGTGCACTGCGAGGGACGGAACAATGAATACTGTGCGAGTAAGCTGGCGTGAAATTTTTCCTGAAACGGAACACGGGGAACGATCACTATGGAAATGAGTGGAGCATCGTGCTCATTCTTGCGATCGCATGATTCCCCACGAAATCCCGACTCGGAGGAACCCTACATAGCATAGGGAGAAGCCGGGGCGGTTCAGAACGCTGGAGCCGACGGGGGAAGCGGCTCCGGCGTTCTTCGGGATGCTCGCCTGGACAACCGCTGACCGCCCTACTGTCTTAGCATGAGCGTTGCCAACATGGCCTGCTGTTTGGCGATGAGGGACTGCACACCTTGTCCGGCCAGGGCGATCATCTTGCCGAGTTGCTGTTCGTCGAATACCTGGTGCTCGGCTGTGGCTTGTACCTCGACCAGCTTGCGGCCTGCGGTCATAACGAAATTCATATCCACGTCGGCGCGGGAGTCTTCTTCGTAGTTCAGGTCGAGCAGAATCTCGCTATCCACGATGCCCACGCTCACGGCAGCCACAAAGTCTCGCAGCGGCGCTGAGGTCAGTGTCCCGGCTTCGACCAGCTTTCCCAGGGCCAATCCCAGAGCAACGAACGCACCGGTAATTGAGGCGGTCCGCGTGCCGCCATCCGCCTGAATGACATCGCAGTCAATCCAAATGGTGCGTTCGCCCAGCCGCGCCAGATCGACAACAGCACGCAGTGAGCGACCGATCAGGCGCTGGATCTCGTGAGTGCGTCCACTTGATCGCCCCTTGGTCACTTCTCGCGGCGTTCGGGTCAGAGTCGCGCGAGGTAGCATGCTGTATTCGGCCGTGATCCATCCCTGGCCACGGTTGCGCATGAATGACGGAACTGCTTCTTCGACCGATGCGGTGCAGATGACCCGGGTGTTGCCAACCTCAATGAGCACTGAACCCTCAGCTGTGTTGATGTAGTCCGGCAGAATGTTAAGGGGACGCATCTGGTCAGCGGCACGGTTGTCCGAGCGAAAAATCATAGCCTGAGATTGTAAATGAAATGTGGATATGGGATCGGCGAGAGCTAAACGAGCGCGTGTTTCATAAGTCGGTTTTGGGTAGGGCACGGCTTCAGCCGTGCCGTTCAGGGCCGGCAGGAATCGGCTTTAGCCACTGAGGGGTGTGCCTTCCCAGGCTGTAAGGCGTTCATGAAACACGGTCTAGCAAAGTCAAATGCCAAAGCCGCGGACAGGAATGTCCGCGCCACATGCGAAAACTTGCCCGGCTATTGCAGTTGTGGGATTAGCTGGTTCAACGTGGCTACGTCGTAGGGATCAGACAGGTCCGCGTGGCCAGCTAGGGTGTCGCGGCTCTTGCCGTCCACCAGGATCCTTATTTGCGTAATACCCGGAATGTTGGCGGACAAGGTCTGCGCAAGGGAAACGACCGTGAGTTCCTCAACCAGTACACCGGAACGGTGATCATCAGCAAAGGCTGCGTTGAGGTCAATCACCGCCAAACCGGGATCCACCAGGTACACATCGCGAATTTCCGAAGCTGCGCCGAGGGGATGTGGCGACACTTTGTCGAGATAGAGAGTGAGCAGAGCATGTAACAATTCCGTAGCGCGTTCCTGGCGGCCTGCAGGAAGCGGGATGCGTACCGTCTTAGGGCGCAGGACTCCAGCATCGTCATAGGCAACGTAAAGAGTAACTTGCTCGCTGGGTCCAGAAACCGGTGCCGCTACGGGCTGGGTGTTGGTAGGGGAAAGCTCCGCGTTGTGAACGCGCGTGCGCATGCTCCAGACGTAGAAACCCATTCCCAACGCAATTGCGAGCATGACGGCTACGCCAAGGAGGTGGTGGCGGGGAATCATCGCGCAGCCTCCAATTTGTCACGGACATCAGCAATACCCGTAGCAGCGGCAGCAGCGAGCGGTTGTAAATAAGCAGCCGAGGTGAGCTGGGAAACATCGTCCGATGGTGGCGCCACTTCGATGGCGACGGTCGCAGTGGTGATGTTATTCAATGGCCGCAGCGGCGCACTTAACATGCGAACCGGGAGTTGCTTGTTTTGCAGTTCCTTGGTCAAGCTGGCGGCTGCCACTCGGCTAGTGGACTGGAATGATGACTGGGCTGTGTCCCAGGCGAGGAATGGACCCCGGTTTTCCGCTGAACTGGAAAGAAGAGTGGTATATACGCGAATTCCGCTGCCCAGGGAGGCGGCGTGCACACAAATGTAGAGAGCCGGATGCGCCGAATTGGTCAAGCTCGCACGTTGGTCAAGAGTTAGTGTGGTGTCGCTGTCGCGCAGCAGGAGGGTGGCGAGACCTCGGCTGTCGAGTTCCTGACGAAGGAAGCGAGCGAACGTGAGAGTGACATCTTTTTCTGCAAGATCCGCGCTCAGGGCGGCGCCCCGCTCTTCGCCTCCGTGACTGGGATCCACAACCACAAAGTAGCGCCGGAAGGCTGGTGGTACGGAACTTCCAGCAGCCGGAACAGGTGCCGGGCTCGACGGCACCGCGACGCTTGTCGGCGGCTGGGGCGTCGCTGGTTGAGCCGTCGCTGAAGTTTGCCCCGGCGGTCCGATGGTGATGGTACGGCCATCATTGCTAAAGCTGGCCATCAAAGGGACGCTGGCGTTAACCAGAATTTCCGCGGTGCCGTTGCTCTCCTGGAAACTGGCTGAGGGGATGACCTTGCTGTCAAAGGTGAGCGCCTGCGAACCGGGTGCAACAACGGCGTCATGGGTGAACACCATGCGCAGTTTTCCCGGTTCGGTTGAAATCGTTGGATTCACCGCAGCGGTGAAGTTCATGACCAGGGCTGGGGTAGCGGTCTTGAAAATCTGGGCCGTAAAGTGAACTGCTACATTCCCAATCAGCAGGCGCCGCGCGGACTGGTTGAAGCTGACTGGCCCTCCGAGTATCTGAGGCATCAGAGTGCCCAGACTCGATAGCGGCACCAGGCCACGGTCGTCTTCTAACAAGAAATTGGCTGGCAGATCGAAATCGTTGCCATGAATGCGAGCGCGGGTTTTACCCGTGGTGAACTCGCACTCCACTTCGTAATAGTGGAATTTCCAGCGCGGGCCGTTAACTCTGGCGCCGACTTTTCCGAGCGGTTCGAAAACTTCCAGCAAGCCAACATAGTCGGTGCCGCCACGCTCTACTACCCGAAGAGAGTAATTTGCAGCATTGGAGTAGATGGACAGACGCTTCTCCTCCGGAGCGCCGTGGAGCAGAAGTCGGGAAGCCAGGAAAACCAAAGCTAGCGCTGCACCCGCCACAGGGCCGGGCCTTCCCCGCGAAAGCCGGCGGGACGCCGGTGCTACCAAGCGCGGAGCCGGGTTACTCCAGGGCATAGATGGTAAGTCCGCTGAGCAGTTTGGGATAGAAGTCGGTCGATTTTTGCGGCAGCACCTCGCCCCCTAGAGCAATGTCACGCACTTGCTGCATGCGGACTGGGTTCATGAGGAACGCGACGTTGGCCGATCCGGCGCGCACGCGAGCCATCGCTTCGCCCGCGTTGCGCAGATAAGTAATGTTGCGCTGTTCGCGGATTGTTTCCTCTGAGATTCCCAGCACTTCCTCCAACAGGCACTTGTGCAACTGTACGACGTCAAGGGCCTGCTGGCGCAGAGAGAAACCTTGAAAAAGATTTGAGCCAAGAGCCTTGGGCGTGTGAAACAAGAGAGCACGATTCGCCGTCACTCCCAGAAATACCGTGCCAGCCTGACCTGCCTGCCGCAGGATTCCAGTAGCCCGAGCGACGTCGAGGGATGGATCCACTTCCTCCACGTTGAAATATGATCGGGCTCGATCGACAAGCACTTCCGCTGAGAACTCCGTCAGCCCATGCACGAGACGATGCGTGGGTAGGATTAGCAGTCCGGGGCTGTCCATGTTCACAAAGGTCATCATCACCAACTCGTAAGGGGCGAGTTCGGAGGCAGCTGAAGCTGGCTCTTGCGAGGCCCGGCATTCATCACGGTAGGCGATGGCGGTTTCATAGCGATGGTGGCCGTCGGCGATGATCAACTTTTTGTCGCGCATTTTGCTGCAAACCAGCCCGATAACGCCAGGATCGGAAACTCTTCGGACCTGATGCAAAACTCCATATTCATCCCGCAGTTCTATCCCGTTTTCCATATCCGGCGGAGGTGCTGCCGAGAGCAGGCCGTCAATCTCTCCAGCAACATCGCTATACAACATAAACAGTTGCCCAAAGTGAGCGCGTGTGGCCCGCAGCAGGTTCAATCTGTCCGCTTTTGGCTTGGCTAAAGTCTGTTCATGACGATGGACAACTCCGGCGGCATAGTCCTCAATTTTGCCTAGAGCGATGAATCCCCGGCGCTCCAATTCGGGTCCCCCGCCCGGTGACTGAAAACGCTGGACATATTGGTATAGCGATTGCTGAGGATCTTGACGGAAGACGCCTTGTCGCTGCCAATCCTGAAAGAAACCGGCGGCGCGAGTGTAAATGTTTTCTTTTAAATGGTCGCTAGGTTGCGCCTTCCCCAGGATGATTCGAACCAGGTTGTAGGGGTTGGCATTGTAGTAATCAGCCTGCATCTCGGGTGTGATCTTGTCATAAGGCTGGGTGACTACACGCTGCAACGGCACGCGGTCGGGGTTGTAGCGAAAGGCTCGGAACGGGACGATGTGGGCCATGTCTTGAAATGGTGATTGTAACAAGTAGAAGATGCTTGGGTTTTCGGGAATGACTCCAATTCCCCAGCTGGAGCCGGCAAGTTGCTTTTGACAGGGATTTGACAATTGAACCGGGGTAGGCTGGCTAGAATCGCAAGCAGTCGTGGTTCCCGGATTGAACAGTCGTCAGAATACAAGAAAAAAGGCTGCT